>LIDZ01015333.1_pt2 | contig 10770 bp, 14 predicted proteins | sample 644651 | NCBI WGS metagenome assembly LIDZ01 (sample SAMN03856242, study PRJNA289617) | food metagenome | isolation source: wine grapes on drying loft during traditional withering process | host: Vitis vinifera cv. Corvina | place: Italy: Gargagnago di S. Ambrogio di Valpolicella | collected 2014-01
TCACCGACTCAGTCAACTAGTGAAATCTATCGATCCCCAGGCCTTTGTGATCATCAGTGATGTGCACGATGTTCATGGTGAAGGCTTTCGTCAGACCTAAACATGTGAAACATATAAATTATCTTATAAAAAAACAGCCAGTCCTTCTTCCTGAAGGCTGGCTGTTTGACGTACTATACAATCTTCCATCCCTGATTCATACCCCTATATTTACGATATCCGGCATAGGCTAATGCAGCTATAATAAATCCTGCTGCCAGCAATCCCCAGATTCCGTAATTATGTGGCGCCATCGGAAGTGACAAGGCAGGTTCGTCCTTTTCTTTGTCAAACATTACACGCACAGCTTCTTGCCCGTAAGAGACAATCTCGATTAAGCGTACTCGTTCGATTTTTTGCGAAGAAGTTGGCACGCCTGCTGCATAGGATAGCCAGGAATCGAAGGCATTAACTACCTCAGGCTGACGGGAGATGACAATAGCCGGCCGGATATTATCGTACCTGCTCTGCAGTCTCTCCAGCGCTGCCTTCCAGCCCGCTAGATCATTAGCTGAAGCGCTCTGCTCCATTTGATTCAGATCCTCACGGATCGGCTTATAATATTGAAGCCACATCGGCTGGCGGGGGTGATTCAGGCTGTTAGCCGCCAGTCGCAGCTTAGCTGCTGCCGATTCCCAGCGCTGCGGCGAGATCTGAACAGCCGCAACGGCAGCCTTCAGATCTATGATCACTGCCGAGAGGGCATTGATGCCTTCTACAGAAGTTAATCCTTCAAAAGATGAGGATACAAAAATCCGCGAAATTTCAGCGCTTTCTTGCCGTACTTTAGCTACATTCCCTTCCAATACATACCCATACAAAGCTTCAGCGGACTGCTCCAACTGCTGAGCTCCCCTATTACTGCTAAGTACAACCTTTTCATCATCCGCTATGCTTGTAGTTCTATTCAATCCATTACCTGATTCTCCGGAAGCATTCCCTTGTGCAGCTAGAACGGTAGCCCCGTTTACACCAGCAAATAACCAGCAGAATACCAATCCAATCAACAAATAATATCTCCTGCGCGGCATGAGACATCCCTCCTACCCTCAATGTATGGCCAGAGGACAAGGGATAGAACATTCTTATAAGCCCTTTTTAAGAGCTCGCTCGCTTACCAGAAATTATCCTAAGCTTTGAACGTTCCCTGAACAACCAGGCAACTGCCACACTAAAGAGCGTCAGAGCAAATGTAAAATACTGTACCCCGATTACATTATCCTCCAGGACAGACGGCAACCAGGGGTACACTCCATAGGAATAATCCACTGTGTCATTAAAAAGAGTCCAGATCAAGGCAAGAGGCAGCATTCTGCGGTAAGAGAAAAATCCTGCATAAAGAAGGGCTTCTACTGCCATTCCCGTATGGGAACCCATCAGCATCCAATCCTTCCAGGTCAGAACGTCCCCTTGATAACCACCAGCAATAATAATGCTTACAGCCCAAATACCATACTTCACAGACGTTACGACGGCTAGGGCCTCGATGATTCCTTTTATATTTAGCCCTGTAAAGCTTTTCGGAGGAAACAGCAGCAGCAATAACGCCAAGGTAAAGAAAAGACTCGCAGTTGGGCTATCCGGAACAAACGGAAGAAGCCAAAGTGGATAGTTAGCTGCTGTGAATTCCATTTGACTGCCATACCATATGTATCCGTAAATCGTACCCAGGAAATTGACGATAAACAACAACCACAAGCTCCCCCGGTTTTTAAACAGCCTTTCAAACCAATGCACTGGCATACAGTCTGTTAACCTCCCCAAATATTGACAGCTTTACATTTATGCATATAAAAACCTGACCGCATGCACGATCAGGTTTGCGTTAATATTATTTTACTGTTCGCTTTTTTGTTTGGCAAGCCAACCTGCCAGATTATCAATATCCTGTTCTGATAAGCCTGCTGCCATAGCAGTTTCAGCCATTGGAGGCATCTGGCCTTGGCCTTGTTTAATGATAGTAAGGATAGCTTCCTTATCATGGGTATCACCTACTCCGCGTAAGGAGGGACCCGCTGCTCCTTTCATATCGACAGCATGACAGGTGATACAGGTTGCTTGCTTAAATAAAGCCATAGCCGGATCATCCTTGTCCACAATTGCAATTTCGTTGGCCTTAACAGCACTGGAGGTTGGAAGACCCTTGGCTTTGTTCTCTGCTGCCTTTTCCTCGCGCTGCACATCCTCCGGAATTTGCCCAGTTTCAGCCATTTCATTCTGATATTCTGTCCATGCCGTATTGGTTAAATAAATAATGGCTGCAAGGGATAGAAACATTATTGAGGAAGCAATCGGCCTGCGGTAGAATCGCCGCTCACGGCCTGTATCAAGAAATGGTGCCAGAAGCAGTGCTCCAAAGGCTACACCGGTAACGCCTAACGTCCCCAGTACAATATAATCACCCGAGGCATAGGGAAGCTTCAAATACTGATACAGAAACAGGAAGTACCAGTCTGGAATAGGAATAACCGTTGCGCTGGCGTTCGCAGGAAAACCAAGGGGTGCCGGTTCGGAAATAGTAAGTACTAATATCCCAACCAGCACAACAACTCCAACCATCCATTCTTTCAGCAAAAAGTTTGGAATAAAGGCTTCTGATTTGCCGGGATAGGCCGAATAATCTGGGGGGGAGATAAATCCATTGCCCCGGCGTACTCGGGAATCTCCGACAAATACAACCTTTTCTTTGGAATGATCTCCGTTCTGTGCCATCTATAGTCCTCCTCTCATAGGTTGATTTACAACGGACCGGAAATACCCTGTCTGCGGATCATGATAAAGTGTCCCACGAGCAGAATAAGAAGTACCGCTGGGAGGAAGAATACATGTAATGCAAAAAAACGGGTCAGCGTTTCAGCGCCAACGATCGTGCCACCCTGCATTAACTCCTTCAGTATCGGACCTAGAACCGGCATAGAATTGGCAATTTCTAAAGTAACCTTGGTTGCAAAGTAAGCTTTGTTATCCCAGGGGAGTAAATAACCAGTGAGACCCAAGCCGAGCATAACGAAAAAGATCAGCATTCCCACAACCCAATTCATCTCGCGGGGAGCTTTATAAGATCCGGTGAAAAAGACCCGCATGGTGTGCAGGAACATCATGACAATAACCAAACTGGCACCCCAGTGATGCATCCCGCGGACGATTTGTCCGAAGGCAACCTTAGTCTGTAAGTATTCGACACTAGCGTAAGCATTAATAATGTCCGGTACATAATACATCGTTAGGAACATGCCTGATAAGATCTGAATGACTGTGATAAAAAAAGTCAGCCCGCCAAAGCAATATACAAATGCCGAAAAGTGATGGGCCGGATTAACGTGCTCCGGAACCTCGTGGTCAGCAACATCTCTCCAGATCGGCGTAATATCGAGACGTTCATCAATCCAGTTATAGATAAATTTAAACATCAGAACTCACGCCTCCTTTTTGACTTCCGTATTTGCGACTACGTCACCCAGATACACCCAGCCATTTTCAATCTTGATCTTGTACTGATCCAGCGGCTTCGGGGCTACAGCCAGATTCTTACCCAGCTTCGTGTAACGCGCACCGTGGCAGGGGCAGTGATATTCGTCCGGATAGGCCTTGTCATTGTTCCAGCCGACCGTGCAGCCCAAATGCTTGCAGGTCGGTGAAAGCGCATAAATATCTCCTGCTTCGTCTTTGCGGATCCAGGCCGTCAACGTAGCTGTACTGGCATACCATCCATCCTGCTGCTTTAGCTCAAAAGTGAATTCCTGAGGTTGATCGTTAATTTTGCTTGTCTCCGCAACCTTGATGAACTCGCCGGCACCTTTTTTATGTAATATCGGGTCCACGGCGAAACGAACCATGGGAAGAATAGCTCCGGCCCCCATGAAGGCTGTAGCGCCACCTAGCGTGTAGGTCAAAAACTGCCTGCGCGACATCTCTTTTCGGTCAGGTGGTTGTTCGGGCCAAGTCTCCTGTTGCTCATTATGGCTGCTCATACTGCTGATAACCCCCTTTTCAAAAAATAAGAAAAGCACCTCTCGAAGAGACTCGAGGTGTAGCCGGTTAATTAATAATGCGTTTTCAATGATAAAAGTCACATGTCATATAGTTCAACCTAATAATAGCTTAGGCTCCAAAACCCGTCAAGAATATTGTCTAATTTGTGACGGGCCTAAAAGAGCACTTCGCTTAATATTGTTGGTTTTTTGTCACATTTGTTTCAATTCTCACCCTTCCACATCTGAAGAATTCTCTCGCCTACAGCGGGATTAACACCTATCTTCTCAGAAGCAGAAATATCAGGCAGGGAAAGCACTAAATCGCTTTCAACAATCTCTTGCCCCGATGCCTTAATATCCGCGGTAGCCACTATGACGTACTGGAAGCCATTGGATTTGACATTCCGGCAAATCTCATTTATTAAGTCAATATATCCTTTACCCGTGTACTGCACTGCTGGATAAGTTACGATTCGTCCCTGAAATGGTTTTTCAATGAGATCCAACATATCACGCAATCTTTCCAAGGCTGCGGCCATTTCTAGAGGACTCTCCCGACCTGTAAGTCCGGTAAATGGAAGTAGGCAGGTATCATAGAACTGGTGGTTCTCTTCCCAACTGCTTCTATCAAAATCACTAAATCTCATCAGCATTCATCTCCCTGCTAACTGGATGTTTATATCGGCTTTCCCTTTTGTAAATCAAACCGCTACGGGTTCGGAGGGTTCTTACGTTCTAACGAAAAGTCGATCTACTATCTTTAAATAAAGCCATAATTTATCGTGTAAACCTATAAAATAATTTTAAAAAAAGAAATGCGCACGCGCATTTCTTCAGGCCAAACTTTTTAATTCTTCGGTCAGATTTCGGAAAGCCAGCTTATCTCCAGCCGCCAGCGCTGTGTCGATCTCCCGGTACAAGATGTCGGTGCGACGCTTTCGCAGCGCTTCATCCCATACCATTTCTGCTGCAAGTCCTAGCATCACTTCATAGGTAGCCTTCATTTTGTCCATTCGATACACCTCCGCTGTTTACGTTGTTCTGTATTCCTTCGCCTTCTGCACATAACTCTCTGTGGTACGCGCCATTCTTTGCAAATCCTTCTCTGTTAATTCTCGGATTACTTTTGCTGGAGAACCTAGAGAGAGTGTGTAGGGCGGGATTATTTTGTTCTCGGTTACAATGGAGCCAGCTCCTATTAAAGCATATTCACCAATCTCGGCTCCGTTCAAGACAATTGCGCCCATTCCGATTAATGTACCTCTACCTATTCTACAACCGTGTATAATCGCTCCATGCCCCACTGTTATATCATCAGCGAGCCAAAGCGGCAAGCCTTCTGCAACATGGCCTACGACCCCATCCTGAATATTTACGCGCTCGCCAATAATAACTGGCGCTAAATCACCCCGAAGTACGGCGTTAAACCAAATACTGGAGTTCTGCCCTATTCTAACATCTCCTACCAGCTTCGCACCTTCTGCTACATAAACCGAATCATCAAGCTGTGGTATGTAATTCCCATAAGCAATTCGCATCAGTTTCTCCCCCTTTACTGCAAAAGCCGCTTCGGAGAGGCTGCCTCTATTCCCCATTGAGTCATCATGGCAACAGGCCCATCAGAAGTCTCTCCCAATCGAAGCATTCCTAGATGCAGCATCATCTTAACAATACGATGCTCCAGAATAGAAGTTGCTTCGTCATAATAAAATGGCTTAATTAACCATCCCACTGCATCCGCTAATGAGGATACACTCACCCAGTCACTGGCACTAATACTGATCCAATAAACAAGCGAAGGAAGATTTGGAATAGCCCCTTTATACAGTCTTAACCAAAAGGAGAATATCTGCATCAACCTTTCACATTTTCCCTCATCCAGTATAACCGCTCCTGCTGCAGTAAGTCTGAGACGATACCCCTCTTCCGACAACCAACGACGATGCCGGGCATAATCGTACAGAAGTGCCAGCCTTGGGGGATAATGCTCGCAAGCTCTTCCATATCCAAATCTCCATCCCCCTTTACTAAGTGGGATCTCAGGAATATGGAGCGCATTCATTAATCCCTGTTGATACCGCTTATACAGCGCCCCTTCCTGATTCAGCTCTGGTTCATTCTCTTTAACATATCGAAGGAACAGGAGCAGATCACTGCTCATCAGCTCGCCCTCATTCCGATACATGGAAGGTTCGCCACTAAGCGAGACACGCTCCCTGATGTATTGCCCCATCATCTCCCGGAAACGCTCCTTTAAATCTCTCGGTACCTGGAACAAATAACGGGTTTGCTGTGACGAGCCACTAAAAAGCCAGCCACTGCTTTTGAATCGAGACACCATGTCGCGGTAACTCCCCGACTTTCCTTCTGGAGTATCAAAGGAAGCCTGCCGAGCGGCGGCCAATAAATCCTCAAGACTGAAGTAGCTGCGTTCGTCGAACAATAACGTGTTCAGAAATCGCAGTTCTACCGGGGTACATCCTCGGATATGAGACTCCATAAAATTTCTGCTTCCAAGCCTGATCAATATACTCTGAATTAAGTCATGCTTGGAGTTTCGCTTACATTCACACTCATAGCGTCCCGCAATGGCGGTCAGCTGCCCAATATCCGCATAAGAAAGCATATCCGCCAGATTCATCTTTTATCGCCTCGCCGTTTTACTACCATTATGGGAAATACAGCTCATTTTATTCCCATTTACACAAAAAAAATAACCCGGGTGGACGGGTTAACGCTGATTTTGCAGAATATGGCGAGTACAATTGTACAACAGTGGGTTCCATTCCGGCCCCTTCTTCTCCAGAATCGTCAGGGACAAATTACCAAGCCGTTCGGAATACTTATCCTTGAAAAGTGCCGTGTATAGTTGAGCCAAGAATCCTCCATGAGATACAACCAGTACATTTTGCTCAGGATACTTAGTAGAAATATCCTTCATGAATGCAAGTGCACGTTGCTGTAGCTGTTCATCCGTTTCTTGCCCGAGTGACAGCAGATTCCACTCTTTCCCCCACTTCTCTTCTCGTTCTGCAGCAGTAAGCCCTTCAATCTGGCCATAGGCGCGTTCCCGAATACGATGATCAGACTCCAGCAAAGGAATACCTAGTTTAGCAGCAATAATCTTCCCCGTCTCTTCCGCACGCGAAAGACTGCTGGTGATACAATAATCCCAGCGGTAGGGCTCCTGCCGAAGTCGTTCTGCCAGCATCTCTGCCTGCTCACGGCCTTCCATATTCAGTGGAATATCAGTTTGTCCCTGTATTTTCCCCGCCACGTTCCAATCCGTCAGTCCATGGCGTATTAAGCCGATTAGCATGTTGTATCACCCTTTTCCTTCACGTATTTGTTTCTTAATGTACCATGGATAGATGCAAATGTCTTCTTTTTAAAATGATTATTAAGCCCATTAAATGAATTAAAGGAACCTGTTCGCACAAAAAAAGTCCGCTTTACCATGTAGTAAAGGGACTTCGTTATACGATCAGAACGTTCTTGCGAGACGCTCAGATCCGTTTTCTTATTGTCTGCGATAACGATTCAGCCGGACCAACGAGATCACTGATAAAGCAACTCCAAGCATAGACAATATCATCCAATATTGAGGATGGGTAGGCCCCATACTGACTACAAGTGGCTCAATAATTCCGCCCTGGGATATGTTTTCAGGATATGAGGACTCTAGTTCCATAGAGATACCCGCAACACCCGTTTCCACGATTCCACTTTGAGCTACTGTAGTACTTGCAGGCGTCTTAATCATTGTAAAGTATAGGATACTGGACAAAAAAATCGCCAGAAAGCAGGCAATCCACAAGCTTAGCCTGTGGCGAAATATTGCCGACGTTCCGGGAGATTTACCGTCACCTGGCATCAGCCAAGGACTTTCCAGATAAATCCGTTCCATCACTCTGATATTTATCGATTCTGCTCGCTCTTCGCTGACTTCTTCCTTCAAATCCTGCATAAGGTGACTGCTCTCCTGCCACAGCAACAACTCAGCAGTACAATAAGGACAACTCTCAATATGCCTTTCTAGCAAAATCCGCCTAGGATGGGTGGGGGGAGCGTCCCACAAGAGCGGAATACATTCTTGCGCTTCCCTGCAGTTCATTGGCCTTACACCCTCTCAGCCTGCTCTTCGATTTCAATCTCAGGCTCATAAAAATAGGATTCGAGTTGCAGCTTCACACTGCTCCTGGCACGAAACAATAGTGACTTCACGGAACTGACACTCTGATCCAAAATCACGGCTATTTCCTGATAATCCATTTGATCATATTCACGTAGAATCAGCGCAGAGCGCTGCTTCTCAGGAAGATTATTAATTGCATCACGAACCAGGTTCATCCGTTCTTTAAGCAGCACAGCCTGTTCAGGAGCTACTTCAATTGGGGCTACAGGAGTATAGCCACTTTCTTCAAGAGATACATTTCCGCCACGATTCTTACGAAGCTCACTGAGCACCGTATTGCGGGCGATCGTATACAACCATGTTGAAAAAGATGCATCTACCTCTCGGAAGGAATGCAAACTTCGGAATGCCTTATAGAACGTCTCTGAGCAGAGATCTTCAGCAATCAGCTCCATATGGGAATTCTTAAGCATATGGTACACAAAAGCCAATATTTTACGTTGATAGCGACGCATTAATTCCGAGTATAATTCCGTATCGCCTTGTTTGATTTGTTGGATCAATTGGGAATCCGTCATGGTGAGTTCGGCCCTCCTCGCCCTTGCACGTCTTAACCCGTCCGGTCCGTACTTGTTATTACCGGGCAGGCATAGAAAAGTTGCGGTGATGTTACAAATTTAAATCAACTGAAAACGCAGTACTCCTATGTATATTCGCACAACCAACGTTTAAGGCATGCTGTATGTTTCATCCGACAAAATATAAAACTATGAATATAGCTAATTTATTGTATCACATATCCGCATAGGAAGACATTAATAGACTTCAGGGCGGTAGACTCGTCAGCTGAAATTGACATTATCATCATAGTCAGCGTTGCTGAATTTTTGCTGAATAAAATAATAGCGATTTAACTGTTGACAAAATGTAAACGTATACATATAATAAAAGTACAGTATGGTTTCTCTCCACTCCTATCCAAATACTACACGGTTCCAAGCAATTGTGAACTGTAGCCGCTTATTATGTAAGCGGTCTTTTTTTGTCTATTTTTAGTCTACATACTAAAAAACCGGGGCAGACGCCCCGGCTCTAAACATATACTGTATAATCGTTGTGCTGCAGAAGGACTTTAGCCAGCTCCATATCCCTTTCTTGACGAAAGGACAAGCGCATGATGCCAGGAACATCCTCGCGGCTCTCAATAATCTGTACGTTGCTGAGGTTAATACCCTGATCCCCCAGTTCTGTTGCAATTCGACCGATAATACCGGGATGATCCGGAACATCGATATGCAGATCGAACAGTGGTGCAATCATGCCTTTACGCCGCTCTGGCAACTGACTGCGGAAGCTGTTCGCTTCATCGAAAGCCTTCTGAATACCCACACCGTCCTCATTCTCCAGCAAGGAAACAAAAGATGAGACCTCTGCCTTCCAATCCTTCAGCAAACGAAGCATCACCGAACGGTTGTTCAATAATATATCGCGCCAAATAATCGGATCACTGGAGGCTATCCGCGTAATATCACGGAAACCTCCAGCAGCCAAAGTACTGTATAGGGAGTCCGTGTCATCGTAAGCGCGAATCTGGTTAACGAGTGCCACAGCAATGATATGCGGCAAATGACTGATCGCACCCACAATTTCATCATGGCGCTCCGGATCAAGTCGTACGATTTGCGCTCTTGTATGTAGAAGTAAGGACTCTAGAGCACGATAAGCTGCCTCTGGCACCCCTGGAGGAGGCGTCAGCACGTAATAAGCATTCTCGAACAGTAATGACGAGGCTGCCTCTACTCCTGAGCGCTCTGAGCCAGCCATTGGATGACCGCCAATAAAGAATACTCCAGGAATATCCAGTGAGACCGCACAATCGGCAATGCTAGCCTTCGTACTGCCAACATCAGTAATAATACAGCCCGGCTTAAGTGGCAGCCTGCTGAGCTGCTGGAGATATCCCTCTAGCATGCCTACGGGGACACACAGGAATATATAATCAGCATCCAGGGCTGCTTCCTCTACAGAAAGCGTGGCATGGTCGACCACACCTCTGCTCACATATTTAATTGCTGATTCAGGACGGTGGGCATGGCCTACGACGGTCAGACCCTCCTTGCCCTTAAAGCAAAGGGCCAGTGAGCCTCCGATCAGACCGACACCAAAAATAGCTATTTTTGTCGTCATGTTCTTTGAACTACCTGCCTTCTATAATTTCATTCTGCCTTCATCCAGCTATGCCCGTACCTTTTGCTCTGCAAGAGCCTGCTCAAGCGCTGTAACAAAAGCGTTATTCTGCTCAACAGAACCTACCGTAACACGGATATAAGTGGGATAAAGACGGTGACCCGCTCGCACAATAATCCCTTTACGCAGCAAAGAATCGAAGACTTCGATTGCAGACTTACGAACATCTACCATTATGAAATTTCCATGCGCTGGAAAATATTCTAACCCAAGACGTTCGAATTCTCCCTGCAGTTGGACAATGCCAGCACTATTAAGGCGACGACACTCCTGCACATATTCTTGGTCATCCAGCGCAGCTAAGGCAGCAACCTGCGAAATACGGGTAGTGTTAAAGGGTTCGCGCACCTGATTGATCAGCGTAATAATCTGAGG
>LIDZ01011521.1_pt36 | contig 10754 bp, 9 predicted proteins | sample 644651 | NCBI WGS metagenome assembly LIDZ01 (sample SAMN03856242, study PRJNA289617) | food metagenome | isolation source: wine grapes on drying loft during traditional withering process | host: Vitis vinifera cv. Corvina | place: Italy: Gargagnago di S. Ambrogio di Valpolicella | collected 2014-01
TTTGGCGAGCAGGCAGACCTGGCCGGCGATATTCACCTGTGGCTGGCCTGGAGCGTGGTGATCCTCTCCGCTCTGCATGGCCTGGCCGCCCTGAAACACCATTTTGTCGATCGCGACAGTACATTGAAGCGGATGCTGGGTAGCCGCGTTGATTAACCTCTGAAAGGAACAGAACTATGTTGAAGAAAAGCCTGTTGGCACTGACCACCACCGCATTGCTGGCGAGTGCGGCAACCGCCTCAGCTGCTGACTATAAAATTGATAAACAGGGGCAACATGCCTTTGTGCAGTTCCGCATTCAGCACCTTGGCTATAGCTGGCTGTACGGCACCTTCAAAGACTTTGACGGCAGCTTCACCTTTGATGAAGCCGACCCATCGAAAGATAAGGTCAATGTGACCATCAATACCAACAGTGTCGACACTAACCATGCGGAACGCGATAAGCATCTGCGCAGCGCGGAATTCCTTAACGTGGCGAAATTCGCTCAGGCGACCTTTGTCTCAACTGCGGTGAAAAAGGATGGCGACGAACTGGATATTACCGGCAACCTGACGCTGAACGGGGTCACTAAACCGGTGACGCTGGAAGCGAAAAAGCTGGGTGAAGGCAAGGATCCGTGGGGAGGTTATCGTGCGGGTTTTGAAGCCGAAACCAAAATTGCGTTGAAAGATTTCAACATTAAAACCGATCTGGGGCCAGCCTCACAGGATGTGCAGCTGATGATCTCGGTAGAAGGGATTCGTCAGTAACTGACGGATAACCACCCGGCCGGATGTCTGACACCCGGCCGGACTGTATTACTCTGCTGAAGGGATTTTCAGCGTCATCGTGAGCTTGCCACGTGACTTATTAAACACCTTATTGCCATTTTCCCGGCCAGCACGGCGGGCGCGCTGCTCTTCAGGCGTTAATGCCAACTCTTCCATGCAGATTGGGCTACAGCATTCTTTATACTGCCCGGCACAGCTGGCGCATTGAATAAACAGCAAATGGCAGCCATCGTTTTTGCAATTGACGTGAGTGTCACAGGCGGCACCGCACTGGTGACAGTTAGCAATCACATCGTCAGAAATGCGTTCACCCATCCGCTCATCAAAGACAAAGTTTTTGCCTTTAAAGCGCACCGGTAAGCCCTGTTCACGCGCACGGCGGGCATATTCGATAATGCCGCCTTCAACGTGATAGACGTTTTCAAAGCCGTTATGGCGCATCCACGCACTGGCTTTCTCACAACGGATCCCACCGGTGCAATACATGACGATTTTTTTCTCTTTATCGTCTTTCAGCATCTCAACCGCCATCGGCAGCTGATCGCGGAAGGTATCGGCCGGGATTTCCATCGCGTTGTCAAAATGCCCCACTTCGTATTCGTAGTGATTACGCATATCGACAAACACCGCATCCGGATCGTCGAGCATCGCATTGACTTCATTCGCCTTGAGATAGCCGCCAATATCGCTGGCATCGAAGGTGTCATCGGTAATGCCGTCGGCGACAATGCGCTCGCGCACTTTCAGGCGTAATACCCAAAACGATTTTCCGTCGTCATCCAGCGCGATATTCATGCGCAGATTATCCAGCGCCGGATGGAAAGCATACAGCATCGCTTTCATCGTCTCGTACTGGCTGGCAGGCACGCTGATCTGGGCGTTAATCCCTTCACTGGCAACGTAAACGCGGCCAAAAACTTTCAGCTTAGTCAGCGCAACATACAGCGCATCGCGGAAGGCTTTAGCATCGTCGAGGGTAAAATATTTATAGAAAGAGACTGTGGTACGCGGTTCGCTTTCGGCCAACATCCGCGCGCGCAGCTCTTCATTGGAAACAAGGTTATGTAACACTGGCATGGTGTACGTTCCTGCGTTCAAGAGAGAAATTTTGCGGGCGCTATCATACCTGAATAGCAGAAAAATCAAACCGGAAACCGGTAAAACGGCCGAAAAGGTCCGATGCCGTTGTTTTTAGGGCTTCAGGTAAAAGCATGCTGTGCTCAACGCGGAAAAAATATTTGCCTATAGTTAGCCTTTGTCCCTGACATTGTAAACCCACCGGAGAACCTGCATGAGCCAGCTTTTCAGTCCGATATCCCTCGGTAAGCTCACCCTTGAGAACCGTATCGCCATCGCACCAATGTGCCAGTATTCCGCCGACCACGGCAACGCAACCGCCTGGCACCGCATCCACCTTGGCCATCTGGCGCTTTCTGGTGCGGGCCTGTTGATTATTGAAGCCGCCGCGATTGAAGCCGCGGGCCGCATCACGCCGCAGGACTTAGGATTGTGGAATGAGGAAACTGAACAGGCGTTGGGTTCGGTATTAAAAGACGTGCGTCAGCACTCCTCCATGCCGATTGGTATCCAGCTTGCCCACGCCGGACGTAAAGCCTCTACCGATGTGCCATGGCGTGGCGGTGGTTTCCTGCAGCCTGAAGCAGGCGGCTGGCAAACCTCTGCGCCTTCTGGCGTACCCTTTAATCAGACCGACGGCACGCCTGTGGCGTTGACCAAAGCGCGCATCGAAGAGATCAAACAGTCCTTTGTTGATAGTGCCATTCGCGCCGATCGGCTGGGCCTGGATTTGATTGAAGTCCACGCGGCACATGGCTATCTGTTGCATCAGTTCCTGTCGCCACTGTCGAACCAGCGTGATGATGTCTACGGTGGCTCGCTGGAAAACAGAATGCGCCTGACGCTGGAAATTTTCCGCGAAGTCCGCCGTGTCTTCCCGGCGAACAAACCGGTTGGCGTACGCATTTCCGCTACCGACTGGGTGGAAGGCGGTTGGGATGTGGAACAGTCCATTGCATTAAGCCAGGCGCTGGCCGCAGAAGGCTGTGCGTATATTCACGTTTCCAGCGGCGGCCTGTCACCGGCGCAGCAAATTAAAGTCGGGCCGAATTATCAGGTGCCCTTTGCCGCGGCGATTAAAAAAGCCGTCACCATTCCGGTTATCGCGGTAGGCATGATCACCGAGCCGGAGCAGGCCGAAGCGGTGCTGGTGGAACAGCAGGCCGATATGGTCGCCCTTGCGCGCGGTATGCTCTACGATCCTCGCTGGCCGTGGCACGCGGCGGCGAAACTGGGTGCGAAGGTGCATGCACCAGAGCAATACTGGCGCTGCGAGCCTCATGAGGTCAAAGGGCTGTTTAAGCAATAAGCTTTATCAGGGTCGCCACAGCCTGTTTATGCTGCTGGCGACCCAAATCAACGCTAACACAGCGGGTTATTTCATTCTGCACGTAAGAAATGGCACAATAGGCCATAATTAAAAGTTCTTGGGCAGCATAATACTGCCCTTTTATGCGATCTGGACACTCATGACTCAGCTGCCTCAATTTACGCGCGCGTTGTTGCATCCTCGTTATTGGCATACCTGGTTGGGTATTGGCTTCCTGTACCTGCTTGTTCTGTTGCCTTATCCGGTCCTCTATTATATTGGCTGCGGCCTGGGACGCCTTTCAATGCGTTTCCTGCGTAAGCGCGTGAATATCGCTCACCGTAATCTGGAGCTCTGTTTTCCAACCATGCCGGAAGCAGAACGCGAAGCGATGGTGGTACGGAATTTTGAATCCGTGGGTATGGGACTGATTGAAACCGGCATGGCCTGGTTCTGGCCAAACTGGCGCATTAATAAGTGGTTCCACGTCAGCGGACTTGAGCACATCGATAAGGCGCACGAAGACGGTAAAGGTATTTTGCTGATTGGCATGCACTTCTTAACGCTTGAGCTGGGTGCCCGTATTTTTGGTATCCATAATCCCGGCATCGGCGTGTATCGTCCTAATGACAATGCGCTGCTGGACTGGTTACAGACCTGGGGCCGCATGCGTTCCAATAAAAGTATGCTGGATCGTAAAGACCTGAAAGGCATGATCCGCGCGCTGAAAAGCGGCGACATTATCTGGTACGCGCCGGATCACGATTATGGTCCAAAGAGCAGCGTATTTGTGCCGTTCTTTGGCGTGGATAAAGCCGCGTCAACCAAAGGGAGCTATCTGCTTATTCGCAGCGGTCATCCTGCGGTGATCCCGTTTGTGCCGCGCCGTCTGCCGCACGGAAAAGGCTATGAAATGGTGATCCTGCCCGAAGAGAAAGACATGCCGCTGGATGATGAAGCCGCCACGGCTGCCAGGATGAATCAGGTAATCGAACGCGGCGTGCTGATGGCGCCGGAGCAATATATGTGGCTGCATCGCCGCTTTAAAACCCGTCCCGCCGGTGAATCCTCGCTGTATTAAATCTGGTTGGTAGCAGGGTTATCCTCGCCTGCTACCAAACTAAAACCCTTTTTCAATGCTGTTTCTTTTCCTTATCTCCCCCCTGTTAATGCAGATTTTTTGCGCGCATAATTAGCCTGCTAATAATAAAATCCACCCTACAGGTCTTACACTGAACCATGGCTACTGCTGACGTTCCGCTCTCCTCGATCAACTGGCAAAAAAATCTGTTTGTCGCCTGGTGCGGCTGCTTTCTCACCGGCATCGCTTTCAGCCTGGTGATGCCGTTCCTTCCGCTGTATGTCGAATTACTGGGCGTTTCCGACCCTCAGTCACTAAATATGTGGTCGGGACTGGTGTTCAGCATTACCTTTCTGTTTTCTGCCATTGCCTCTCCTTTCTGGGGTGGCCTGGCTGACCGTAAGGGTCGTAAGATCATGCTGTTGCGCTCTGCGTTAGGCATGTCTGTCGTGATGGTGCTGATGGGCCTGGCAACGTCAATCTGGCAGTTTCTGGCACTGCGTGCGGTACTGGGGTTATTGGGAGGATTTGTGCCCAATGCCAATGCGCTGATAGCCACGCAGGTGCCCCGCAACAAAAGCGGCTGGGCGCTCGGCTGGCTCTCCACCGGTGCGGTCAGCGGCGCGTTGATTGGGCCGCTAATCGGCGGATTACTGGCGGACAGTTTCGGTTTGCGTCCGGTGTTCTTTATTACCGCTTCGGTTCTCTTCGTCTGCTTTATCATGACGCTGTTTGCCGTGCGCGAAGAGTTTGTCCCGGTGCAAAAAAAGGACATGCTACATGCTCATCAGGTGTTTACCACCCTGAAAAACCCCAGACTGGTGCTGACGCTGTTTGTTACCACGCTGATTATTCAGGTGGCGACCGGCTCAATAGCGCCGATTCTGACGCTGTACGTGCGGGATCTGGCCGGAGATATTCAGAACCTGGCGTTTGTCAGCGGGCTGATCGCCTCAGTGCCCGGCGTGGCGGCGCTAATCAGTGCACCACGGCTGGGGAAATTGGGCGACCGGATTGGCCCGGAACGGATCCTGGTGGCGATGCTGCTGGTATCGGTGTTATTGCTGATCCCGATGTCGATGGTACAGAATCCGCTGCAATTGGGTATTTTGCGTTTTCTGCTCGGTGCGGCCGATGGCGCATTGCTTCCTGCGGTGCAGACGCTGCTGATTTATAACGCCAGCAATCAGGTGGCGGGACGAATATTCAGTTATAACCAGTCCTTCAGGGATATTGGCAACGTCACCGGGCCACTAATGGGCGCTGCCGTGTCGGCCCACTGGGGATTCCGCGCCGTGTTCGTTGTGACCGCCTGCGTGGTGTTGTTTAACGCCATCTATTCGTGGATCACCTTGCGCCGTCGCGTGGATCGCAGTTCGATGCTGGATGAATGAATCAGCTGGCAGGATTATGCCGAATTTGCGATGAATCCTGCCCACTCTCTTATTAACCTGCTGAAACGCCTGCACAAAATCCCTTTCATCTTTTTTTATCCTCGGATGTTTCCCCTCAGCAATCTTCGACTATCCTTTTTAAAACCTGAATCAGTTGTTATGGAGAAAAACCCACATGAGCATGTTCGCAACGCTTGAAGAAGCCATTGATGCCGCACGTGAAGAGTTTCTGGCTGCAAACCCGGAAATGGAAGAAGAGGACGCCTCAGTGGGCCAGTTCAACCTGCAAAAATATGTGATGCAGGATGGCGATATCATGTGGCAGGCCGAGTTCTTCGCTAACGAAGGCGATGAAGGGGAATGCTTATCCCTGCGTGGCGGCGAGGCTGCCCAGGCGATTTTTGATGACGATTTCGATGAGATTGAAATCCGTCAGGAATGGCTGCCAGAAAATACGCTGCACGAGTGGGATGAAGGTGAGTTCCAGCTTGAGCCGCCTACGGACACCGAAGAAGGCAAAGCGGCAGCGGATGAGTGGGAAGATGACAACAGCGAGTCTGAACGCTACGAATAGTCCCTGCTCCGGCCCTGTGTGCCGATCTAAGCGCTGAAGTAAGCCCGGCTGAACTGCCGGGCTTATTATTCGTAAGGACCGTGGTGCGCGTCGACAGGCAGCAACAGCGTATCCACCACCAGTGACAGCGGCAGGTCGATAATAGTCAGAAAGCGCCATGGCGTGTCACGCACATCCCACTGCACACCAGGATAATACTGGTTGCCGTGCCCCTGCCCCGGAAATGTCCGGCTGATAATACTGCCGCAGCCCGTCAACAGCACCACGATCGCTCCCGTCAGGATGCCACGGTAAATAAGCTTAATCATACCCACCTTTAACTGAAGAAAAACGCGCCATTGTAGAGTAACTGCGCAAACGCTATCTGGCAAAAAACGCAAAATTTCCGTAAGCGTTGCGTAAAGCGCCAACGGCGTTAGGCATAAAAAAGGCCGGGAAACAATTCCCGGCCTTTTTACGTTTCAGCGTTTACACCGTTTCAGGCTTGGTGTTCTGCAGCGCCTGAGGATTCATTTTCAACGACTTGTAGTAATCGAACCAGTCGTGATACTTGTCAGCATGCGCCCACAAGCGGTAATGCATCCTCGACAGCGTCACCGGGTCGCTGATCAACGCCAGACGGCGATCGCGATCCAGCCTGGCTGGCGATTCACTGAGTGCCTGATCAACCTGACGGTCGCGGGCGAATTCCAGCACATCACTTTTCAGGTGGCGGGAGGTCGCTAACGCACTGGCCAGAGCGTTGAATGATGGGTCAAACACGGCGTGCATAAAGCCATCTTTCAGCGCGCGCTCACGGTTCACTTCCACGTAGCGATCGGTATCCACAAGCTCTTTCGGCGGATCGTACTCTTCCGGGATAAGGAACAGTTTTGCGCGTTTGGACGCTGCACCGGTCGTTGAACGGCTGGAGAACACCGACACGAATGGCGACAGGATCAGCGAGAAGACGATTGGCGCCAGCCACCACAGGAAGTTCAGGTCAAGCCAGCCCATTCCTGCAGCCCAGACAATACCCAGTGCCATCTGCGAACCGTGACGTTTGAAGGCTTCGCTCCATGGCGTTGCATCATCATCACGCTGCGGAGAGTTCCACACCACTTCCCAACCGAGGAATGCGCTTACCACGAACACCGTATGGAACAGCATACGTACCGGTGCCAGCAGCACCGAGAACAGCATTTCCAGGAACAGCGATATCGTTACGCGTACCACGCCACCGTAAGGCTTCGCCCCTTTGAACCAGACCAACATGATGCTGAGCAGCTTCGGCAGGAACAGCAATACCATGGTGGTGGAGAACAGCGCGATCGCCAGCTCCGGACGCCACTGCGGCCAGACAGGGAACAGCTGCCGGGGCTGCAGGAAGTACTGCGGCTCCATCAGCGTGTGCACCACCTGCAACGCGGTTGACAGTGCCAGGAACATAAACCACAGCGGCGCCGACAGATAGGACATCACGCCCGTCAGGAACACCGCACGGTGAACCGGGTGCATCCCTTTTACCAGGAACAGACGGAAGTTCATCAGGTTACCGTGACACCAGCGGCGGTCACGCTTCAGCTCATCCAGCAGGTTAGGCGGCAGCTCTTCATAAGAACCTGGCAGATCGTAAGCAATCCACACGCCCCAACCGGCACGACGCATCAGCGCGGCTTCCACGAAGTCATGGGACATGATTGAGCCGGCGAACGACCCTTCACCCGGCAACGGTGCCAGCGCACAGTGCTCGATAAACGGCGCAATACGGATGATGGCGTTGTGCCCCCAGTAGTGGGATTCACCCAACTGCCAGAAGTGCAGGCCAGCGGTAAACAGCGGACCGTAGACACGGGTGGCAAACTGCTGACAACGTGCGTACAGCGTATCCATGCCTGACGCTTTTGGCGACGACTGGATAATACCGGCGTTCGGGTTGGCTTCCATCATGCGTACCAGACCGGTCAGACACTCACCGCTCATCACGCTGTCCGCATCCAGCACCACCATGTAGCTGTACTGGCTGCCCCAACGACGACAGAAGTCATCGATGTTACCGCTTTTACGCTTCACACGGCGACGGCGGCGGCGATAGAAAATGCGCCCTTCCCCGCCAACATCACGCACCAGGTCCATCCAGGCTTTCTGTTCCGCAATGGCGATATCCGGGTTGTAACTGTCGCTCAGAATATAGACGTCAAAATTCTTCTCTTCGCCGGTTCTGGCCACCGATTCCCAGGTCGCACGGACACCGGCGAAAACACGTCCAACATCTTCGTTACAGATCGGCACGATCAGCGCAGTACGGTGCTCCGGATTGATGGGCTCATCGCCATTCAGGCCGTAGGAAATACTGTACTTATCCTTGCCGATCATCAGCTGCAGGAAGCCCATCAGCGCGGTCCAGAAGCCAGCGGAGACCCAACAGAACAGCACCGCGAACAGGAACAGGATCCCCGTTTGCAGCACGTAAGGCAGGATCTGCAGCACCGACTGCTGCCAGTTCTGGTTGATCATCTCCAATGGATCGATCATCGCCCAGCCCTGGTAAGGCAGAATGGTTTTCATGTACCAGGTTGCCACTACGGTCTGTGCGATGGTCAGCAACAGCAAAATGTAGCGACGGATCGAGCCAACATGACGCCACTTATCTTCCTGCCGCTGCTCTTCAGGGTTGGCATAACGATGAGTGGATTTGCGACCACGAACGGAATCCCAGGCGCGCGCAACCGGGTTGGTGCGCCAGGCTTCCGGGTACATGGAAGAGCGGGTATGGCGAGGCATGGCCTTCAGCGTGGTGCGGTCAAGTTCATCAGTATCAAACTGTTTCCCTTCCCCGACGGACTCCGGCCAGCTCATTTCGATACGCGACTTAACCGACTCCAGTGGCGCATCGTCAGGACGACACTCTACCGGGCCGCCATCCGCAAGCGACTGGTGCAGCTGGCTGAACGCCTCTTCAGGTTGTTCAGGCAGCGATTCACGCAGCGCCCCCTTCCGCTCGGCGGAAAGGGGCAGCGCATCGATATAGTCAGTGGGTAAAACTGTAGGCTTATTCATTGGCAGGCAACTGATAGCTCCAGGTTTCTGTCAGCGTCTTATCACCGCTCATCAGCGCAGCACGCATCTCGGTCGCTTGCTTGTTGTCTTTAACGCGTAAACGCATCATCAGACGCCAGCCTTTCGTTACCGGATTATAGCGTACGCTGTTTTCCACCAGCTCACCGTTGTTACCGATGCTGACCTGAGGCGTTACCTGAGTATTCTCCGGCAACTTGCTCATGTCCTGACCGGTGAAGTCCACCACGAAGGCGACTGTGCCATCCGGCTGGCGAACCAGGTTAGACTGCTTCACATCGCCCGTCGAACGCAGCGTACTTTTCACAAACGCCACGTCCGGCGAATGCAGCTGGCTCTCGTCGCGCGTGAAGTGCAGACGGTATTTAAAGTTCATCTCTTTGCCCGGATCCGGCAGGTTTTCCGGCGTCCAGAAAGCAACGATGTTGTCGTTGGTTTCATCAGCCGTTGGGATCTCGACCAGCTCTACGCGGCCTTTCCCCCAGTCACCCTGCGGTTCGATCCAGCCACTTGGACGCAGATCGTAACGATCGTCGAGGTCCTGGTACTGATCGAAATCACGTCCGCGCTGCAACAGTCCGAAGCCTTTCGGGTTCTCCACGGTAAAGGTGCTTACCGCCAGATGTTTCGGGTTGTTCAGCGGACGCCAGATCCACTCACCGTTGCCGGCGTGGATGGAGAGACCGTTGGAATCATGTAACTGCGGACGATAGTTGGTGTTAGGCGAAGGTTGGTTCGGCCCAAACAAGAACATACTGGTCAGCGGAGCTACGCCCAGCTTGCCCACTTTGTCACGCAGATAGACTTTAGACTGCACGTCAACCGTGCTTTCTTTGCCTGGGGTGATCAGGAAGCGATAGGCTCCCGTCGCCCGTGGCGAATCCAGCAGCGCATAGATCACCAGATGCTTATCAGACGGTTTTGGACGTTCAATCCAGAACTCTTTAAAGCGTGGGAACTCTTCGCCAGACGGCAGCGCAGTATCAATAGCCAGACCACGAGAAGACAGACCATAAACCTGGCCGGCACCAATCACGCGGAAGTAGCTCGCGCCGAGGAAGCTGGTGATCTCGTCATCTTTCTTGTTTTTACTGTTTAGCGGGTACAGCACTTTAAACCCGGCAAAACCGAGGTTTTTGACCGTTTCAGGATCGTGCTTTACGTTGCCAAAGTTAAAGTAATCAGGTGAATATTTAATCTGTCGAACCGTCGAAGCGGTGACTTCATTAATCTGCACCGGTGTGTCGAAGTACATTCCTTGATGATAGAACTCAAGCTTGAATGGGGTCTTCAGCTTACTCCAATAGGCTTTATCGCGATTGAACTGAATCTGCTGATAATCCGCATATTTCATGTCCCGCAACTGGGAAGGCAAATTGCTTTTCGGCGCTTCGTACCCTTTCCCTGCCAAATCTTTAGCCTGCTTTGCTACGTCATCAATGTTGAAAGCCCAGCTGGAGCTGGCATACATCGACAGCAAAACTGTTAC
>LIDZ01000432.1_pt1 | contig 10751 bp, 16 predicted proteins | sample 644651 | NCBI WGS metagenome assembly LIDZ01 (sample SAMN03856242, study PRJNA289617) | food metagenome | isolation source: wine grapes on drying loft during traditional withering process | host: Vitis vinifera cv. Corvina | place: Italy: Gargagnago di S. Ambrogio di Valpolicella | collected 2014-01
TGGAGAACAATCCTCTGAGGAAGCATGTTCTTTATTCTATTGATTCAATCAGCTGACCTAATCATTAATCAAAGTAAAGAGGTTTATTCGCAATCTTCTTTTATTTTTCATCAACTAAAAAGGGCAGCAATGCCTTTTTCTTATACTTAACATGAATGATAAAACCCTTATTATGGTAACTAATTTTCAGTAGATGACAAAGATGCTGGTACTCCACTATATGTTCTAAATGTACTTAAATAATATTTACTGTCGGTTTTGGATAAAGTTTAATCAAACTTTGTTATAAACCTAAATTAGAATGATGCATTAAAAAAATCGCAAATCCAATCTCTTGAAAAATGCGATTTTACAATCTGTTATTAATTTGAATGGTAAAATTTTCTACTTTGGCCATGATTACACAGATGCTACTATTACTCCTTTACCTGCAGTTCTGCTTCCTGGTTCGATTCTTTATGCTTTGTTAAGAATAGCGTTGGGATTATTGCAATCACAGTAAACCCAATGGACCACCAAAAGGCAACATTATATGCACTTGTAACAGTTAGTATGTCTGATACGGAGTGGCTGGCTAGCTGATGCTCTACGATAGTTGCAAGTATCGCAGATCCGAATGCGCTACCAATTGTCTGTAATATCCTCGTGGCAATACTGGCGTGAGGAATCTGATCATTGCTTAGTCCCACATATGCGGAAACCATGATTGGAATGAAAACTCCGCCCAGACCCGCTCCTCGTATAAGTAGTGCCACAGCTAACAAGACTTGATTCGTTTCGGAATTAGCGAAGGCGAAGGGCAGTGTACCTATTGTAATGATTACGAGGCTTACCAATACTATTTGGCGCGCTCCTATTCGGTCAGTCAATTTTCCCATCTGACTTCTTGTCAATAACATACCAATTCCTTGGGGAATTAACAAAAGTCCGGCAAACAAAACGCCTTCACCACGTACCTGCTGGTAGTATAATGGTAGAAGCAACAGACCACCGTTTGTAATGATGCCAGCCATAAAAAGCAAAATAGTCGAAGCTGAAAAATTGCGTGACCAAAACAGATGCAAGTCAAGCACCGGAGGAATCTTCGTACATAAGGCGTAGACAATAAACGCAGCCATCAGTAGCAATCCAATTACTACAGGAACAAGTACAGCACTGCTATTTAGGCCACCTTGAGATGCTATTTGAGAAATTCCGTAAATGAGTAAGGCAAATGCTGGAGATAGCAACAGAATGCCGATAATGTCAAGAGGCTGTTTCTTGTCGGATGGGCCGTCCTTTGGTATTCCCCACAAGGCTAACAATAAAGCGATAACGGCCACCGGAATATTGACATAGAACATCCAACGCCAGCCTAAGCTGTTCACAATAATCCCACCAAGCACCGGACCAAGAATTGGTGCCAGCATCATGGGTATACTAGTAATGGATGCTATACGTCCCATACTTTGACCACCGGATAGCTGAAAAAGCATGGTTGTCATAGTCGGCATCAATAAACCTGTGCCAATGCCCTGTATGAGCCGGAACACAATCAGGGAACTTATATTCCATGACAGCGATGAAAGAATTGAACCTGCCAGAAATAATACTAGCGAAAATTGATACAGCCACTTGCCACCAAAACGATTAATAGCCCATCCAGAAATCGGTACGGCCATCGCCATCGCCAGCACATATCCCGTGATGACCCACTGGATGACTGAAACGGTACTTTTCAGGTCTACCGCTAAGGTTTTCATGGCCACATTGACCATTGTTGTATCCAATAACGGTGCGAGAGAACCAAACACCAAGATTAATGATACTTTAAGCAGCATCGGGTCAAGCTTTTCTTTCTGAGGTTTTGTATCCTTTGCTTTATTTTTTGTCATATTAGGGCCTCCTTCTTGTAGAATCTCTTACAGAACTTTCATAAGTGTAATGAAAAACTTATGTTACAACCTACACATTGCTGTATCTCGTTCTTAAAGAGATCTTTGATTTATCCAACAACTTGTCGTATAATCATATTGTAACGATTCTGTGATTCTCTATCAACCAACAATCATGGATAACTTGTCGGTTTTTGCGGGAGTGAAGGAGGAAAATTCTATGAACAAGCATCCTGAGATTACTATGCAAACAAAAAAAAATTTAATAGATGCATTCTGGCAAATATACTGTGAAAAACGAATCGAAAAGATAACAGTAAAAGACATCACAACTAAGGCGGGTTATAACAGAGGAACATTCTATGAATATTTTAAGGATGTTTACGATGTTTTAGAGCAGCTTGAAAACTCAGTTTTACCAAATTTAAGCACGCATCATAAAATAACCATTTTGACAGAACGTGAGTTGGTGCTGCATTTTAATCAGTTTTCTAAAATATATCAGGAGCGCTGTAATTACTATGGTGTTCTATTGGGAGACAATGGTGATCCCTCATTCCAAGGTAAATTAAAGAATGTCTTTAGACCTCTACTAAAGCAGCTTTTTTCCAATCATAACACAGAAGATGATTTTGTAATTGAATACAAAATTGAGTATGTATTATCCACGCTGATATGGGTTTTCCATTATGGCTATGGACAAGGGAACAATCCACCCATAGAAAAAATTGTGCAGCTTATGTATCGTTTTATGTTTAATGGCGTGATAAAATAATCAATCTGATATTTTAATTTTTAATTTCTATGTATTCTTAATGCGACAGCCCATTGTTGGGTATGGCAACTATTCGTGCAAAAAGCAGCCACAAGACAGTATTTCCCATCTTTATCTAAATGAAGTACTGCGAGCATTGTAATATATTGCCTAGTGGTTAATGGCCCACAATACTTATCACCTGTAAATTGCAGTTATAAAAGAAACCTATAATTAAATATTTAAGTACCTACTTTCTTTATGAAACAAATATGGGTTAGCACCACATAGTCATCGAGCTAAGCCATATTGAATAATATCGCATTAGCATCATCTACACTTTTTTACCATTAATTTTCATTTCGTGAATTTGAATGGTGTATTGTAAGTGTATATTGATGTCTATTGTAAAAGGATCTTTAATAAATAAGTTACCTATTACAAAAGTAATTGTATGGATTTTGCCACCTATATATTATGTAATTAGTGCAGTTATGAAAGAAGGAAGAATTTCATTAAGCATACTTACAATTCTAGCAATTTATAGTGTGGTTTATAATTTAATACAAATTTTTATTTATACTATAATAGTGCAAAAATGCTTGAATAATTTTACAACTGAATAAAATAAAAAAACATTTATGATGAATACTTGTTATAATTGAGTTACTACACAACAATGACAGCAAGGAGATATACATAAATGTTTCAGAACACAATTATATCAAATGAACTATCAATATACAAATTTTTCAAGCAATTAAATTTTGATTTTTACTTAACTAAGCCTCAATTAAGACATTTAGAAGCTATAATGAATGCTATGATATCAAAAGGTTATAACGGTAAAATTTCCGACATAGCGGAGCTTGCTCCTTCGAGACATCGAACTAGTATTACTAGATTTCTTTCAAATTTTTTAGTTTTTGTTCCTAAATAGCATGTAATATCTTGAACAACAGAAGAATTTTCTTCTGTAAAACTTTTTAATTTTCTTGATTGTGAAAGTATTATATTATTTTTTATTCTTATAACAAAAGACTGTTTTATTTCTTTAAACATATCGAATCTTTGATGTTTTCCATAAGCTCTGTCTTCAACTAAAATAGAATTTGTATCTATTAAAGCTTCACCTATAGGTCCGTCATGCTTTTTGCAATAGTTTCAACAATTTTTTGAGGCGTAAAATCATTAATATTGAGGGCTACATGAAGTTTTATTCCAGACTTTTTACCTCTAAATATTGCCCATTTAAGACGATTCTCACCTACGGTCACGGTAGTTGAATCTACTGCTATTAATGGTTTGGGTAAATTTAGAGTTCTTCGCATTTTACGATTACATTTAGAAATAATAATTTCAAATAGAGTTTTAGGAATATTATAGTTTACATCAGTTGCTTTTTTGGAAATCGTTGAATAATCTACTCCCCTCAGTCCTACACTTTCCATTTCTTCAATGCCATGTCTATAACTTTTATATTCATTTGTAGCTGCTGCTATGAAAAATTTAATTAGATCATATACAGTAAATTTCCTTGCAGTATCTATATATCCTAAGCTTTCACTTACTTTCTTCACTTCTTCAGTTGTTAAAAATGTTTGAAATATATCAAATATAGTGGTAGTATTTTTCATGAGGTCATTCTCCTTCAGTATTATTTTTGTTTGCACTCTAATATTACTACAGAATGGCCTCATTTTTATATATTTTCATTCCTATTTTTTGGTTAATTAATACTTTTGATAAATTAATAACTAATGGCCAGATTACCCCAAGTATGGATAATATAATTCCTATAATCCACATAAATATTACTTTAGAAATTCAATATAATTTATCATTTTTTACCTTAAGGAATACAATTTGTTCTGTAAGCCAATCCTGTGTTTCACAATAGCTAAACCCCATCAAAGCCATTATACAAAATACTGTGTTGGCAGACATTATCATGCCTGATATAAAATCAACAGAGCCTCCACTATAATAAATTTGTTGAAATAAACAAAAAACTAGCAGTGGAATCATGAACTTATTATATTTTCTGTAAAGCTTATAATTATAATTTAATAATGCTATCAAAATCAGCTCTCCCTTAATTGTTTAGATATATTCAAAAAAAATGACACCGCAAGGTGTATTAGATTATTTTGTTTTGCAATGTTCACCTAATAAGTTACAGTGAGGTAAATATTCTTCATTGTAAGTCAGAAAATATACATTACATCTTTGATATCTTATTTTTTTCATGTTATTTAAAATATTTTAATACATACCCATCCTGTAGCATTTTTATAAGTATTTCATTACTTTTGCTTTCTCTCACTTTTAATTTCAATAATTCTTTCTCTTCATAGTATTCTCCAATATCTTTAAGTTCGGATTCCAATTGAATATTACTTCCTTCTCTTTTCTAAAAAATCATTAAATTACATATAAACTTTTTTAATTTAAGCTTTTCTGCTTCAACTATTCTTTGATTTTAAATTTGGAGTATTCTACTAGATAATTCTTCTACTAAAAACATTTCATGACAAGACATAATAACAGTAACTCCTTGTGATATTAAATCCTTGACAATACGAATAAAATTTTTTTGTGAATTAATATCTTGTCCTGATAATGGTTCATCTAATAATAGTACATCAGGTTCTTTAATTAGTGCTCGCAATACAGCTACTTTTTGCAATGTGCCCTTAGATAAATGCTTCATAGGAATATTCTTCATATTTTCTAAATAAAACTCCTTGTAAAGCTCATTAATCTTTGCATTATAATCTTCTTTATCTACCTTATCTAAATCTCCCATACATTTCATATGTTCTTCTACTGTTAAATTAAGTTTAGAATAATTTTCTGGTATATAATTAAACTGTATATTATTATGAACAATTATCTTTCCACTACTGACCTTAGTAATACCACATATCATACGAAGGAACGTGCTTTTCCCCACTCCATTATTGCCTAAAATAGCCACACTTTCTCCTTTTTTTAATTTAACATTAACGTTATTCAATATTGTTTTCGTCCCAAACTTTTTACTTAAATTCTCTACTTCAATAATATATTCTGCCATCCTTGTCCTCCGCTATTGTATATTCTTCAAAAATATTCTGTTTGTTCCTTAAAATGTACGTTTAATACTAATTATATTGAATTTTTACCCAATATAGTGTATATATATATTATTTACTAAATATAAGTGAGGTTAAAATGATAAAATCATTATCAACTTTAATATCTGAATACTTAGGAAAAAATAACTGTTCTTTAACTCAAAATGATTTACTGAAAATTCAGTATTCACTACAAGTGGTTTTAGGAGACTTATTAAAATTAATAATTTTACTTTTAATATTTTCTATTTTAAATGAAGTACCTCTATTTTTACTGTCTTTTGCTATTTTAATTTCAACAAGACCATTTTTAGGAGGCATTCATTGTAAAACCTTTAACTCATGTTTAATAGTAAGCATAATATACTTCATAATAATATTATTATTTAGTACGTTATCTACAAAATTAAATATTAATTTTTACATAGTTTTTTTTATAATATGTTTCATTATCGCTTTAGTTTATGCTCCTTGTAAAAATGAAAAAAGACCAGTAAAAAATAAAGCGATATTAAAAATACTATCTTTAATATCACTCACTTTTTGGGGTATATTATTTTTTAAGCTATCTAATATAGAAATATGTAATTGCATATTTCTAAGTATATTATTACAAATTATTCAAGTAATTTTTATTAATACGAAAGGAGTTGTTTTTAATGCAAAAATCTATAAACTTTTTTTCAGGCATATTAATTAATCTATTTGATTTAATATCAAAATCAAGTTGTGCAGGTCTTTATGGTGAACCAGATTATCCTAAAGAGTTATTGAAATAAATATCAAAAATAATTTCACCTAATTCTATTTTTATTTTTATATATCCTTTATGTGAATTAATTATTTGTTGCACATTATATAATCCATAACCTCTTGTATCTCTATCTTTAGTTGAATATCCTCTTTTAAACATCTCATTTAAGTTAATGTCATTAGAACTTGCAATTTGATTTCTAATTATTAGATGAGATGTTTTATCCTTCAAAAAAATATTAATTTCAATATTTTTTTGAATACATTTATCATTAAGTACTTCATCAAAAGCATTATTTAGTAGATTATTTAATACATTAGATATTTCCCGATAACTTAATATCTTGTCTAAAACATTATTCTCTATTTTATATTCTAAGTTTACATTATTCTTTTTTGCTTTACATATATTTCTATATATTATAGATCTAATAACTACATTATCAATATATATAATCTCATTTATCTTATTATCATGAATATCTTCATCTTTTATATAATTATTAATTGCCTGTTTCACTTCTTTTTCATCTAAAACTTCTACTATTCCTTTTATTGTATTTTTATAATTAACAAAATCGTGTTGTCTTTGTTTTATCTCTTGAACTATTTCATCAATAACAGCCTTATATTCATTAGAAACTTTTAATTTTTCTTTTTCTCTTATTATATTAACAATATAAATATATGTTAATATTTGAGATATAACTAATATACTCAACAATATTGATGTAATAAACAAATTATTCAAGATTACCTTATTATCATAATTCCAGATAATTTTAAAAACTACAGCATATATACTACATGTTGAAATAAGATAAATTAAAATATTATTATTTATCTGTTTTAAAGTGATTTTATTACTAAAATTACTCTTCGAGAATATAACTATACTAATTAATGTTATTAATTCTATTACAATTATTCTAATCGTGTAACTATAAACTAGCTTATCAATAATTAAAGAAAGTAGTAATTGTAAACTCATCTCTATAAGTAATACTAAAATAAATCCTAATATAATTTCTTTTAAATCTATCTTGTATATAATTTTGATCACTATAATAATCATTATATATGTAATAATGAAGTTTACCCCTAACAGTTCAATAAGTGTAGTTAAGATAGATGTAATAAGTACGCTAGACAATAATTTAAATATATTATTATTTTTCCTGATCAAAACTGTCCACAAATAAATTATATTAACCATATCTAAACTATTTATAATAAAAGTATTTAACATATTAGAACCTTACCTTTTTTAAACTCATATATAATATTATCTTTAAATTTATAACCTAAAAATGCTGTTTTAGAATAATTATCGAAATATACTATGCTTAATTTAGCATCTAATTTCTCTATTTTACATATATAACTTCTGTTTATAGCAAAAGCCCTGTGACTTTGGATTATATGTTCGCAATTAATTAATTTTATTATTTTCTTCAAACTCATATTATTAGCAATGTAAACACCATTAATAGTATTTACTTCACAATCTTTTCCTTTAACTTCTATGAATAATATATCTTTTATCTTTATTCCAATGTATATACCACTTTTTAACGTTATAACAATTTCATTATCTTCATTTAAATTATCACTTTTATTATTTAAATTATTTTTTTCATTAAGTATAAGCTTATTTAACATAGTAAATACATCATTTTTATCATAAGGTTTTAATATGAAATCATAGCAGTGTGTTTGTTTAAATGCTTGCGTTATATATTCCATATGCGTTGTTAAGAAAATGATTGTCCTAAATTCATATTTAGGAATACTTCTTATATTCATTGCAAGATCCAATCCTGAAGATTCCTTTAAATTAATATCTATTAAAAACATATTAATATCATTTTTTTTAATTATATCTAAAGCTGTACTTTCACTATCAGCTTCATAAATATCGACAAGTTCATATGTTGACCTAATCATTTTTTTTAAGATATCTCTTTCTATTAGATCATCTTCTACCAAAATAATAGAATACAAAAGTATCACGCTCCAATCTATATATTTTTTGAAATTATAGTTTCTATCATTTATATGGCTATATAAAAATAAGGCTTGTAAACATTTATCCCAAAACATTTACAAGCCTTTAAAAATAATATTTTTTAATCAGGTTAAAGTATATAAGTAAAATAACAAGTAAAATATTAGATATACAGTTTACTTATTATTTTTTTAATATTCCTAATACCATTGATTATACTTATCTATATATTATATAATATACGGATAACAAAAAATATATTTATAACACCCAAATGCGTATAAGTTTCGAAGGCTAAACGTATTTGGGCCTTGTTTTTTATTGGGTTATTTTAAATTCTTCCTACTTGTATAATACAATATTATTGGTTAACATACAAATTTTTCATATTATAGTATCATTAAAAATACTCAAACGCTTCATACAAAATTTTAGCATAAGAAGATAACTTTTTATCTTCTTATCTTCTTATGAACTATTTATCCAATCTAAGTAATTTTCTCTCTAAATCTTAATAGTCATTTTCTTAAGTTTTTTTAATGTCAATAGTATTAGTATTAAACGCACGCTTTTAGGAACAAAAAGAATTATTAGGAAAAATATATAAATTATTTGCGTTTAATACCAGAATTTGTACGTTTAGAGGAATAGATATTTACTTAATCTAAGTATTATGTAATTATTTAATTGTAGATAATTATTCATTAATGTTTACGTTAACATACAAGATGATAACGTAAACATTGCTGAAAAATGCAAAAATAAATGAGGGGGAATTTTTATGAAAAGACTTAAAAATTTATGTTTAGTAGCAGCACTCGGAGCAATGGTTATGGGAGGAAGCTTATTACAAAGTACGGCCGCCTATGCCGCTAGTACTATAGAGGTTAAAGCGTCTGGAACTTCTTTATCAAGTGCTTTGTCTTCAGCTAAATCTGGAGATACTATTGCAATCACTGGAACAGTAACATCAGGCTCAGTAGTTGTACCAGCAGGAGTAACAATAACAGGAAAAGCAGGAAGTGGAAAAATAAATTTTTCTTCAACTTCAGGAAGTTCTGGCAAAGGATTAACAATTAAAACTAATGGATCTACTATTACTGATTTGGAACTTTATGGTGCTGCAGATAATGGAATCTATATTGAAGGGGCAAGTAATAAACTTACAAACTTAAAAGTTCACGGTAACAAAGATGCAGGAGTACAATTATCAAATGGAGCAGCTAGTAATACTTTAACTAACGTTTACTCTTATAGTAATGCAGATGCAGCAGGAGTGAATGCTGATGGGTTTGCAATTAAATTACATTCAGGTACAGGAAATAAATTAATAGATTGTACAGCTGAAGGAAATTCAGATGATGGATATGATTTATATGCTGCTCATGGAGCTGTGACATTTACAAGATGTAAGGCTATAAACAATGGAGATTGTGGTGGAATAAAGGGTGATGGTAATGGATTTAAACTTGGAGGAGTAGATAATAAAACTGATGGTGTAGCACCACATCTAGACCCATTAAACCATATCCTTATTGATTGTACAGCAACAGGAAATACAGCAAGCGGATTTGATAGAAATAATCAAAATGGTGTTGTTACAATGACAGGTTGTATTGCTGAAAAGAATGGTGAAAAGAATTTTAATTTCCCACTTAAAGGTACACCATCAGCTTTAGGATATGAAGTTACATTTGGTAAAGCTATAATGAAGAATTGTACATCTATAGGTGGTACAAATAATATTACAGGAGCTACATTAACTAGTTGTACAGGCTTCTAAATATTGTATTAGAAAATAGAAATTAAAGTTTTATTTTAGGAAATAGCTAGTGATGGTAATTGATTTAGTTAACAAAATCAATTACAATATAGAAAGTACAAAGAGGCATGAGGAATTTCTTCATGCTTTTTTGAAATTAAATAATTTGGAGGCTGAGAAACAGCCAGAAATTGATGGTAGCTTTCTCAATCATTCTAATAGTAAGTTCAGTGGCTTTTTTAACTAATTGCTTGTCCTCAACTATAAGAAATATCTAATAATAACAAACATTGAGTACTTCGTAGTCCAGTTGGTAACAGCATTTTGTCATAAAATTGAGTAATTGTACGAGTGGTTTTTCTTAAATTACCACAAGCACAACTTTGCGGATTTTTATTATCAAGCGAAATTAAGCAATGCATAAAATCAACTCCAGTACATATATGTACTGGAGTTGATTTTATGTAAAGTTTATATTATT
>LIDZ01005310.1_pt43 | contig 10751 bp, 10 predicted proteins | sample 644651 | NCBI WGS metagenome assembly LIDZ01 (sample SAMN03856242, study PRJNA289617) | food metagenome | isolation source: wine grapes on drying loft during traditional withering process | host: Vitis vinifera cv. Corvina | place: Italy: Gargagnago di S. Ambrogio di Valpolicella | collected 2014-01
GGTTTCTAACATCATCGGCGTTGAACGCAACGAGTTCAGCACGCCGGTGGCGCCAGAAGCTGATGCGCCGCGTCCCATCATCAGCCTGTGGGAAACCTGGCTGGAGATGCACGAGCCAAACAACCGTCGTTCACTGCGTGAATGGCTGCACGACAGCCAGATGGATCTCTCTGATATCCATACCGGCTACTCGGCGGGCACTTACGATCTCGGCCAGCGCGCCTGGGCGGAACAGCTCTATCTGAGTATCTGCCACTATATTCAGCAGCATCTGGATCCAAGCAACCGCGCGCACCGCCCGATTATCGACGAACTGCAGGAGCGCATGGCGGATAAAATTTACGTCAACTTCTCGCTGTTCCAGTCGATGCCGGATGCGTGGGGTATCGATCAGCTGTTCCCGGTATTGCCGCTGGAAGGGCTGGATAAGGTGCCTGAGCGCCGTGCAGTATTGCTGGATATCACCTGTGACTCCGATGGCACCATCGATCACTATGTTGACGGTGACGGCATCGCCACTACCATGCCGATGCCGCAGTACGACGTGGAAAATCCACCGATGCTCGGCTTCTTTATGGTTGGCGCCTATCAGGAAATTCTTGGCAACATGCACAACCTGTTTGGCGACACCGAAGCCGTTGACGTCTTTGCCTTCCCGGATGGCAGCGTTGAAGTGCAGCTCTCTGATGAAGGCGATACCGTTGCCGATATGCTGGAATATGTGCAGCTTGATCCGGAAGAGCTGATGACGCTGTTCCGTAATCAGGTGAAGCAAACCGATCTCGACGAAGAGCTGCGCGCGCAGTTCCTTGAGGAGTTTGAAAGCGGCCTGTACGGTTACACCTATCTGGAAGATGAGTAACCGCGTTACTGCCCTAAAGTTAACGTCGTCTGGTGACGTTAACTAACGTTATCGATCCCTTCCTCGTCGGGTTAACGACGCGGAGGGGATTTTTTTAGCCTGATACCGCTGTGCACAGGCAAAACAGAGGATTTGTTATGAATAACACCCTTGGTCATGAATATGACAACTCGCTGGTTTCCAACGCCTTTGGGTTTATGCGCTTCCCGGTTCACTTTACCCCGTGGGATAGCGATGCGGAGTGGGTTATTACCGGTATTCCATTTGATGCGGCGACCTCAGGCCGTCCTGGCAGCCGCCTTGGCCCGGGCGCGATCCGTCAAATTTCTACTAACCTGGCGTGGGAAGGCTGCCGCTGGCCTTGGAACTTTAACCTGCGCGAGCGCCTGAACGTGGTGGACTGTGGCGATCTGGTTTACGCCTTTGGTGATTCGCAGGATCTCACCGACCGACTGCAGGCGCACGCAGAAAAACTGCTGGCCAGCGGCAAGCGCATGCTGACTTTCGGCGGCGATCACTACATCACGCTGCCGCTGCTGCGCGCGCACGCCAAACATTTTGGCAAAATGGCACTGGTGCATTTTGATGCGCATACCGATACCTATTCCAACGGCGCTAAGTTTGATCACGGCACCATGTTCCATCATGCGCCAGGCGAAGGGCTGATCGATCCAGCGCATTCCGTGCAGATCGGTATTCGTACCGAATTTGATAAAGATCTCGGCTATACCGTGCTGGATGCCGCGCAGGTGAATGACCGCAGCGTTGACGATATTCTGCAGCAGGTGAAGCAGATTGTAGGCGATTTGCCGGTTTACCTGACTTTTGACATCGACTGCCTCGATCCGGCGCACGCGCCAGGCACCGGCACGCCGGTGATCGGCGGTTTGACCACCGATAAAGCAACCAAGCTGGTACGTGGCCTGCAGGGCATGAACATCGTGGGTATGGATCTGGTGGAAGTGGCGCCGGGTTACGACCAGTCCGACCTGACCGCCCTGGCGGCGGCGACGCTGGCGCTGGATATGCTGCACGTGCAGGCGGTCAATAAAGGTTGATAGCCGCTTCGCCGACTACACTTAACTCTGTTCAGAAGCTTGCAGGAGAGAAATATGGGATTACTTGATGATTTAAGCGGCGCGCTCGGCGGTGCTCAGGGCGGGAAGTTTAATCAGCTACTCGCTATCTGGAAATGGGTACAGGAGCAGGGCGGGCCGGATCGGCTGCTGGAAAAACTGCGCAGCGGCGGTCTGTCGTCGGTAGTTGACTCCTGGCTGAGCAACAGCGGTAACAAGCCGGTGAGCGGCGAAGAAGTGCATGCTGCGCTGGGCGAAGAGAGTCTGAAATCGCTGGCAGATAAGCTGGGCACGGATATTCACAGCGCCGCATCCACGGTGGCAAAAATGCTGCCGATGGTGGTAGATAAGCTGTCGCCGAAAGGCGAGCTGGATACCAGTTCACCGGGCAAAAGTGATGTTGGCGGCCTGCTAAAAGGCTTCCTGAAATAGAAAAAGGGGCGCAACTGGCGCCCCTTTTTGTTTCACTGATTTATTTGCCCGCGGCGATACGCTGGCGAATGTGCTCAGCGCGGGCGCTGGATGACGGATGCGAGTCAAACATACTGCTGCTCTGCTGCGCGCCTTCGAGTTTTGCCAGCTTCTCAAAGCTGGTCACCAAACCTTCCTGACTGATGCCGCGTTTTTTCAGCAGATCGAAAGAGTAATCATCCGCCTGTGATTCCTGGCTCTGTGAGAACTGGGCATTCACCAGCTTTTCACCCATTTCACCCAGCTGTGACTGCGAAAGCGTGGCCGCAATGCCGCCCGCTGAAGCCGCCGCGGTGCGCGCCGCCGTGGTGCCGTACGCAACCTGCATCGCTTTGCGCGTATGGCCCAGTGCAACGTGACCCATCTCATGACCCACTACCGCGGTCACTTCATTGTCGGACATTAAATCCATCAGGCCGCTATAAACACGGATACAGCCGTTGGCCATCGCCCAGGCGTTGACGTCTTTGGTCAGATAAACCTTGTAGTTAGCGGGCGTGCCGTTGATGTTGTCGCCCAGCGCGGCAGCAATTTTATTCAGTCGTTGCTGATACGGATCGTTGGCATCCGCTACCTTATTTTCGCTGTCCATTTTCTGGCACGACTGATCGCTCAGGGTTTTCACCTGCTGATCGTTGAGCGTGACGGCCTGAAAAGCCTGCGCACCGGACTGCATTAGCGCATTGCTGTCGAAATTCTGGCAGCCGGCTAGCAGCAGGGTAACGCCGAGAGTGGCGGCGAGTTGGGTCATTTTCATCAGATTGTTTCCATTCAATAACAAGGCAAAAAAGCGTGTGCAAAGTAGCCTGCGCAACAGAGGCCAGCGCAGAATCTGTTGTTTATAACGGGAGTGTGCACAGATTTCCAGCAGCACACCGCGGAATGCGCGAATTACGCATGATAAATCGCATTGTACGCCATGTACTTTCTACCCTTATTTCATGTACATTGATCGGCATCTTTCCCCTGGCTTTGCCTTATAATCCATTAATTACAATAGGTTAAGTGTGGCCAAGCCGTATATCCGATCTGGAGTAAAACATGTCTTCTCGTAAAGAGCTGGCCAATGCCGTTCGCGCATTGAGTATGGATGCTGTGCAAAAAGCAAAATCGGGCCATCCGGGCGCCCCGATGGGCATGGCGGATATCGCTGAAGTGTTATGGCGCGACTACCTGAACCACAACCCGGTAAATCCTCTGTGGGCCGATCGCGATCGCTTTGTGCTCTCCAACGGTCACGGCTCCATGCTGATCTACAGCCTGCTGCACCTCACCGGCTACGATCTGCCGATTAACGAGCTGCAAAACTTCCGTCAGCTGCACTCCAAAACGCCAGGCCACCCGGAATATGGCTATACCGTGGGCATTGAAACCACCACCGGTCCGCTAGGCCAGGGCATCGCTAACGCAGTGGGTTTCGCCATTGCTGAACGCACGCTGGCCGCACAGTTCAACCGTCCGGGACACGACATTGTTGACCATAATACCTACGTCTTTATGGGCGATGGCTGCATGATGGAAGGCATTTCCCATGAAGTCTGTTCACTGGCCGGTACGCTGAAGTTGGGCAAGCTGGTGGCCTTTTATGATGACAACGGCATTTCCATCGACGGCCACATTGATGGCTGGTTCACTGACGATACCGCGAAGCGTTTTGAAGCATACGGCTGGCACGTGGTGCAGGGCGTAGACGGACATAACGCCGATGCCATTAAAGCCGCGATTGAAGAAGCGAAAACCGTCAGCGATAAGCCATCACTGCTGATGTGCAAAACCGTTATCGGCTTTGGTTCACCGAATAAAGCGGGCACGCACGATTCGCACGGCGCGCCGCTGGGCGATGACGAAATCACGCTGACCCGCAAACAGCTGGGCTGGGAACACGCACCGTTCGTGATTCCACAAGACATCTACGCGCAGTGGGATGCCAAAGAGATGGGCCAGGCGAAAGAGTCAGCCTGGAACGAGAAATTTGCTGCCTATGCGCAGGCGCACCCTGAGCTGGCCGCGGAATTCAAGCGCCGCTCAACCAACCAGTTGCCCGCTAACTGGCAGCAGGAATCGCAGAAGTTTATTGAGCAACTGCAGGCAAATCCGGCCAAAATCGCCAGCCGTAAAGCGTCGCAAAACGCCATCGAAGCCTTCGGTAAGATTCTGCCGGAATATCTGGGCGGTTCTGCGGATCTGGCCCCGAGCAACCTGACCATCTGGTCTGGCTCAAAGCCAATCAACGACGATGCTGCCGGTAACTACATTCATTACGGCGTCCGCGAATTCGGTATGACCGCTATCGCCAACGGCATTGCGCTGCACGGCGGCTTCCTGCCGTACACCGCAACCTTCCTGATGTTTGTGGAATATGCCCGTAACGCGGCGCGTATGGCTGCATTGATGAAAATCCGTCAGATCATGGTGTATACCCATGATTCCATCGGCCTGGGTGAAGACGGCCCAACGCATCAGCCGGTTGAGCAGATGGCCAGCCTGCGTACTACGCCAAACATGAGCCTGTGGCGTCCCTGCGATCAGGTTGAATCTGCTGTGGCGTGGAAATATGCCATCGAGCGTCAGGATGGCCCAACCGCGCTGATCTTCTCGCGTCAGAACCTTGCCCAGCAGGATCGTACAGCCGAGCAGCTGGCCAACGTGGCGCGCGGCGCCTATGTGCTGAAGGATTGCGATGGCCAGCCTGAGCTGATTCTGATCGCAACCGGTTCTGAAGTGGAACTGGCGGTAGGTGCGTACAACACGCTGACCGCCGAAGGCCGCAAGGTGCGTGTGGTTTCCATGCCGTCTACCGATGCGTTCGACAAGCAGGATGAAGCCTATCGCGAATCGGTGCTGCCGAAAGCGGTCAGCGCACGCGTCGCCATCGAAGCGGGCATTGCCGATTACTGGTACAAATATACCGGCCTGAATGGCGCTATCGTCGGCATGACCAGCTTTGGTGAATCCGCACCGGCCGAGCAGCTGTTCGAGCTGTTTGGCTTTACGGTTGATAACGTGGTGGCAAAAGCGAAAGCGCTGCTGTAATCGCGTTTAATCACTTTGCCTGCAGAAAGGGGACGAGCATATTGTCCCCTTTTTTATTGTGGTTTGTTCTCACGGACGATGATTTGTTTGATGCGCATTCAGCAGCCAGAATTTTGCTGGTTTTGTGATGTGGATCGAAAATTCGCACGATGAATTGATCGCAATCATTCCGCTTATTCCTGCCTTCCATTATCGTAGCTGAACCGTTTCAGTAAAGGTGCCATATACAGGTTACGCTGAAACAAGGGCGGCGAAAATTCCTGTACAAATTACGCTGTCTGACTCACGCTTACCGCCTTATTCACTGGGGTTGCAGGAAAAGTATGACTGTTCGTGTGGCGATAAATGGCTTTGGACGTATTGGGCGTAACGTATTGCGTGCCCTGTATGAAACCGGCCGTCGCGCGGAAATCACCGTGGTTGCCATCAATGAGCTGGCGGACGCGGCAGGAATGGCGCATTTGCTGAAGTATGACACCAGCCACGGGCGTTTCGCGTTTGACGTGCGTCAGGAACGCGATCTGCTGTGGGTCGGCGATGATACGCTGCGCCTGCTGCATCAGCCCGCCATCGCCGATCTGCCGTGGCGCGAACTCAATGTGGATGTGGTGCTGGATTGCACCGGCGTGTATGGCAGCCGTGCGGACGGTGAAGCCCATTTGCAGGCGGGCGCCAAAAAGGTGCTGTTCTCGCATCCTGGCGGCAACGATCTCGACGCAACCGTGGTATTTGGCGTTAACGAACAGGCGCTGCAGCCTGATGACCGTATCGTTTCTAACGCCTCCTGCACCACCAATTGCATTATTCCCGTCATCAAGCTGTTGGATGATGCATTTGGTATCGAATCGGGCACGGTCACTACGATTCACTCGGCGATGCACGATCAGCAGGTGATTGACGCCTATCACAGCGACCTGCGGCGGACACGCGCGGCCAGTCAGTCGATCATTCCGGTGGATACGCGGCTGGCGGCTGGCATTACCCGTATTTTTCCTAAATTCAACGATCGCTTTGAGGCGATTGCGGTGCGGGTGCCTACGATTAACGTGACGGCCATTGACCTGAGCGTCAGCGTTGAGCAGGCGGTGACGGCAACAGAGGTTAACGCCTTGTTACGCAAGGCGGCAGAAGGGGCATTTCGTGGTATAGTTGACTATACGGAATTGCCGTTAGTCTCAGTAGATTTTAACCACGATCCGCACAGTGCCATTGTGGACGGCACGCAAACGCGGGTCAGCGGTCAGCACCTGATCAAGACGCTGGTTTGGTGCGACAACGAGTGGGGCTTTGCTAACCGGATGCTCGATACCACGTTAGCCATGGCCGCAAGCGGTTTCAGGTAAGGCGCGGACTGCGTCTGACAAAATTAGATGAGAATCAACGAGAGGGTTCACCATGTCTGTAATTAAGATGTCCGATCTGGATCTGGCAGGTAAACGTGTTCTGATCCGTGCGGATCTGAACGTACCGGTAAAAGCAGGAAAAGTGACGTCCGACGCACGTATTCGTGCTTCGCTGCCAACCATCGAAACGGCGCTGAAGCAGGGCGCTAAAGTGATGGTAACGTCTCATCTGGGTCGTCCAACTGAAGGCGAGTATAACGAAGAGTTTTCTCTGCTGCCGGTGGTTAACTACCTGAAAGAGAAACTGAACGGCACCAACGTTACGCTGGCAAAAGATTACCTTGATGGCGTTGAAGCAGGCGCAGGCGAACTGGTTGTGCTGGAAAACGTGCGCTTCAACAAAGGTGAGAAAAAAGACGACGAAGCCCTCTCGAAAAAATACGCGGCACTGTGCGATGTATTTGTAATGGATGCCTTTGGCACCGCACACCGCGCGCAGGCTTCGACCCACGGCGTGGCAAAATTTGCACCTGTTGCCTGCGCTGGTCCGCTGCTCTCTGCTGAGCTGGAAGCGCTGGGCAAAGTAATGAGCAACCCGGAACGTCCGCTGGTGGCGGTGGTTGGCGGCTCAAAAGTCTCTACCAAATTTGATGTACTGCAATCGCTGGTGAAAATTGCTGATACCGTGATCGTTGGCGGCGGCATCGCGAATACCTTCGTCGCGATCGACAACAAGGTCGGTAAATCACTCTATGAACCAGACTTCGTGGCAGCAGCGAAAGACCTGCGCGATCAATACGGTATTCCAGTACCGACTGACTCCCGCGTCGGCACAGAATTCTCTGAAACTGCCCCGGCAACGGTGAAAAAAGTTTCCGACGTTCAGGAAAACGAAGAGATTATGGACTTCGGTGATGAAACCGCACAGGCGATGGCTGACATTCTGAAAAATGCCAAAACCATCCTGTGGAACGGCCCAGTAGGCGTGTTTGAGTTTCCTAATTTCCGCAAGGGCACTGAAATTGTGGCCAATGCGATCGCGGACAGCGACGCGTTCTCTGTGGCTGGCGGCGGCGATACCTTAGCGGCTATCGATCTGTTCGGCATCGAGGATAAAATCTCCTACATCTCAACCGGTGGCGGTGCTTTCCTGGAATTCGTGGAAGGTAAAACATTGCCAGCTGTTGCTATGCTCGAAGAGCGTGCGAAACAGTAACCTTATGGAGGCAGGCGCAGTGTCCTGCCTGAAATATTGCCCGCAAGGGCGCTAAATCCCTTGTACCCCGTATACACGGCCGACAAAACAGGACCTATGAGATGTCTAAAATTTTTGATTTCGTAAAACCAGGCGTTGTCACCGGTGATGACGTGCAGAAAATCTTTAAAGTCGCCAAAGAGAACAAGTTTGCTCTGCCTGCAGTGAACTGTGTGGGTTCCGACTCCATCAATGCCGTACTGGAAGCTGCCGCGAAAGTAAAAGCGCCGGTCATCATCCAGTTCTCCAACGGTGGTGCCGCGTTTATCGCGGGTAAAGGTTTCAAAACTGACAAGCCACAGGGCGCCGCTATTTTCGGTGCTATCGCCGGTGCACAGCACGTTCACCTGATGGCCGAGCAGTATGGCGTGCCGGTTATCCTGCACACTGACCACTGCGCCAAGAAACTGCTGCCGTGGATCGACGGTCTGCTGGACGCGGGCGAAGAGCACTACAAGAAAACCGGTAAGCCGCTGTTCTCTTCACACATGATCGACCTGTCTGAAGAATCACTGGAAGAAAACATCGAGATCAGCAGCAAATATCTGGCGCGCATGGCCAAACTGGATATGACGCTGGAGATCGAATTAGGTTGTACTGGTGGTGAAGAAGATGGCGTCGACAACAGCCACATGGACGCATCAGCCCTTTACACCCAGCCAGAAGATGTGAACTACGCGTATGAGAAACTGAGCGCTATCAGCCCACGTTTCACCATCGCCGCTTCCTTTGGTAACGTGCACGGCGTTTACAAGCCAGGCAACGTGAAGCTGACCCCAACCATCCTGCGTGATTCTCAGGAATTCGTGACCAAGAAACACAATCTGCCGCACAACGCGCTGGATTTCGTGTTCCACGGTGGTTCCGGTTCTTCTGCTGCAGAAATCAAAGAATCTATCAGCTACGGCGTGATCAAGATGAACATTGATACCGATACCCAGTGGGCAACCTGGGACGGCATTCTGCAGTATTACAAAAAGAACGAAGGCTATCTGCAGGCGCAGCTGGGTAACCCGGAAGGCGCTGAGAAGCCAAACAAAAAGTACTACGATCCACGCGTATGGCTGCGTGCGTCACAATCTTCTATGGTTGTGCGTTTAGAGCAGGCGTTCCAGGAACTGAACGCTGTCGACGTGCTGTAAGCTGCGAAAGTTTGTACAAAATAAGGCCCTTCGGGGCCTTTTTTTATGGAATCAGCTCAAAAAACAGAGCAAATTCAACGGGGATTTGGCGTATCCGTTATTTATTAGTTACCCTTTCTCTGTGGATTGCCGAAGCGCTTCGGCAATAATGCTTCTTTTCAGGAACAACAACAGGGCTAACAGATGGAAGATTTGCATGTAGTTGATGGCATTAACAGCGCCGGGAGCTGGCTGGTGCGCAATCAGGCGCTGCTGCTGAGTTATGCGGTAAACATCGTGGCCGCTATCGCCATTTTGATCATCGGTATGATCATCGCGCGGATTATCTCTAACGGCGTCAAGCGTCTGCTGCGCGCGCGTCACATTGATGACACGGTTTCTGACTTTCTGGCCACGCTGGTGCGTTATGGCGTTATCGCCTTTACGTTGATTGCCGCGCTGGGACGGGTTGGCGTGCAAACCGCCTCGGTGATTGCCGTGCTGGGTGCAGCCGGTTTGGCCGTTGGCCTGGCACTTCAGGGATCGCTCTCTAACCTGGCGGCTGGCGTGTTGCTGGTCACGCTGCGTCCGTTCCGCACCGGTGAGTTTGTCGATCTCGGCGGCGTGATGGGCACGGTATTAAGCGTGCAGATCTTCTCTACCACGTTACGTACCGCCGATGGCAAAATTGTGGTGGTGCCGAACAGCAAAATTATCTCCGGTAACATCGTCAACTTCTCGCGCGAGCCGGTACGACGCAACGAGTTCATTATCGGTGTCGCGTATGATGCGGATGTCGATCAGGTGCTGACGCTGCTGCGCGAAGTGGTTGATGCCGATTCACGCGTACTGCAGGAAAAAGGCGTGCAGATTGGCCTGAACGAAATGGCAGCGTCATCGCTGAACTTCGTGGTGCGCTGCTGGAGCAACAGCGGCGATCTGCAGAATGTTTACTGGGATCTGATGAAGAACTTCAAGCTCAAGCTGGACGAGCACGGCATCGGTATTCCTTATCCACAGATGGATGTGCATCTGCATCGTGCTGAGCCTGCGCAGCCGGATGCTGAGCAAAAAGTGTCGCTCAGCAAATAACACGCTGTATTGAATAAGGGAGCCTGAGGGCTCCTTTTTTTATGTCGGTTGTCAGGTTATCAGCTGCGCTAATGCTCTATCACTATTTTGAATTTCCACTAATAGTGGTCGCGATTTACACTGCGTCTGTTCATAGCCATAACGGGAAAACGGCATGCTCTCCTATTATTTTCAAGGCGTTATGCTTGGTCTGGCGCTTATTTTACCTTTAGGCCCACAGAATGCGTTTGTGCTCAATCAGGGCGTGCGTAGGCAGTTTCATATTATGACTGCCGCGCTTTGCAGCCTGAGCGATATGGCGCTGATCTGTGCCGGGATTTTTGGCGGCAGCGCGTTGTTAACGCAGTCACCGCTGCTGCTTAATCTGGTCACCTGGGGCGGCGTAGCATTTCTGCTGTGGTATGGTTTTGGTGCATTACGCATTGCCTGCAATCGCAACCTGTCGCTGGCTGACGAAACGGTGGCAAAGCAGAGCCGCTGGCGGATTGTTGCCACCAT
>LIDZ01001686.1_pt1 | contig 10745 bp, 8 predicted proteins | sample 644651 | NCBI WGS metagenome assembly LIDZ01 (sample SAMN03856242, study PRJNA289617) | food metagenome | isolation source: wine grapes on drying loft during traditional withering process | host: Vitis vinifera cv. Corvina | place: Italy: Gargagnago di S. Ambrogio di Valpolicella | collected 2014-01
GTGTCTGCGGCAGGGATGCCGCAGCCAAGCCTCCAGGGATGGATTCACGGCGTCTCGGATAACGCGCTCTATGCTGACGCCGAACCACTGAAGCTGCTTTTGACCTTAAGCCCTCCAGGGGGGGATTCACGCCGCTCCGGATAACGCGCTCTATGCCGACGCCTTACCACTGAGCCGGTTTTGACTTAACCCGCCCTCACTCCAGTAACTTATGTACCAGCGCCACCACGTTCTTCACTTCATCCTGCGTCAGCGCACCGTCTTTAGCGAAGCGTACCTTGCCGTCTTTATCCAACACCACAATCGCCGATCCGGCGTCATCCAACTGCCAGGCCTTTTTGGCCACGCTGTTGCTGTCGACGATGAACTGCGACCACGGGAACTGCTTCTTGTTGTTCTCGATGCTGCTGCGAACGAACATCCCGGTGCCGGGGATCGCATCGTCGGTGTTGACGATGGTGGTGGTCTGATAACGGTCATGCGGAAACTTCGCCGACTTAATGGCTTCAATCAACGCCGCATTCTTCTCCTTGGAAGATGAGCGCCCGGCGATATGCTGGATCACCCGCACCTTGCCCGGCAGCTTTGCACTGTTCCAGTTTTGATAACTGAAATCATCCTGCTTCAACACCAGCTCACCTTTATCTGTGATGCCCACGGCAGGCACGTGTTGCCCTTCTGCAAAACCATGTGCGCCGGCAAACGAGGAGAAACACAGCGCGATAAGAACAAAAAATAAGCGAACGATATTCATGGACTCGACCTTTTGATGTGATCCGACCAGTTAGTCATGTTCCTGCAATAATAAGCGCAGAAGATGCTGCTGTCGCATCGGAATAACATCTTTGCAACACACAGCACAAATCCCTTTCAATTGAAGGTTTATACTGTTTCGACATAACCAGCAGGCAGTCTGTACTGTCATGATGTGTAAAAACAGGAAAAAAAGTCGGTTTTCGGACTTCAGGAAGGCGATGTTGGTCTATAGTGAATCCACTTTGCGCTGCAAGGATTCGTACCGAAATTGGACACGACGCAGCGCACATATCATTTTCAGGAGTATTACCAGCATGAAGATCTTTCAGCGATATAATCCGCTGCAGGTGGCCAAATACGTAAAAACACTGTTTCGCGGCAGGATATACATCAAAGACGTAGGCGCATTTGAGTTCGATAAAGGCAAAATCTTGATCCCACGCGTTAAAGATAAACAGCATTACAGCGTGATGTCAGAAGTGAACCGCCAGGTACTGCGATTACAGACCGAATTTAACTAAAAAATAAGGCGCGAATTCTCGCGCCTTTCTGTTTCCTGCTTCCCGCTACGACTCTTCCGGCACCGGCGTTAACACCGACGCCGCCGTGGTTGGACGGGCATCAATCCGCGTTACCAGCAACTGATCGATACGGTAACTGTCGATATCCACCACCTCGAACTTATAGCCGTGGAACTTCACAAAATCGGTGCGTTTCGGGATCTTACGCAGCATAAACATCATAAAGCCGCCAATGGTCTCGTAGTTACCGGACTGCGGGAACTCATCGATATGCAGCACGCGCATCACGTCATCAATCGGCGTGCCGCCTTCAACCAGCCACGAATTCTCGTCACGAGCCACAATCTGCTCTTCCATGCCCTGACCGACCAAATCGCCCATCAGAGTGGTCATCACGTCGTTCAGCGTGATAATGCCGACCACCAGTGCGTACTCATTCATGATCACCGCGAAGTCTTCGCCGGCGGTTTTGAAACTTTCCAGCGCTTCTGACAGCGTCAAGGTATCCGGCACGATCAGCGCAGAGCGGATCTGCACGCCGCTGTTCAACGCCATGCTCTGATGGCCCAGCACCCTTAACAGCAACTCTTTTGAATCGACATAGCCGACGATATGGTCAATATCTTCATTACACACCAGGAACTTGGAGTGCGGATGATTAGCGATTTTTTCCTTCAGGCTATCTTCGTCTTCGTGCAAATTGAACCAAACGATGTTCTCACGGGAAGTCATCGAAGAAGGCACGGTGCGTGACTCCAGCTCAAACACATTTTCAATCAGCTCATGCTCCTGCTTACGCAGCACGCCAGCCAGCGCACCCGCTTCCACAATGGCGTAGATATCATCGGAAGTGATGTCGTCTTTACGCACCAGCGGGATTTTAAACAGGCGGAAAATGATGTTAGCGCCGCCGTTAAAGAACCACACCAGCGGACGGAAGATAAACAGACAAAAACGCATCGGGTTGATGATCTTCAGCGCGACTTGCTCTGGCGCGATCATCCCCAGACGTTTTGGGAACAGGTCAGCAAACAGGATAAACAGGCTGGTCACCACGGTGAATGAACAGATAAAACTCAGCTGCTCGGCCAGCTCCGGGGAGGTGAAACGTAGAAAAAGAGAACGAAATGCCGGAGAGAAGGCGGCGTCGCCCACAATACCGCCTAAAATCGCCACGGCGTTCAGGCCGATTTGCACCACGGTGAAAAACATCCCGGGTGTTTCCTGCATCTTCAACACGCGCTGCGCGTTGATATTGCCGGTATCCGCCAGCAGCTTCAGCTTGATTTTTCGGGCTGCAGCCAACGAGATTTCTGACAATGAGAAAAATGAGCTGATCGCAATCAGCAGTACGATGACAAGCAAACTGTCTAACATAAAACATCCATAAAATGGCTCGATTCAGTAACGATCAGGTGAAAGTGCCCGGAACCGGCCTTGAGTTTAATTACTTGTCATTTTTGGCCTGGGCAGCGTTTGAGGATCTGCGGACGTCATGTCCCGTGATAAGAGCTCGGCTATCCGTGCCAAAAATGTCTGCGCCTGTTCGGCAAGATTGCCGGGGCAGAAGTCAGTCAACAAGCCGTCAGACGACTTGTGCAAAGGATTATAGCCGTGCCGCCGCATGCTTACAATTGCGGCGATGGGCTGGGTGAGATTAATCCGAGTCTGGTTGAGGAGAGCGCCGAAGTAACATTCGATCACGATCCTGTGTTGTAACGTGTCGATACTTTGCACACAATAAGTTAATAAATTTGGCTTTACGGGCAAATAGAGGGCCATAAGCGGCAAAAAGTTGCCATGCTTACAGGATCCCGCGCCTGCAAAGAACGTAAAGAAAGCGTTGTGCCCAACTGGAATAAGGGCCGGCATCATAATCAGGAGTCAGCGTGCCACGAATTCATGTTTATTGCATGTTAGGTCTTTTAGCTGCTGCACCATTCGCTGAAGCAGCGACAGTGCGTTTGCAGGTGACGGGGTTATCGGGGGATTTACAAAAGAATGTCCGTGCGCGGTTGTCCACCATCTCGAGCGATGAAGTCTCGGCGGATGGACGTTTCCGTGCCCGCGTCAGTGATGCCGTCAAAGAAGGCCTGAAGGCGCTGGGCTATTACGAACCGACCATCGAGTTCGATCTGCAGCCGCCGCCGGCGGGCGGAAAAAGGCCGGTGCTGGTGGCGAAAGTCACCGCCGGCGAACCGGTGAAGCTGGCGGGTGAAACGGTGGTGCTGCGTGGTGAAGCCCGCACAGACAAAGACTATCTGGCGCTGGTTAAGAATGGCCGTGGCAAAATCGGCGGCGTACTCAACCACAGTGATTATGACGGTTTTAAAAGCTCTCTCAGCAACATGGCGCTGCGCAAAGGCTACTTCGATGGTGACTACACCAAAAGCCAGCTGGGTGTCTCTGTAGAGCGCCGTGAGGCCTTCTGGGATATCGATTACGACAGCGGCCAGCGATACCGCTTTGGCGACGTCAGTTTTGAAGGCTCGCAAATTCGTGAAGAGTATCTGCAAAACCTGGTGCCGTTCAAAAAGGGCGACTATTACAGCTCTCGTGACCTGGCGGAACTGAACCGCCGTTTATCCGCCACCGGCTGGTTTAACTCGGTAGTGGTGGCACCAGAATTCAGTAAATCGCGCAAAACCAAAATTCTGCCCCTGCATGGCGTCGTCAGCCCACGCACCGAGAACACCATTGAAACCGGTGTTGGCTACTCTACCGATGTCGGGCCTCGGGTGAAAGCCACCTGGAAAAAGCCGTGGGTCAACAGCTACGGCCACAGCCTGACCACCAGTGCCAATATCTCCGCTCCTGAACAGCAGCTGGATTTCAGCTATAAAATCCCGCTGCTGAAAAATCCCATTGAGCAGTACTACCTGCTGCAGGGCGGCCTGAAGAAAACTGACCTCAACGACACGAAATCCGACTCCTCCACGCTGGCGGCCTCCCGTTACTGGGATTCTTCCTCCGGCTGGCAGCGCGCGATCAATCTGCGCTGGAGCCTCGATCACTTTACCCAGGGTAACGTCACCAACACCACCATGCTGATCTACCCTGGCGTCAGCGTTAACCGCACCCGTTCGCGCGGCGGGCTGATGCCGACCTGGGGCGATTCGCAGCGTTATTCATTAGACGTGTCGGACACTACGTGGGGATCGGACATCGACTTCGCGGTGGTGCAGGCCCAGAACGTCTGGATCCGCACGCTGGCAGACAAGCACCGCTTTGTGGCCCGTGGCAACCTCGGCTGGATTGAAACCAACGACTTCGACAAAGTGCCGCCGGACCTGCGTTTCTTCGCCGGTGGCGATCGCAGCATTCGTGGCTATAAATACAAAGGTATCTCGCCGCGCGATGACGACGGCAAGCTGACCGGTGCGTCCAAGCTGGCGACCGGCTCGCTGGAATATCAATACAACGTGACCGGCAAATGGTGGGGCGCGGTGTTCGTCGACTCCGGCGAAGCGGTGAATGACATTAAACAGACCGATCTGAAAACCGGCGCCGGTTTTGGCGTGCGCTGGCAGTCCCCGGTTGGGCCGGTCAAGCTGGACATCGCCCGCCCGATCGGCGATGACGAAAATCGTGACGTACAGTTTTATATCGGATTGGGGCCTGAACTATGAGTCGTTGGAAAAAGGTCCTTATTGGAATCCTGATCTTCCTGCTGGTGCTGCTGGGTGGCATCGCCTTTTTAATTGGCACCACGCCTGGCCTGCATCTGCTGCTTAACGGCGCCGCGCGCTGGGTTCCAGGGCTGCAAATCAAACAGGTTGAAGGGGGCTGGCGTAACCTGACGCTGACCGGCGTGCAGTATGAAATGCCGGGCGTCACGGTTAACGCTGGCGAGTTCCACCTCGCGGTACAGTTGGGTTGCCTGAAACACAGTGCGTTCTGCGTCAACGACCTGTCGCTGAAAGATGTAAATGTGGTGGTCGACAGCAAGAAAATGGCGCCTGCGGCACCCGCACCGGTTGAGGAAGAACCTTCTTCGGGCGATCTCAGCACGCCGTATCCGATCACGCTGCGTCAGCTTGCGCTGCACAATATCAATGTGAAAGTGGATGATACGGCGATTTCCCTCGCCGACTTCACTTCTGGGATCAGCTGGCAGGGCCGCGCGCTGACGCTGAATCCTACCCACATTCAGGGGCTGCTGATCGCGCTGCCTAAAGCGGCGAAAGTGGCCGATGAACAGGTCGTGCAGCCAAAAGTGCAGCAGCCGAAGGCCGATGAACCGCCGCTGGGCGAAACGCTGAAAGCGATGTTCGCCAAACCGTTGCTGCCGGACCTGCCCGATTTCAACATGCCGCTGGATGTCGATGTGCAACAAGTCCTTGGCGAACAGCTGCGCATCACCGGCGATACCGATATCACCGTTAATCGCCTGTTAGTGAAAGCGAAAACCCAGGACAAACTGCTGCATCTGGAGACGCTGGATGTTGACTCGCCGCAGGGACAACTGAACGCCCAGGGCCAGGCAACGCTGTCTGATAACTGGCCGGTGAACTTCACGCTCAACAGCACCGTCAACGTCGATCCGATCAAAGGTGAGAAGATCAAAATGACGCTGGACGGGGGACTGCGCGAGCAGCTCAATATGGCGTTGAATCTTTCTGGTCCGGTTCAGGTGCAGATGGACGCCAACACCTGGCTGGCCGATGTGGGCCTGCCCCTGGCAATGAATGTGAAAAGCCCGCAGCTGCGCTGGCCGCTGACCGGTGAAATTCAGTACGAGGCAGATAATTTTAACTTTAGCTTTAAAGGCAAGGCGACGGACTACGTGATGTCGCTGAAGGCCGCGCTGAAGGGGCAGAGCATCCCGCCCGCTACGGTGGCGCTGGACGGCAAAGGCAATATCGAGCAGTTCTCGCTGGATAAACTGCGTCTCGCGGCGCTGGAAGGCAATATTGACCTGACGGCGCTGGTGGACTGGAGCAAGGCAATCAGCTGGCGCAGCGATCTGACGCTGTCGGGCATCAATACCGCAAAGCAATATCCTGACTGGCCGGCGAAGCTGGACGGACATATCTCCACGCGCGGCAGCCTGTATGGCGGCAGCTGGCAGATGCGCGTGCCGGAACTGAAACTGCGCGGCAACGTCAAGCAAAACGCGGTCACCGCAGACGGTTCCCTTTACGGCAACAGCTACAACCAGTGGGATATTCCGGGTCTGAAGCTGGTGCTGGGCCGCAACAATATCAATCTGAAGGGATCGCTGGGCGACACGCTCAACCTGGATGCCGATATTGATGCGCAGCATCTGGACAACGCGTTGCCGGGCCTTGGCGGCGTGGCGAGAGGCACCATCAAAGCCCGTGGCGATCTGAACAAGCCGCAGCTGCTGGCGGATCTGACTGCCACCGGACTGCGCTGGCAGGCGCTGACCATTGCCCGCGTTGCGCTGAACGGCGACGTCAGTTCCGGTGAACAAATTCAGGGCAAGCTGGCGCTGAAGGTCGATCGACTGAAGCAGGATGCGCTGGATATTTCGCAGATCACTCTGGATGCCAGCGGCAGCGAAAAACAGCATCAGCTGAAGCTGAATATCGACGGCAAGCCGGTCTCGGGCCAACTGGCACTGAACGGCAGCTTTGACCGCGCTGAGCAGCGCTGGAAAGGTACGCTGAACAATACCCGCTTCGATACCCCGGTCGGTGAATGGCGCCTGACGCGTCCTGTCGCGCTGGATTATCTCAACAGCAAGCAGACCGTCAGCATCGGGCCGCACTGCTGGCTCAACCCGAATGCCGAGCTCTGCGTGCCGCAAACCATTGAAGCCGGGCCTTCCGGCCACGCCAAAGTGCAGCTTAACCGTTTCGACCTGGCGATGGCCAAGCCGTTCCTCACGGAAGACACCCAGCTTAGCGGCGTGTTCAGCGGGGATGCGGACGTCAGCTGGACCGCCGACGGTGGCTTACCGCAGGGCCGCGTCTCGCTGAAAGGTAACGGCGTGAAGGTCGAGCAGAATGTGCAGGGCAACACGCTGCCGATTGCGTTCGACACGCTGAACCTGAATGCCGCCTTGCGCAATGGCCGTGCTCAGCTGGACTGGCTGATCCGGATTGCCAATAACGGCCAGCTGGATGGCAACGTGCAAATTGCCGATCCCGAAGGCAAACGCACGCTGTCTGGCAACGTGAATATCGCCAACCTGTCACTGGCGCTGCTGAACCCGGCGCTGATGAGGGGCGAAAAGGTGGCGGGGATCGTCAGCTCCAACCTTCGTCTGGGCGGCAGCCTGCAGAAACCGCAGGTGTTCGGTCAGCTTGGGCTGAAGAACGTAGATGTCGACGGCAGCTTTATGCCGGTCGACCTGACCAGCGCCAACCTCAATATGGTGTTCAACGGCATGAGCTCGACGCTGGAAGGGCTGATCCAGACCTCGAAAGGCCAGCTGACCTTAAGCGGTGGCGCGGACTGGAGTGTGCTGGATGCCTGGCGGGCACGGATCGCCGCGAAGGGCGATAAAATTCGCGTGACGGTGCCGCCGATGGTGCGGATGGACGTCTCACCGGACCTGGTCTTTGAAGCGACGCCGCAAATGTTCAATCTTGATGGCCGCGTCGATATTCCCTGGGCGCGGATCAACGTGCAGGAAGTGCCGGAGAGCGCGGTGGGCGTGTCGTCGGATGAAGTGCTGCTGGATAAAAACCTGCAACCTGTCGCGCCGAAATCGACCGCTATTCCGATCAACAGCAACCTGGTGATCCACGTCGGTGACGATGTGCGCATCAGCGCCTTTGGTCTGAAAGCCAAGCTGAACGGCGATTTGAAAATGGTACAGGATCGTCGTGGTCTGGGCCTGAACGGCCAGATCAACATTCCTTCCGGCCGCTTCCATGCTTACGGACAGGATCTGATTGTGCGCAAAGGTGAGCTGCAATTCTCCGGTCCGGCAGATCAGCCGTACCTGAATATTGAAGCGATCCGTAACCCGGAAGCGACGGAAAACGATGTTACCGCCGGCGTGCGCGTTACCGGGCTGGCCGATGAGCCGAAGGTGGAAGTGTTCTCCGATCCGGCGATGTCACAGCAGGAAGCCTTGTCCTACCTGCTTCGCGGCCAGGGTCTGGACTCGAATGGCAGCGACAGCAGTGCAGTAACCTCAGCTTTAGTGGGATTGGGGCTTGCACAAAGTGGTCAGGTTGTGGGTAAAATCGGGGAGACCTTCGGCGTAAGCAATCTCGCCCTGGATACGGCCGGCGTCGGTGACAGCCAGCAGGTCCAGGTCAGTGGCTACGTTCTGCCGGGTCTACAGGTAAAATACGGTGTTGGCATATTTGATTCACTGGCGACTTTAACCCTGCGTTATCGCCTGATGCCCAAGCTCTATTTGGAAGCAGTGTCTGGTCTCGACCAGGCCCTGGATTTGCTTTATCAGTTTGAGTTTTAGCAATGCGAATAATTGTCTACGGCACCTTAAGACGGAAGCAAGGCAACAGTCATTGGATGACCAACGGGCAGTGGCTGGGCGATCATAAGATCGACGGCTACGCGCTTTACAGTTTGGGTCTTTACCCCGGCGTTATTGCGGGTAGCGGGCAGGTAGCCTGTGAAGTTTACCGTATTGATGCGTCCACGTTGGGCGAGCTCGATGCGCTCAGAACCAAGGGCGGGGAGTACAAGCGTGAGCTGGTGCAAACGCCTTATGGCAGTGCCTGGCTCTATGTGTATCAGCGTTCGATCGTCGGCAGAGAGCATATTGTCAGCGGCGACTGGCTGCAACAAAATGCACCCAAACCCACCTGAGGTTGCTGCAAATAAAAACACCGCTCAGTGAGCGGTGTTTTTTTTCGTCTTCGTCGCGAGAATTACTTCTTCGCAGCGCGCTCGAAAGAGGTCACGATTTCAGCTTTCGCGGCGGCCGCGTCGTCCCAGCCTTCAACTTTCACCCATTTGCCTTTTTCCAGCGCTTTATATTGCTCGAAGAAGTGAGTGATCTGCGCACGCAGCAGTTCTGGCAGGTCGTTCACATCTTTGATGTGATCGTATTCTTTGGTCAGTTTGCTGTGCGGAACGGCAACAACCTTGGCATCTTCGCCAGATTCGTCGGTCATTTTCAGCACGCCAACGGGACGGCAACGGATTACCGAGCCTGGCTGCAGTGGATAAGCGGTAGGGACCAGAACATCTACCGGGTCACCGTCTAAAGACAGCGTGTGGTTGATGTAACCGTAGTTGCACGGATAGAACATCGCGGTAGACATAAAGCGGTCAACGAACAGGGCGCCGGTATCTTTGTCGACTTCATATTTGATCGGATCGGCATTGGCCGGGATCTCAATAACAACATAGATATCTTCTGGCAGGTCTTTGCCCGCTGGAACCTGGGTCAAACTCATGGTCAATTCCTTCATTCAGCCTTAAACAAGTGACGCTCATTATAGCCAACTGAGTTGGAAAGTATCCCCCCTTTTTGCCCTTTAGGAATGCTCCAGTACTGGCCTTACGGCCTGTAGGGAGAATCTCCGACGCGGCCGCGCGAATGGCCCCTTGTTAAGGGTTGCCGTTGTTGCCATCCGCTAACGACTTCAGCGCTAAGGCCTGGTTTTTTACCAGGCTTACGCTTTGCGCGCCCACCTGCAATGACGCCATGGTGCCGCCATCGCTCAGCCGCGCTTTGGTGGCATCCAGCCAGCTGTCACGGTATTTCAACCAGGCGCGCTGCGCGGTGCGCAATTTGGCTTTCTGATCACTGTTTAGCGTGGCTGTCAGTTTGCCGTATTGCTGATTCATTTCACTGTCCCAGGCCTGATTTGCCGCGCTAAAACACTGCTGCATGGCAACGGTAGTAGAGGCTTTATCCAGGCATTGTTGCTGGGCGGTATCGATTGGGCTCACGTCTGCGTGGCCGTAAAACGCCATTAACAGGCCTGTAATCGCAATGGTTTTTTTCATCGGACAATTCCTTCTGTAGGGTCATGGGCAAAAATTGATCCTTATCAAGTCAGCCGCAATCGTCAATCCTTTTCACTTCACAGGCGCTAAAGATTGCCCGCGCTACTGCCGATACCTTCTTCGCTTTTTGGGTTCCTGGACTATTTGCTTTTTCGAGGGTCACACAAAATCATGCTTAGAAAAATTTCAATTCGCACTGGGTTGTTAGTGTTGTTAGCGTTGATGACGCTGATGCTACTGGGCGTCAGCCTGATGGGCATCGTTGCCATTAACAAAGGGAATCGATCGCTGGAGGTGGTCAATCGCATTCAGGGTATCGAGTTAAACAGCTTATCGCTTACCAATAACAGCCTGCTTCGTGCACGCACCACGGCAGCGTTATCGGTAAGGAAGATGGAAATAGGGATGATTGATGAGGCCACCCTGGCCACTCAGCGGGTCAGTACCTATATCGACCTCTCCAGAAAAGGCTTAAAAACCTTTGTCGATGCCGGCACGGTAACTGCGCATGGCAAAAAGCTCTCCGATGATATTGTCGCCAGTTATGATATCTATCTGCAGCAG
>LIDZ01014368.1_pt10 | contig 10741 bp, 9 predicted proteins | sample 644651 | NCBI WGS metagenome assembly LIDZ01 (sample SAMN03856242, study PRJNA289617) | food metagenome | isolation source: wine grapes on drying loft during traditional withering process | host: Vitis vinifera cv. Corvina | place: Italy: Gargagnago di S. Ambrogio di Valpolicella | collected 2014-01
AGAAGTCTATGAAAGGCATAATTCTAGCAGGAGGCACAGGCTCACGCCTATACCCTTTAACCAAAGTGACTAACAAGCATCTTCTTCCCGTCGGTAAATATCCAATGATTTTTCATTCAGTATACAAATTGAAGCAAGCTGATGTAAAAGATATTCTCATCGTTACAGGCAAGGAACACATGGGTGATGTAGTGAATCTTTTAGGTAGCGGCCGGGAAATGGGTGTGTGCTTTACCTATAAAGTGCAGGATGAAGCAGGCGGAATTGCGCAGGCCTTGGATCTGGCAGAACAATTTGTTGGAGAAGATCAAATGATCGTTATTCTTGGCGATAATGTATTTGAGGATGACATTGCTCCTTACGTACATAATTTCCGTGAGCAAAAAAGCGGAGCCAAGATTTTGATTCAAGAGGTTTTTGATCCTTCCCGTTTTGGTGTGCCGGAACTACAAGGTGATCGGATTCTTTCTATTGAAGAGAAGCCAAGCAACCCAAAATCCAATTATGCGGTTACGGGAATCTATATGTTTGATCGTGAAGTATTCAATATTATCAAGACGATATCTCCTTCTGCACGTGGAGAGTTGGAGATCACTGACGTAAATAATGCATATATTAAGCGTGGGGAATTAACCTTTGATGTCCTTCAAGGCTGGTGGACGGATGCTGGTACACATGCATCTCTGGCTAAAGCTAATACCCTGGCGCAAGAACTTGTATTTGGCGAAGCCTTCGGCAAATTAAAATTATAAGTATAGGGAGGAACTCTACGCTATGAAAATCACTCCTCTTCAATTAAAGGGTGCAAATATACTTGAACCGGTAGTCCACGGAGACAACCGGGGCTTTTTCATGGAAAGTTACAATGAGGAGATCATGCATAAGCTTGGTGTTAACAATCATTTCATCCAAGATAACCAATCTCTCTCCGCAGAAGTGGGTGTACTGCGTGGTCTGCATTACCAGTTGAACCCTAAGGCTCAAACTAAATTGATCCGCGTATTATCAGGTGTTATTTACGATGTGATCGTCGATATCCGCCGGAACTCTCCAACGTTTGGACAATGGGTCGGTGTTATTCTTAGCGAATACAATAAGCGTCAACTGCTCGTGCCTAAAGGATTTGCCCACGGCTTCTGTACGTTGGTTCCGAACACCCAAGTCTTGTATAAGGTGGACGAATACTATTCCCCAGAGAATGACCGCGGCATATTATGGAATGATCCAGCACTTGGTATAGATTGGCCGACTTCGAGTCCTGTATTATCGGACAAAGACCAACGTCATCCGTTGCTGAAAGATGCAGAGTTGAACTTTGAATAGTAAATTATTTTAAAGAATAAAAGGTGGGTTTTCACATGAAATTGCTAGTTACCGGCGGAGCCGGGTTTATCGGCAGTAACTTTGTAATATATATGCTGCAGCAGCATCCGGAATATAAGATTCTCAATGTAGATGCGTTGACTTATGCCGGGAATTTGGAAAACCTGAAATCGGTTGAAGTTAATCCGAATTATACTTTTGCTAAAGCAGATATTACCGATGTACAGGCAATGGATGCACTATTTAGTCAGGGTGTAGATGTGGTTGTCAATTTTGCAGCTGAATCTCATGTGGATCGGAGTATTTTGGAGCCTGAGGTATTTGTGAAGACGAACGTACTGGGTACTCAAGTTCTCTTAGATGCGGCTAAAAAATATAGTGTAACTAAATTCGTTCAGGTCTCTACGGATGAGGTTTATGGTTCGCTTGGAGCTACAGGTTTATTTACGGAAGCAACTCCGTTAACTCCGAACAGCCCATATTCCGCCAGTAAGGCCGGTGGAGATCTGCTCGTGCGTGCGTACCATGAAACATTTGGACTACCTGTTAATATCACTCGCTGCTCGAACAATTACGGTCCATACCAATTCCCTGAGAAACTGATTCCGCTGATGATCTCACGTGCACTTGCCGATCAAGCTTTACCGGTCTATGGCGATGGGATGAATATCCGCGATTGGCTGTATGTTGAGGATCATTGCAGTGCGATTGATCTGGTTATTCATGAAGGTGTGAATGGTGAAGTCTATAATATCGGCGGCAATAACGAACGTACGAATGTGCATATTGTGAATACAGTGCTGCAGGAACTGGGCAAACCAGATTCTCTGATTACTTATGTTCAGGACCGTCCAGGTCATGATCTTCGTTATGGAATTGATCCAACCAAGATTACTAAAGAGCTGGGCTGGAAACCAAAGCATACGTTTGAGACGGGAATTAAAGAAACTATTCAATGGTATCTGAATAACAGAGACTGGTGGACCCGTATTCAATCTGGTGAATACCAGAAATATGCTGAGCTGCAATACGGCAGTCGTTTGGGAGACTCGTTATAATGCCTACGATGAAGGTACTTGTTACAGGATCAGCCGGACAGTTAGGTCAGGATGTTGTTTTGATGCTGCAGCAGCAAGGTCATGAAGTTTTAGGCTGTGACCGGTTGGAGATGGATATTACTGATCTTGATGAGTGTGTCAAAGTCATTGGTGACTTTGGACCTGAGGTTGTCATTCATTGTGCTGCCCACACCGCAGTAGACGCGGCAGAAAGTGACATTGATGCTGCTTATTTAATCAATGCTACCGGAACGCGCAACGTAGCACTAGCTGCAGAGAAAGCTGGAGCCAAGCTGGTGTACATCAGTACAGATTATGTTTTTGATGGTTTGGGTTTACAGCCTTACCACGAATACGATAATACTGATCCGCAGAGCATATATGGCAAGTCGAAACGGGCCGGGGAAATATTGGCTCAAAGCTTATCCTCTAAGTATTTTATCGTGCGCACCTCATGGGTTTACGGTAAATACGGGAATAATTTTGTGAAGACGATGTTGAAGCTGGGACAGGAGAAGCCTTTGCTACAAGTGGTGAATGACCAGAAAGGTTCGCCTACGTATACCGTGGATTTGACGAGATTTATACTTGAACTAATCCAGACGGAAAAATACGGGGTCTACCATGCCTCGAACAGTGGAGCCTGCACGTGGTATGAGTTTACGGGTGCAATTTTTGCCGAGGCAGAGGATATTCTGGGCTTGAGCTTTACAGCCAAGCTTGAACCTTGCGGTACAGAGCAGTTTCCACGGCCAGCGCCGCGTCCACGCAACTCGGTATTGGAGCATTTGTCCATCCGGACGAATGGTTTTGAGGATATCCGCCACTGGCGTGAGGGACTTAGAGACTTTCTGTTGGAACTGAAGGATTAATAAAGTATATTTGGAACTCCCTATCGTTTATAACGGTACGGGAGTTTTTTGTTTATTTTCGCTATAATAGAAAGAAACAGCCAGAGAATAACAGCATTAACTTTTGAAAAAAAGGATTCGAGGATGAGTCATGAACAACAAATCACTAAGCATACATATCGTTACCTACAACAGCTCGAACGACATCATCGAATGTCTGACGGCAGTACTTGCACAGGATTATCCAATTGACCAAATAGTTGTGGTGGATAATGCATCGGGAGATGGGTGTGTAGAGAAAGTCAGAACATTCTTTGATAGGCTTGAGGCAGCTTCCGCACCGAGTGTCGAAGTCAAACGTCCCAGCCTCCTCCTCCTGCCAAACCCAACCAACACCGGCTTCGCCCCTGCCCATAACCAGGCTATAGCCGCGTCGAAGTCAGACTATTGTCTTGTCCTTAATCCCGACCTCACGCTGGCACCTGACTATGTATCCAGACTCGTTGCGAGGATGGAGGCCAATCCGCTAATCGGAAGTGCTACAGGCAAACTTCTTTTGAAGGCTGATCCTCAGCTTGTCGATAGCACAGGACTACGGATGAATAAGGCTCGACGTGCTTTTGACCGTGGTGCTGGGGAACTGGCGGTTAATTGGCAGCAATCCGGGCCTGTATTCGGGGTATCTGGGGCGGCGGCGATGTACTCCAGGCGCTTGATCGATGATATTAGTATCGACGGCGAGTTTTTTGATGGTGACTTTTTTGCCTATAAGGAAGATGTGGATGTAGCTTGGAGGGCGCAACTGCTGGGCTGGCAGGGATATTACGAGGCAGAAGCTATTGGGTATCATGAACGCGGCTGGAAGACGTCTGGGCGGGATAGCAAGCCGCTGTTCATCCGCCGGATTTCTTATATTAACCGCTATAAAATGATCTATAAAAATGAACGAACGCGCACATTGCTGAAGACGCTAATAGTTTCGCTACCGTATGAGCTTGCAGCACACGGGTATATGCTAATTAAGGAGCCTCAGCTTATCAAGGCGTGGACATCCTTTTTCACCCAGCTGCCACAGCTCAGAAAGAAACGACGAGCTATACAGGATAGAGTATCCCGGCAGAGATCAGGCTAATTTAGAAGGATCACGCAGGAGATATAGCTGGTCAAGCTATCTAAACTCAATACACTTATGGAAAAACCTCCCTGAAAAGGCCTCTCCTTTCAAGGAGGTTTTGTGTTATAATATTTGTCGATAGATTACTATTTTTGTCAGGAGATTACCACAGTGAATGTAGATGTCAGTATACTAATTCTCAATTACAACACATGCCGGTTGACGATGGATTGTTTGAGGTCGGTGTATGACTCAGAAACGAATTTTTCCTATGAGATTATTTTGATAGATAACAACTCCCATGATGATTCAGTAGAAACGATAAGTAGAGAATTTCCGAGTGTAATGTTGATAGCTAACCAAGAGAACATCGGTTTTGCTCGTGGGAATAACCAAGGGATTGAGGTGGCTTCCGGGCGTTATGTACTGCTGCTGAATTCGGATACGGTAGTGCGCAAAGATACGCTGGAGACGATGGTTGCCTTCATGGATAGCCGACCTGATCTGGGGGCTTCTGGCTGCAAGGTGATTTTGCCGGATGGTTCGCTGGACAAGGCATGCAAGCGAGGTTTTCCTACACCGTCCGCATCCTTCTATTATGCGTTTGGCTTTAGCAAGCTTTTTCCGGACCGTCCTAAGTTCAATGGTTATCAGCTGGGCTACCTGGACCCCGATCTTGATTATCCGGTAGATTGTCTCGTTGGTGCGTTTATGCTGCTGCGGCGGGAGACGATAGAACAGGTTGGTGGGCTGGATGAGGAATTTTTTATGTACGGTGAGGATCTCGACTGGTGCTACAGGATTAAAGAGGCAGGTTGGGGGATTCATTATTATCCGCTGACCTCCATCATCCATCTTAAGGGTGGAAGTGCCAGACGCAGACCTTTTAAGATTGTCTATGAATTCCATCGAGCCATGATTTTATTTCACCGTAAGCATTATAGCAAGCGATACAACAGTATGATAAATGGAGCAGTCTATGTAGGTGTCAGCTTGAAGTTTACAGTGTCGCTGTTACGTAATGCACTAACCTTTCCAAGAACAGTTCCTCTACCTGCACAGAGCTTGTCTGCTTCTCCAGAAACGGGTTCCCGCACTGAATCGAATACTGAGGTGAGATTATGATTCGCCGTAATCAGAGGTTTTTAACACAACTGTATATGGTTACTGACTTTATTGTCATCCAGCTGTCCTTTCTGGCGGCCTGGTGGCTGAAGTTCAAGAGCGGTTGGATGAATTTTGAGAATCCACTGCCTGTGGAGTCCTACTCTTATTGGAGCCTTATTTATGGTGGTATTGCCGTGCTGATCGGTATTATATTGTCACTATATTTACCGAAGCGTAAGAAACGTTTTGTCGATGAATTTCTAAAAATTTTTCAGGTGCATGTCTTAGGGATCTTTATCCTGCTGGGCCTGATGTTTTTTGTCAAAGAAATCGACATCTCCCGCGCTTATCTTACTATTTATATGGTTTTCAATTTACTTTCAATTATGCTGTACCGCTATGTGCTCAAGAAGATGCTGAAGTCTTTGCGTGAGAAAGGCTTTAACCGTCAGTTTGTGCTTATCCTCGGTGCGGGTACACTTGGCAAAAGATTCTACAACAACTTGGAGCAATATCCGGAGCTTGGATATGAGGCCATTGGTTTTCTGGATGATTATCATACCTGGGATGGTATTGAGGAACAGCGTTATAAGCCTATTCTCGGAACGGTAGATCAGCTGTCAGGAATGCTTGAGCTGCTGCCTGTGGATGAGGTCATTCTGGCGCTGCCGCTGGATGCCCACTCCAAGTATCCGGCTATTATTGGAGCGTGTGAGCAAGCTGGGGTACGTACGCTGATTATTCCAGACTTTTTCGATTATTTGCCGGCCCGTCCATATTTCGATAATTTTGCGGGTATGCCAATGATTAATGTACGTGATATTCCGCTGGATATGGCAGGCAACCAGATGGCTAAGCGACTGTTTGATATTGTGTTCTCACTGTTTGCGATTATTGTGATGTCGCCTGTGATGCTGATCGTTGCGCTGGGTGTACGTCTGACTTCTCCGGGCGCAGTAATATTCAGACAAGAACGGGTAGGTTTGAATCGACGCCATTTCTTGATGTATAAATTCAGATCGATGAAGATGCAGCAGGATGGCGAAGAAGATAAGGGTTGGAGTACACCGGAAGATCCTCGCAGAACCCGGTTTGGCACATTTATCCGCAAGACGAGTCTGGATGAACTGCCGCAATTCTTTAATGTATTGATGGGACATATGAGTGTGGTAGGTCCTCGGCCGGAACGCCCCTTCTTCGTGGAGCAATTCCGTGACGAGATCCCAAAGTATATGGTGAAGCATCATGTGCGTCCTGGAATTACGGGCTGGGCTCAGAGCAATGGATTACGTGGAGATACCTCGATTGAAGAGCGAATTAATCATGATATCTTTTATATCGAGAATTGGTCGCTGTTGTTCGACATTCGAATTATTTTCAAAACCATTCGCAATGGATTTACGAATAAGAATGCCTATTGAACTCTCCTACTACTGCAATCATAGTTACGTTTGATATAAATTCCCTGTTTTGCCTATGGCAGAGCGGGGTATTGTTCTTTTACTATGAAAAATAAAAAGATTATCTTATCTGTAGTCGTCATTTTGGCACTTGTCCTCTTACTTATTGTTACTCTGGGAAAAAAAGATGAACAACCGGCCACCGGCTTCGCGGCTAGTCGAATCGTAGCTCATGCTATGGGCGGAATTGATGGTCATGCCTATACGAATGCTTTCGAGGCTTTTGTGGCTAACTACGAGAAAGGAACCCGGGTATTTGAAACGGATTTGCTGTTCACCTCCGATGACAAGCTGGTGGCCCGCCATGAATGGACGGGCAATATGAGTAAAGAATTGGGACAACAGAAGGTTCTATCTGCCAAGGAGCAGGGATCAGCGCTCGGGTATGCTGAGTTCATGAACAGTCCGATCCTGGATCTCTACTCACCGCTGGATTTGGAGAAGATTCTCGATCTCCTGCAGCATTATCCTGATGCCTATATCGTTACAGACACGAAGGAATTCGATTCCGGTCTTGTGATGAAGGAGTTCAACAGGCTGACAGAAGCTGCGAAACGCAAGAACCCGGCACTGTTGAATAGGATTGTTCCACAAATTTACAGTCGAGCTATGTTGGAGGAGCTGAAGGCTGTATATCCTTTTCCAACGGTGATTTACACGCTCTACCAATCGCAGGATACGGATGAACAGGTCATAGATTTTGTCCGCGACACAGGGGTGGATATAACAATGCCTGTCGAACGTGCCACAAGCAGCTTTGTGAACAAGCTACAGCAGGCTGGAGCCCGAGTGTATGTGCATACTATTAATGAGGAAGAAGAAATTCAGAAGATGGACAAGATGGGTGTGGACGGTTTCTATAGTGATTTCATCTCCGAGGATGATTTGGACTTATTATTTTAATTAAATCATACTAATAATTCAAAAAAGGCGAAAAAATGTTCGCCTTTTTTTTCTGTTTAAATTGACACTCCCCTTTGTGCTGGCTTAGACTAGAGTTATATCTTTTGCGGGCAGCAAGGGAATTTTTGATCTGCCCATATTGAATAATGAGGATGGACGATCATGAAATTAGTGCAGCAAATGATAAAGCCTTGGCGGCACGTATTTAAGCTAGACCCGGACCGTGAGCTAGGGGATCAGGATCTGGAGGCCATCTGCCTTTCGGGAACAGATGCGCTGCTGATTGGTGGCTCAACAGGGGTGACCTATGGCAATACGGTAGATCTTTTATCCAGGGTAAGGCGTTATGGTCTGCCATGTGCTTTGGAGGTATCTGATCTGGAAGCGGCAGTGCCTGGTTTTGATCTATACTTGATCCCCATGGTGCTGAATACACCGGACCCGGATTGGATTGTTGGCCAGCATCGTAGAGCTATCGAACGATATGGTTTCCTTATTCCGTGGGACTTGCTGCTGACAGAAGGCTACATTGTGCTGAATGGCGATTCCTCTGTTGCTCGCCGAACAAGTGCTGAAGCCTCCCTTAGTGCTACTGAAGCGGCTGCTTATGCTCAGGTTGCGGACAAGCTGATGTCGCTGCCGATCGTTTATCTGGAATACAGTGGGATATTTGGGGATATGGATACGGTGCGGACGGTGCGTGAGACCGTAGAGTATGGTCAGCTTTTTTATGGAGGCGGAATTACTTCTGCACATGAGGCTGAGCAGGCGGCGGCCTTGTGCGATACCGTAGTTGTTGGAAATATTATTTATCGTGATGTGCAGCAGGCGCTGCTTACGGTTGAGGCTGTGCAGAAGACGCAGCAATTGAAATATGATTAGAAGTTTATTTAGAGAGGAGCATGGTACACATGCAACCTGTTAATATACAAGAGGCCGTAAGCCGGCTCAATCCCCCGCAGCGGCAGGCTGTCGAAGCCACCGAAGGTCCATTGCTAATTATGGCCGGAGCGGGCAGCGGCAAGACGAGAGTCCTAACCCACCGCATCGCTTGGTTGATAGCGAATCGAAAGGCACCACCGTGGGCGATTCTCGCGATTACTTTTACGAATAAAGCAGCCCGTGAGATGCAGGAGCGTGTATCCAAGCTGGTCGGGCCTGAGGGCAGGGACATTTGGGTATCTACCTTTCACTCTATGTGCGTACGTATTTTACGGAAGGATATTGAGCGGATTGGGTTCACCTCCAATTTCTCTATTCTGGATTCAACAGACCAGTTATCTGTTATCCGCAATTGTATGAAGGATCTCAACATGGATACGAAGAAGTTTGAGCCAAAGGCTGTGCAGGCTGCCATTAGCGCATCCAAGAACGAGCTCATCACTCCGGCACAATATGAGCAGAAGGTCGGCGATTATTTTGAAGGCCTGATTGCTAAAGTATACGCGCTATACCAGAAGAAGCTGAGATTCAACAATTCGCTGGATTTTGACGATCTGATCATGAAGACGATCCAATTGTTCGATGAAGTACCGGAAGTGCTGGACTTCTATCAGAAGAAATTTAAATACATTCATGTCGATGAGTATCAGGATACGAATAGAGCGCAATATATGCTGTGCAAGATGCTGGCTGAAGGCCATCACCGTATTTGCGTCGTAGGCGATAGTGACCAGTCGATTTACCGCTGGCGCGGAGCAGATATTACGAACATTCTCAATTTCGAACAGGATTATCCTGAGGCCAAGACCATTTTGCTGGAACAGAACTATCGATCAACTTCTAATATTCTGAATGCGGCTAATGGGGTTATCGCGCTGAATACCGGCCGTAAGCCGAAGAAGCTGTGGACAGACTCCGAGGAAGGCCAGAAGATCAAGGTGTATCGGGCGGACTCAGAGCATGATGAAGGGTATTTTGTAACTGGTGAGATTAGTAAAAGTGTTAAAAAAGGTCAAGCCTATCAGAATCACGCGATTCTGTATCGTACTAATGCTCAGTCGCGTGTAATCGAGGAAATTTTGATCAAATCGGATATCCCCTATCAAATCGTGGGCGGCATCAAGTTCTACGATCGTAAAGAAATCAAGGACATTCTGGGTTACCTGCGGTTGTTGTCCAATCCCGATGATGATATCAGCCTGACGCGCATTATCAATGTTCCTAAGCGGGGTCTTGGCGATACAACGGTAGGCAAGCTGGCTGCGGCGGCTGGTGAACGAGGCATTTCGATCTTCCGGTTACTGCAAACGGTGGATGATCTCGGTTTTGCGGGACGGACACGGAATACGCTGGTGGAGTTCTACGATATGATTGAAGCTCTGCACCGCATGGTGGAATTTCTGTCCGTGACCGAACTGACGGAGAAAATACTGGAGCTCTCCCAATATCGACTGGAGCTGCAAAATGAGAACACACTCGAATCCCGTTCCCGACTGGAAAATATCGATGAGTTTCTGTCCGTGACCATGGAGTTTGAGAAAAATAACGAGGACAAGTCGCTGGTCTCCTTCCTTACAGATCTGGCGCTCATCGCCGATATCGATAGTGTGAACGACGATGAAGAGGATCGCAGCGATGCTGTGGTCCTGATGACCATGCATAGCGCGAAGGGACTGGAGTTCCCAACGGTATTTATCGTTGGGATGGAGGAAGGCGTGTTCCCGCACAGCCGCGCCTTTCAGGATAACGACGAGCTGGAGGAAGAGCGACGGCTTGCGTATGTAGGTATCACCCGCGCTGAGAAACAACTGTTTCTCTCTTGTGCAAGGGTGCGTACACTGTTCGGACGGACGAATGCGAATCCGCCGTCCCGTTTTCTGGAGGAGATTCCGGAGGAGCTGAAGGAAGATACCGACATGAAATCAGACCGTTTCCGGCGCGGAGGCGCGGAGGTAGGCGGTGCCTATGGCGGCCGCGGCTTCA
>LIDZ01013466.1_pt3 | contig 10719 bp, 12 predicted proteins | sample 644651 | NCBI WGS metagenome assembly LIDZ01 (sample SAMN03856242, study PRJNA289617) | food metagenome | isolation source: wine grapes on drying loft during traditional withering process | host: Vitis vinifera cv. Corvina | place: Italy: Gargagnago di S. Ambrogio di Valpolicella | collected 2014-01
TCATGGTCAACACCCTCAAGCACGCCGGGGTAAAGCGCGTTTATGGCGTGGTTGGCGACTCCCTCAACGGCTTTACCGACTCGATGCGCCGCCTGGGCGGGCTTGACTGGATACACATGCGCAACGAGGAGGCGGGGGCCTTTGCCGCCGGTGGCGAGGCGCATCTGACCGGAGAGCTGGCGGTGTGTGCGGGCAGTTGCGGCCCCGGCAACCTGCACCTGATCAACGGCCTGTTCGACTGTCACCGCAGTGGCGTGCCGGTCTTGGCCATCGCAGCGCACATCCCCAGCAGCGAAATCGGCATCGACTATTTCCAGGCCACCCACCCGGAGTCGTTGTTCAAGGATTGCAGCCACTACGTCGAGCTGGTCTCGCGCCCCGAGCAGTTGCCTCAGGTGCTGGAGCGAGCCATGCGCGTGGCCATCGGCCGACGTGGCGTCGCGGTGGTGGTGATCCCCGGTGACGTAGCGTTGGCGTCGCTGGATGCTCCCGTCAGCCAATGGCTGGCGCCCACACCACCAGTGGTGGTGCCCGAGCCGGCGCAATTGGATGAGCTGGCGCAGTTTCTCAATGCCGGCCAGCGCATCACCTTGATGTGCGGCGCCGGATGCGCCGGGGCCCACAGCGAGGTAGTCGCGTTGGCCAAGCAGCTCAAGGCGCCCATCGTGCATGCCCTGCGCGGCAAGGAACACCTGGAGTACGACAACCCTTACGATGTCGGGATGACCGGCTTGATCGGCTTTGCCTCAGGCTTCAAGGCTATGAAAGAGTGCGACACGCTGCTGATGCTGGGCACCAACTTTCCTTATCGGCAGTTTTTCCCGGAGCACGGGCGCATTGCCCAGATCGATCTGCAACCCGAGGCCCTGGGCAACCGTTGCCCGCTGGCGATCGGCATGCTGGGCGATATCAAGCACACGCTCCAGCAACTGCTGCCACGCCTGCACGAGAAGACCGACAGCGCGCACCTCAACAAAGCCTTGGCCGACTATGAGCACACCCGCAAGGAACTCGACGATCTGGCTGAAAGCGGCCCGGATGCCTCGATCATTCACCCGCAATATGTCAGCCGCCTGGTCAGCGAACTGGCCGCCGAAGACGCGGTGTTCACCTGTGACGTAGGAACGCCTACTGCCTGGGCGGCGCGCTACCTGAAGATGAACGGCAAGCGTCGGCTGATCGGCTCGTTCAACCATGGTTCGATGGCCAATGCCATGCTTCAGGCCATTGGTGCCCAAGCCAGCTTTCCGGGGCGCCAGGTGGTGTCGATGTCAGGTGATGGCGGCTTCAGCATGATGATGGGGGACTTCTTGACCCTCAGTCAGGCCAACCTGCCAGTCAAGGTCATCGTCCTCAACAACGGCACCTTGGGCTTCGTCGAGATGGAAATGAAAGCCAGTGGCTTTGTCGACGTGGGCTGCGAGCTCAAAAACCCCAACTTCGCCACGTTTGCCCAGGGCATGGGCATCAAGGGGATTCGTGTAGAGCGCCCGCAGGATCTGCGCGCGGCGCTTGTCGAGGCGTTTGCCCACGACGGCCCGGTCTTGGTGGATGTGGTCAGCGAGCGTCAGGAACTGATCATGCCGCCAGAAATAACCGCCGCCAACGCCAAGGGGTTCGGGCTGTTCATGCTGCGGGCGGTAATGGATGGTCGCGCCAAGGAGCTGGTCAACCTGGCCAAGAGCAACTGGCTACGCTAAGGCGCAGCGCGCGAGCACTCCCCAACCTGCACAACTCTTGTGCCTGCCGGGGGCTTACTCAGCCCCGGCGCTTTGCCTAGAGTGCAGGGACACAACAATCATCCGTGATGAGAGGAACGCTCCGTGAACGCATCCTTGCAGGCCACCGCCATCGACAGCCCAGCTTACGAAGCCGAGGCCGAGTACTGGGAATACAGCAAGGCGGCCAACCCGATTGCCGCGCAGATCATTTCCAGAATCCCTTACAAGGTGTTCCCCGCAGCGCTGTGCGCCAGCGGCGAATCACGGGTAGTACCGCTTGATTTGAGCCACGAGCTGGGTTGCGCCGGCCCGGCCACCGGCCCTGGTCTGGTTGCCAACTTTATCCGCCTTAATGCCGGCGACCAGCTGTCGTTGGCGCCCAACGCCACTTCGCAGGTGCTCTATGTCATCGCCGGGGCAGGCAGCCTCAGCTACGGCGACACCACATTCGAATGGACCGAGGGCAGTTTTATTGCGTTACCGGGCCTGCTCGCCACGCATTTGAGCGCGAGTACCGATGCGCGTTTCTACTACGTGCACGACGAGCCGCTATTGCGCTATCTGGGCGTGCAGCGCCACGAAGATCGCTTCCAGCCGACGCTTTACCCGGCTGCCACCGCCACCGCCAAATTGCGCGAAGCGGCCGCCGATCCACGGGCCAAGGATCGCAGCCGGGTGAGCATCCTGCTGGGCAACAGCAACTTCCCCCAGACCCGCACCGTGACCCATGTGCTGTGGGCGATGTTTGGCATCGTGCCGGCCGGTGCGGTACAAAAACCCCATCGCCATCAATCCATTGCCCTGGATTTCATCATCGACTGCCCCGCCGGTTGCTACACACTGGTGGGCACTCAGCTCGACGAGCAGGGCAATATCGTCAACCCGACACGGGTCGATTGGGCGCCGGGGCTGGCGTTTGTCACCCCTCCTGGCTATTGGCACGCGCACTTCAACGAATCCAGCGAAGAAGCGTTCTTGATTCCGATTCAGGACGCGGGCTTGCAGACCTACCTGCGCTCGCTGGATATCCGCTTTACCTGAGGCGCGTCACAGAGACCAGTACGGTGGGGCGCCGATGCGCGCCACCATGAAGTCGATAAAGCTGCGCACCTTGGACGACACGATGCGCTTGGGCGGGTACACGAACCACAGCGCCGCAGGGCCCTGCGCCGGTGCGCAGCGCCAGTCGGGCATCACCCGTACCAGCGAACCATCCTGCAGCGCCTTGCCCACCAGCCAGGTCGGCAGCAGGGCAACGCCACTGCCGCTCTGGGCGGCAATCAGGCGTGATTCGATATCGTTGATCACCACCTCGGGCAGGTACTGCTCGCTCAGGGCTTCTTGCCCGCAGCTCCAGCGCAGTTCGACAGGCTCGGGTTTACCGGCGATAAAACGCAGGCTGCTCGCTTGCGCCGGATGCTCGGCGCTGGTGTGTCGATGCAGGTAGGCGGGCGCCGCGCAGAGTATCCAATCGATCTCGGCCAACTTGCGCGCCTTGAGCGTGGAGTCGGCCAGGCTGGCGATGCGCACGGCCAGGTCGACACCGGCATCGATCAGGTTGACTTGGCTGTCCTGGCAACTGATCTGCACCTGAACCTCGGGGCACAGCGCTCTGAAGTCTTCCAGGGCCGGGACGATGTGGTGGCGAGCAAAGGCGGGCGGGGCATTGAGCTGCAGCACCCCGCGCGGTTGCTGATTGAGGGAGGTGGCGGCCGCCTTGGCGTCGTCCAGGGCCTCGAGCACTTTGACGGCATGGAGCAGAAAGGTCTGGCCGCCTTCGGTCAGCTTGAGCGCCCGGGTCGATCGATTGAACAGGGCAATACCCAGATCAGCTTCCAGGTCCTTGACGTAGCGCGACACGGTGGAGGCTTTCATGCCCAGACGGTCGGCCGCCCGGGAAAAGTTGTTCAGCCGGGCTGCCTCGACGAAGGTCGTCAGCACCGCAAAATAATCCACAGCCACCTCTCGAGTTACCGCCAAACGTGGCAGCCACTATAGCGCAGCGTTGCGCTTATTTGCGGTGGGTCTTGAGCAGCCGCGTGGCCATCTGGAGATGGTGGCGAATCAAGGGCAGGTTGGTCTCGGCAAAGGTCTTGAGCTCTGGCACTGTGGCGCTCTGCGCTTCGTCCTCGAACAGGCTGAGCGCCGCCTCATGGGCGTGGATTTGCGCGGTCGCATACGCCGCGTCAACGTTCTGCCCCTTGGGCAGTGGCGTCTGCAGCTTGGCGGCCTGGGCCTGAATGCTGGCATCGTCGGGCAAGTCGATGTGCAACTGTTCGGCTAATGCCGCGAGCTGCTGACCCAGTGCGGTGTGATCTTCGATCATGCGGTTGGCCATGTTGCGGGTGTCGTCAAAAGCCGTTGCCTTCAACACCTGCCGGGCCGCCTGGATCTCTGCCGCGTTGGCCACTGCCAAGTGGTCGGCAAAGGCATCGGCGCTGGCCGCCCCAGCGCAGCCCAGGGCGCTGAGACCCAACAGGCAGGCGAAAGTGAGCGGGGTAAAACGTGATGAGCTGCAAAGACGTGCGAGCATGGAAATCCCTCTAGAGAAGGTCGCAGTGTAGGCAACGCCGGGGCGCGTCGGCGGTCATGAGGAAAATTTCATGCGGCGTTTTGCTCGGCGCGCGGGGTCGCCAGCAGCGGGTCCGGCGGCGTCAGGGCTGAAACGATCAATAGGGCAAAATGCTGGCCCCCAAAGGAAATGTTTCCCTGCAAAATTGCTGTTCTTTCAGGTGCTTGAGGCAGGGTCTGCATGCGCAACATCAACATAATGCTGGCAGGTTTTGCCATGACCGGCGTGTCCTTGTGCGCCCAAGCCAAGGAGATCCGCCCCGGCGATCGCTACATGTGCAGTTGGGGCGCCGGCACCGCCGCCAAAGCCCAGGAGTTGAAGCTGGCCGGGGTCTCGCGCTACGCCGCCGCAGCCAAGGTGCAAACCATCAAGTTCAGCAAAAGCTGGATGCGCCCATTGGCGCTCGGCATCACCGAGCAGACCTTTGACAGCACCTCACGCGCCAAGCCAGCCGTGGTACGCGATACCTTTTATGAGGGCTGCATCCACTATCGGTTGGCGCACAAGTAGGCCGATCAAGCCTGGGCGACGTCGATCCATTGCGCGTTGACCAGCTGCGCCATGCGCTGCGGGCACAGGCGCACGGCCGCGTTGGTCGCACCGCCGGCTGGCAACACCTCGTCAAAGGCCTGCAGCGACACATCGCAGTACACCGCTACCGCTTCGGGCAGGCCGAATGGGCATACACCGCCCACCGGATGGCTGGTGTGCTCCAGCACGGCCTCGGCGTCGAGCATCTTGGCTTTGACGCCGAAATGCGCCTTGAACTTCTTGTTGTCCAGCCGCGCATCGCCACGGGTGACGATAACGATGATCTGGTCGTTTACCCGCAGCGACAGTGACTTGGCGATCTGCCCCGGTTCGACGCTGTGGGCGACCGCCGCCAGTGCCACGGTGGCGGTGCTCTCTGGCAGTTCGATGACCGAAAGGTCCGGGGCGTTTGCCGCCAGGAAGGATTTGACCGATTCCAGACTCATTGCTGCTCCTCTGAGTGGGCAAAAGAGTCGGATATACCACAAGTGGCAGTCTTGTGCCCAAGCCCTTTGCCCCCACTGCGCCAGCGAAGCTGACGTGTCGCGCCTTTTATGAAAGCCTCAACACCTCGGCAATGGCCTCCCCCGCGCGCATCCGCTGCAGTGACTGCGGCTCCGCTGCATCGCTGGCCAGGGCGATATCGATCACGGCTTGCAACGCCTCGGTCGAGGCGACCAGCAGGCCGTTGTCATCGCCCAGTACCCAGTCGCCGGGCTTGACCTGCACCCCACCACAATCGATCACGACGCCATGGGCACTGCCCGGATCGCTGCGCAATTTGGTGGTCAGCAGGCTGGTGCCGCGGGCGAATACGGGCAGGCCCGCTTCGCGCAACTCGACTATGTCGGTGATCACACCGTCGACGACGATCGCCCGCGCACCTTGTGCCGTCGCGGCGCAGGCGGTCACCGTGCCCACGCAGGCATGGTGGTGATCGCCTTGCATATCGATCACAAGCACGTCACCCGGGCGCAGGGCAACCAAGGCCTGATTGACTGCAAAGGCATCGGCATTGGCCACGCGCAACGTATGCGCCCGGCCGACGACTTTGATACCACTCAGCTGCGCGCGAACCTCGTGGCGCACAAAGCCTTCTTCGAGAAAATGCCCAAGGGTCGCAAAGCTCACCTGTTCGAGTTTTGCTTGCAGTTGGTGGTCTGCTGTCATGTTGTGGCTCCTGGTGGGTCAATCAGCTCGGCAATGCAATCGATTTCCAGGCTCACGCCCCAGAGCGATACACACACGGTGGTCCGGGCGGGCGGCGCGTGGCCGAGCACTTCGGCATAGACGCGGTTGAACGGCTCCAGCTGGGCGGGATCGGTAAGGTACCCATTGACCTTGATCACGTGGTCGAAGTCCGACCCGGCGGCAATCAAAATGGCTTCCAGGTTGCGCAGGGTCTGGCGCACCTGGTCTGCAAAGCTGTCGGGTTGGGTCTCAAAGGTGCTGGTGGCCGGAATCTGGCCTGCGGTGAACACCAGGTGGCCGCTGATTACCGCCTGGGAATAGGGCCCTACGGGGCCGATGGTGCCGGGTGCTGCAGTGATGCGTTTCATGGAACACCTCGTGACGATAAGGGGCCGTACGCCCGGTTGCCTGCGCGCACGGCACTCAGGCCGGCGAGCGGGTCAGATCACGTTTGAAGGTCTCGGTGAGCAGCAGCAAGGCGATCAGCGAGAGCAGGGCCGAGCCGATCATGTACCAGGCCACCGAAGAGCCTTTGCCGGTCCAGCTCAGCAGCGCCGTGGTCACCATCGGCGTGGCCGCGCTGCCCAGCAACCCGGACAGCATGTAGGCCACCGACAACCCCGAGTAACGGACCTTGGTGCCGAACAATTCGGCCAGAAAGGTCGCGATCGGCCCATAGTTGGCGGCAAAGGCGGTCATCAGCAGCATGTAACCGAGAAACACCAGCGGCAGCTCGCGCGTATCCATCAACCAGAACATCGGGAACGCGACAAATGCCTCAGCGACGATGCCGCCGATAATTACCGGTTTGCGCCCCCAGCGATCGGACAGCGCGCCAAACGCCGGGAGCATGAAGATGCACAGCGCACAGGAAGCCAGCACCACGCTGAGCATCACCGGGCGGGTGAACCCCAGGGTCTGGGTGCCGTAGGTCAGGCCAAAGGCGACGATGATATTGAATGAAGACCCAGTGGACATCGTCGCGATACCGCCCAGCAGCACTTGCTTCCAGTACTTGCGACAGATCTCGGCCAGCGGCACCTTGACCTGCGCACCGGTCTTTTGCGCCTGCTCGAACGCCGGGGTTTCAGTGATGCTCAGGCGGATGTACAGGCCGACGCCGATCAACAGCGCGCTGCCCAGAAACGGGATGCGCCAGCCCCAGGCCAGTAAATCCTCGGCGGACAACGACGTGGCGATGGCCAGAAACGCCAGGTTGGCGATCATGGTGCCGGCGGGCACACCGATCTGCACCCACGAGCCATACAGCCCACGCTTGTTGGCGGGGGCGTGCTCCACGGCCATCAGCACCGCGCCACCCCATTCACCCCCCAGTGCCAGGCCTTGGATGATGCGCAGGGTCAACAGCAGAATGGGCGCCCACACGCCGATCGAGGCGTAGTCGGGCAACAGCCCGATGGCAAAGGTAGCGGCGCCCATCACCAGCAGCGAAATCAACAGCATCGATTTGCGCCCCAGCTTGTCGCCGAAATGGCCGAACAACGCAGCGCCGACGATACGCGCGCCATAGGCCGAGGCAAAGGTGCCAAACGCCAGCAGCGTGCCGACCAACGCATCAAAGGCCGGGAAGAAGATCTTGTTGAATACCAGGGCCGATGCCGTGGCGAAGACAAACAGGTCGTACCATTCGACGGTGGTGCCAATGACGCTGGCTACCGCGATTTTTCTCATGTTGACCGGTGCTTCATGGGTGTGAGCCTGAGCGGCTACGTACGCAGAACTGTTCATGCCTTATATCTCCAAAATGAGCAGTCGCTCAGCGGACAATGTTTTTGGTTGGCAGATTTCAGGTAGTGCGTCGCCCGCGTCCGGGCGCATGTCTATTGTGCTGTAAGGCCTCGCCGGGCCCTTGCGGCTGCGCCCGGCAGGCGCGGCCAGGTAAGGTCTAGCGTTGCAAGCGCTCGGTCACGGCGTTGAGCAGCACATCGCAGCCCATGCGCGCGTCATCCGGGAAAATGTCTTCGGCTTCGTTGTGGCTCAAGCCGCCAACGCAGGGGATGAATACCATGGTGGTCGGGCAGTGGCGCGCCAGCAGGATGGCATCGTGCCCAGCACCGCTGACGATGTCTTGATAGGGGTAGTCCAACGCTTGCACCGCGCGCCGCACAGCTGCCACGCAGTCGCTGTCGAACGGTGTGGCAGGGCTGAGCCAATGACGCTCCAGGCTCAAGCTCAAGCCCCGGGCATCAGCGACTCGCTGGAAGCGCTCGCGCACCTGCTGCTCCATCAGGGCAATCTGCGCGTCCTCATGGTGGCGCAGGTCAACGGTGAAACTGACCGCGCCAGCAATGGTATTGCGCGACGACTTGGCGATGTTCACCTGGCCGATGGTGACCAGGCCCTTGGGGTCGAACGCTGCCGCCAACGCTTCGAGCTCGGCTGCCATGGCCGCGACCCCGAACATTGCGTCCTTGCGCAAGGCCATCGGGGTGGTACCGGCATGGGCGCTCTGGCCCAGCACCTGGACGTCGAGCCAGCAGATGGCCTGGCCACCGGTCACCACGCCCACCGGCAGGCCGTTGTCCTCAAGGATCGGCCCCTGCTCGATATGTGCCTCGAAATAGGCATCGAACAGCCGCTCGAACGGCAGCTCTCCCGCGTGACCGATACCCTGCAGCGATTGCTGCACGCTCACCCCGGCGCTGTCTTTGGCATCCAGCGCGGTATGCAGCGCCAGTGTGCCGGTAAACACTGCCGAGCCAAACATGGCCGGAGTAAAGCGCGCGCCTTCCTCGTTGGTCCACACGGCGATTTCGATCGGGCGCTTGTTGCGCACGCCGTGGTCCTTGAGGCTGCGTACCACTTCCAGGCCGCACAGCACGCCATAGATACCATCGAAGCGCCCGCCCTTGGGCTGCGTGTCGAGGTGGCTGCCCATCACGACCGGCAGTAGCTCGTCGTCCAGGCCCGGCGAGCGGGCAAACAGGTTGCCGATGGCGTCAAAGGCGACACTCATGCCAGCCTCGGTGCACCACCCGATGAACAGCTCACGGCCAAGTTTGTCTTCGTGGGACAGCGCGAGGCGGCAGTTGCCACCCTTTTCGGTGGCGCCCACCTTGGCCATTTCCATCAGGCTGTGCCACAGGCGTTCGCCGTTGCATTGGATTGCGTTCATGGTATTCCTCATACGTGTCGCTTCAGTAGCCCAACGAAGCGTCTACCGGATGGATCAGCGCCTCGCCCTCCAGCAAACGCCGGGTGTTATCGGCGATCTGGCGCACGATGCACTCATGGGAAGCAGATGACGCCATGTGCGGGGTCACCACCACGCCGGGCATCTGCCACAAAGGATGATCGACCGGCAGCGGTTCCTGCTCGAAGACGTCCAGCACAGCTCCCCGCAATTGGCCACTGAGCAGCGCTTGGTGCAAATCGTCGATCAGCAAGTGCTGGCCGCGGCCACCGTTGACGATGGCGGCGCCCTTGGCCAGCTGCGCAAAGGTGCGGGTATTGAGAATGCCCCGTGTGGCATCGGTGAGCGGTAGCAGATTGACCAGCAACTCGACGCCGCCAACAAACTGTTCGAATTGCTCTGCACCGTGAAAGCAGGTTACCCCTGCCAGGCTATGTGGGCTGCGCGCCCAACCGCGCACGTCATAACCGGCGCCTGCCAAGTCAGCGGCGATGGCCGCACCCAGCGAACCCAGGCCCATGACTGCGACCTTGAATTGCCCAGCCGGACGCTGTGGATGCCGCAGCCACTGGCTGTCGCGCTGCTGGGCGATGACTCGATCGAAATCGCGATGGTAGTGCAGCACCGACCAGCGCACGAACTCGGTCATGCCACGGCGATGATCGGGGTCGACCACCCGGCAGATGGGCACATCTGCAGCGCTGGTATCACTGCGCAGGTGGTCGACACCTGCTGCCACCGAATGCACCATGCGTACCTCTGGCAAACGCCCCAGGCTACCCTGCGGCGGAAACCAGCACGCCGCTACCTGGGCGGTCTTCGCCTCAGGATCGTCAGCCAGCACCGCGTTGATGTGCGGCGCATAAGTGGCAAATGCGGCTTGCAGTTGTGCGAGCAGCGCGGTGTCACGACTCAACAGCACCACGGTACTCATGAGCAGTAAGACTCACGCTGATCTTCAATAAGGCTCAGGGCTGCGATCCACCCCAGCCCGGTGATTTCATCGGCCTCGTCGCGCTTGAACTGCTCGGCAGTCAGCTAGCACACCTGGGGGCTGGGGTAGACCAGCTTGCTGTTGCCCGCCAACGCCTGGATCTGCGCCTGGCAGGCCCGTTCCAGAAAGTGGATCTCCTGGAAGGCATGGCCAACCGTTTTGCCGGCGGCCAGCAGGCCATGGTTGCGCAAAATCATCGCGTTGTAAGGCCCCAGATCGGCAATCAGGCGCTCGCGCTCGTCCAGCGACAAGGCAATGCCTTCATAGGTGTGGTACGCCAGATTGTTGTAGAACTTGAGGGCATGCTGGCTGATCGGCAACAGGCCGTGCTCCTGCGCTGCCACGGCCATGCCGGCAGCGGTATGGGTGTGGATCACGCAGTTGAGGTCCGGCCGGGCCATGTGGATGGCCGAGTGAATCACAAAGCCTGCGGCATTGACCCGACTGGCCTGCGGACTGGCGTTGACGACGTTGCCATGCCTGTCGATGCGCACCAGGTCGCTGGCCTTCATGCGCTCGAAGATCACCCCGTAGCGGTTGATCAAAAAGTGATGCT
>LIDZ01000348.1_pt23 | contig 10715 bp, 11 predicted proteins | sample 644651 | NCBI WGS metagenome assembly LIDZ01 (sample SAMN03856242, study PRJNA289617) | food metagenome | isolation source: wine grapes on drying loft during traditional withering process | host: Vitis vinifera cv. Corvina | place: Italy: Gargagnago di S. Ambrogio di Valpolicella | collected 2014-01
GTATAGTTGGGAGTGTTTACCTAGGGAGTGCATTAACTGCAATAGCAGCAAAAATTGTTTCCTACATAAATTTTCAAAAGCTTTACGCTAGAAATATTCCTTTGTTCCCTGAAGATTTGACTATGTTTGATCAAACCGGAAACTTGGTTGGTATGGTAGACAAAACGGGTATTATTAGATTGATAGTTCAAATCATTATGGGTTTGCTTCTAGGAATAGTTTTAATGCTGGTTTCTAAAAGATTTTTCTACCATGTTAAACCTAACGGAAAGAAAAACATTTGTATGAGAATAATCACTCTTATCACCAGTTTATCTATTCTGATTTTTGTTAGTTCAAATATCGGAAACAACAACTCAAAATTAAGCGTATTTTTAAGAGGAAACTATAATATCAACTTTACTGGGTTTGACTGGAGTCAGGCAGAAAATTACAATGCTAATGGTTTTGTACCAGCTTTTATCTATAATATAACTAACGCTCCTAAATTAGATAAACCTGAAGGTTATTCTAAGGAAAAGATTGAGGAGATAACGAAAAAATATTCACGGATTGAGAGCACGAATAATGGAAGGCCGAACATTGTTTTTATATTGAGTGAATCTTTTATCGATCCTTTAAAACATATAAATGAATTGCCACTTTCTGAAGATCCGATTCCTTATTATCATGAGTTGGCTACTAAATATCCTAGTGGTGAAAGCTTAGTCTTTAGTTATGGTGGGGGAACTGCTAGAATGGAATTCGAGTTGTTAACCGGAATTTCAAATTACTACGTGCAACATACCGCTTATCAAACAACGATACCTAGATTAAAATCGATTCCTACGACAGCAACTTATTTTAAACAACTGGGATATAACACATTAGGGATACATCCTTCAAGTGGTGAGTTGTACAAACGTAATACTAATTATCCTAAGATGGGTTTTGATAAGTTTTATGATGACTCTAAAATGGAAAATATCGATAACATTGAGCAAGGGAGTTATATATCTGATTATTCCTTTTTTAAGGAAGTTATTGAAAAGATTAATGATACTGACGCTCCTAATTTTGTTATGGGCATAAGTATGCAGAATCACCAAGGATACCACTCTTACAATTATAACAAGACAATCGAGGTTAACACAGACAAACTTTCTGATTCTGACAAAAGTAGAATGGAGATTTACCTCCAAGGGCTGAGACATAGTGATAACGCCTTAAAAGACTTTATTTCTCAGTTGAATGACCTGCCGAGGGATACAATAGTTATGTACTTTGGAGATCATTACCCGGGTTCTTCTGTTTATGCTCAAGAGATGACTAACAACGTGACAGACTATTTAACTCCTTTGTTATTCTATTCAACAAGTAAAGATTTTGAACAAGCAGATAGTTTAGGGATTATGAGTTTAAGCCAAATAACTCCAACAATTTTAAAAAAATTAGGACTCCCGCTTTCGGGTTATTATCATCTTCTATCAGAAGTTGAAAAAGAAGTAAAAGCACTATCTGGAGAATATCAACTTGATGAGAATGGAAATAAAATCGAAAATTTTGACGATTCTACAGAAGTGATGAGAGATTACAATATGATTATTTATGATATTTTGAATGGTAATCAATATGCGGAAAAAAATGGATTCTTCTTTATAGACGATTGATATTGAGTGCTATAGTTCGATTCTAGTATTGTTGCTAATTAGTGTATGATGCTGAAAATGGGAGCATCTGATATATAGGTAAAGTTTACAATTTGCCATCAGAATAGAGAGACATAGCTTGATTTAAAATGACTTTTAATTTTTTGGAAGAGCGTATCGACGAATTGCGAATTTCTTCAGAAAATAATTAATAAAGGGACACAGCAACATAATAGAAAGATTTTATAGTAAAAAAGGTAAGAACAATTTAAGATTGGACTCCTTGAATGTTCTTACCTTTTTATTTATCGATATTATACGGGCTAGTCGATTGACATAACTAGAGCTCAATTGATTCGCTAAGAACTCTTAATACCCACGCTTCAACCCAACCTGATTCTCAACCAACTTTCCATCTTCCACATAACTTTTCAAATTCTTCAAAAAGATATTCATAAACTTCCGCTGGAAATCAACGGTCATCCCTGAAATGTGAGGAGTGATTAAAAGATTATCTAAATCCCACAATTCGCTATCAATAGGCAATGGTTCTTCTTCAAAAACATCCAACGCGGCAAATGCCAATTGCTGATCCTTTAGTGCAGTTGCCAATTCTTTCGTATGAACGGTATCACCGCGTCCGACATTTACAAAAACAGCTGTATCTTTCATATGATTGAACATATCACTGTTGAAAATATGATAAGTAGCTTCAGTTCCAGGTAAAATCCCTACCACAATATCCATACCTTCCACAATTTTTGAAAGATTTTTAATCGAATAGGTTTCGATAAAGCCATCCACTGGTCGACCAGTAGTATTAATTCCATAAACGTTCACGCCTAGACTTTGTAAGGAAGCAGATAGCTGTTTCCCGATGTGACCAGTGCCAACCACCAGCAAATTTTTGCCGGAAAGCTGATCATAATGAATACCGGATTGGTCCCATTTTTTTGCCATTTGGTTTTTGATGGACTGATTCAGTCCGCGATAATAGGCCAATAGAGTTCCAATGATGTGTTCACTAATAGATATGGCGTGGATACCGCTACCATTTGACAACAAGATATCGCGTTTCTCAAACTCGGACAAAGGCAGATAATCTACTCCAGCTGACACGGCTTGCACCCATTTTAGGTTGGACTGATTCAGCAGAGCCAGTTCTTTTTCCTTTTTCCAGCCGACAGAGATTTCGACATTTGCCAGTTCTTCATCAGATAATTCCGTTTTTACTTGAAAGTCGGCTGCTATCTCCTCGATTTTGGTTATAAACTCTTCGCGAAATGATCGCTGTAAATAAATGATTGGTTTTTGCATATTGTTCACCTCGCTTTCTATTCTAACAAATATCCAACAAAAAAACTGCTTACAGAGTCGCAAGCAGTTAAGTGTTCGGTAATTTCATTTGCGGATAGTGATTACTTACTTGGAAAAAGATAAAGACGCTGAGACTAGTAATCAATATGCTGTAATCGAAAGTAGCATCAAATAGCATAATGACCATCGATAAAATAGTTGGAATCGTTGCGCAAAAGATAATTGTTTTAAAAGTTTCAAAAAAAGTGACTTGGCGCAGACGAAGCTTCGCAAACAGGTTTCCGGCGATGGCTGTAAATAGTAAGGTAACAATCAAGCTAATAATAGTAGGATAGAGTGCTGCCAGCAACATGATGATTGGCGCCCATATCGGTAACTCTAGATCCGATAATTCTGCACGTAAAACTTTACCTGTCAGATCATTAAAAGGTTCGTTGTCATAAGAAAAGCGCAAAACATTATCTCCGAAAAGCGATGTACTGACACCACCCATGTCAGGCAGTACCAAAACAGCTTCATTCTTCAATAAACCAACGCTGAAATAGTTTCCGACTAAATCATTGGCTACATCTTTCTCTGTTCGTTTGCCTTCAGGGTCGAAAGTTAAAATAATCGAATTTGTTTGGTAGATAAAGCCTTCTGCTTTTCCAGCTGTTTTTATCTCACCATTTTCAATTTGAAAATCTGGAACCTTTTGCGCAATTTTTGTACTATCTGATTTTATTTCCTCAAGTACTTGCATCCCTTCGTAAACAATAGGAAGGGCTAAAAACACGCTTAAAACAATCAAGTAAATAATTGCTTTCCAGAAAGGAATAGTTTTTGCATCTTTCAAAGTAGAAAAGCGAAAGGTCGCTCCTTTAATTAATTGACTAAATGTCATATGATCGCTCCAATCTATCAATCATTGTAGCGAAGTACTCAGTCAATAACAAGCCAATGGGAAAAAAAGATAAAAGAATTTATGGTGTGAATTGACTATAGGTGGGGACTGCTGTAAGGTACATAGTGGAATTATGAGAAGGGTGAAAAGTGAATGGACTACTATCGAAAATTTGAAAGCTATCTGAAAGAGAAAAAGCTTTGGGAAATATTTATTTACTTGTTTTTTGGTGGATTGGCAACAGTTGTTAATATTGTAAGCTTCGCTATTGCTTACCAGTTCTTCGGGTTAAGCTGGCCTATATCCAACACAATCTCGTGGATTTGCTCGGTCTTGTTTGCCTTTGTAACAAATAAGCTATGGGTATTCCAGTCAAAAACCGAAACTTTCGGAGCCTTGGCTTGGGAATTCAGCAAGTTTTTATTTGCTAGAATTATTTCCTTTGGTATGGACATGGCATGTATGTATATTTTTATCGACCTATTAAGTACAGGAAATTTAGTAGCAAAAATAATCACGCAAATCGTAGTAGTGGTGGCCAATTATGTATTCAGCAAGGTGTTTATCTTCAAAAAAGTCGAAATTATTGAAGAAACTTCATCAGATACTAAAGAAAAGTAAGCATATGCTTTGAAAAGGCTTTGATAATTTGTTATGATTCTAATGTACCTATTTTCTAAGGAGGAAATAAAAAATGGCTTATACTTTACCAGAACTACCTTATGGATACGATGCGTTGGAACCTTACATTGACGAAGAAACAATGCATTTGCATCACGAAAAACATCACAACACGTATGTGACCAACTTGAATGCAGCAATTGAAAAATACCCTGAACTCGGTGAACAATCAATTGAAGAATTGATGATTAATTTAAATGAAGTACCTGATGACATTAAAACGGCAGTTCGCAACAATGGCGGCGGTCATGCTAACCACAGCTTCTTCTGGAAAATTATGGCACCAAATGCTGGTGGCAAACCAACTGGTGCAATCAAAGATGCAATTGATGAAGCATTCGGCGATTTTGAGAAATTGAAAGAAGAATTCAAAGCTGCAGCAACTGGTCGCTTTGGTTCTGGCTGGGCTTGGCTAGTTGTCAATAATGGCAAATTGGAAGTTATGTCTACAGCAAACCAAGATAATCCTCTTTCAGAAGGTAAAACACCTGTTTTAGGCTTGGATGTTTGGGAACATGCGTATTACTTAAAATACAGAAACGTTCGTCCCGACTACGTTGCCGCTTTCTGGGATGTTGTAAATTGGGATCAAGTAAACAAAAACTTTGAAGCAGCAAAATAATTTTAACTACCTGACACTCATTTTGTTGAGTGTCTTTTTTAGTGCCCACAAAAAATTTGGTTAATAGAAACTTAAAATTTTTTATAGAGATTGTCGCTACTTTTTGAAAAAGATTGAAAACTGCTCTTCTATGTGAGAAAATGAACTGTAAAAATCGTAAATAGAGGTGTGCCATGAGTCGTTGGAAAAAAATCATCGTTGCAATATTACTTCTGATAAATTGCCTGGTAGGAGGCGCAACAATTTATGCTGTTCAGGTAACGAAAGATGCCAGTCAGATGGTTAGCAATATACGTCAAACGGTTAAACGAAATAGTTCAAGAGCGGATGCTGATACTCCAAACATCGACAATACGGAACCATTTTCGATTCTTTTGCTAGGAGTAGATACTGGGGATTTAGGCCGGGACGAACAGGGCCGTTCGGATAGTATGATGGTAGTAACAGTTAATCCTGAACAAAAAAAGTCAACGATTGTTAGTCTTGGACGAGACACGATGACTGAAATCGTGGGTTACGGTACGAATGATAAATTGAACCATGCGTATGCTTACGGCGGCGAAGGTATGTCTATGGATACGATTGAAAAACTTTTGGATATTCCAATTGATCATTACGTAACGATCAATATGCGTGGTCTGAAAGATTTAATTGATGCTGTAGGCGGGATCGAGGTAGATAATCAATACGACTTTGAACTCGACGGTATCGAGCTTTCAAAAGGCAAACAAACCTTAAATGGTGAAACAGGTTTAGCTTATGCGCGTATGCGTTATGAAGATCCTGATGGAGACGTTGGCCGGCAAAAACGGCAACGTGAAGTAGTAACTAAAATCTTAAACAAAGCCATGTCTATCAATGGCGTCAGCAATTATCGGAAAATTTTGAAAGCTGTCGAAAAGAATATGAAGACCGATTTATCATGGGATGATATGCTTGATATAGGGACGAATTATTTGCCAGCATTTAAAAATATTGATCAGCAGCAACTGGATGGTGAAAGCCAACTTATTGATGAAATTTATTATCAAATTCTTGGTACCAACGAATTATTGACCGTCCAAAATAGTTTGAAAAAACAATTAGATTTGCCAACGGCTGATACACTGCCGAATTTGGCAGACGCTAACGCTGCTAATCTGTTTTACAATGATTCAGACGGCACTGCTTTAGAAGATAGTAGTCAATCTTCAACCGGATATGATGAGACAGGAGTCTATGATCAGGGAACTGGATATGATGATGGTGCTGGTTACACAGGTGATACAACTGGACAAGAACAATATGTTGACCCGAATCAGCAACAATATGATCCAAACTATAACCAACAAGCACCGGCGGAAGATTACTTGCAGCCAGCGACGGGTTATGGATACTAATTGAGTTACAGCAGCGTGTTTCGATCTTCAGTTAGAAATGCGCTGCTTTTTTTGACATGTGAGAAAGCGTTTTTTTAGATGCTATTTGTAAGTGAATTTAAAGTTTTTGTAAATGCATATTTACAAAAAGATATCTTTTGTTAAAATTAGATTACAAGGAATAGAAATGGGGACGAGCTTATGAAAAAAATTATCGGTTTAGGATTAGTCTTAGGATGTTCATTACTATTTGCTGGATGTAATAATGGCGGGGAAACAAGTTCTTCTGACAGCAGTACAGCTCCATCAACTTCAGAAACGAAAAAATCAGAGTCAAAGGATTCAGATAAAGCTACGATAGATACCTCTAAAACGGCTAAGAGTAAAGGAACCGCTGAATCCACAGCACCATCCGGCGATACAGCAGCACAAGGGGTTGGCGAAGTCTTAACAACACCTTGGGGTGAACAAGTAAAAGTGCTTAGAATTTTGCCTAATGGCGAACGAGTAATTAGCGAAGAAACTTCACAGGCAGACATCAACAACGATGGTGTACTAACTTTTGAAGAACTATCTCAAACTGAAAATGATATGGATGCTCAAAATGCGCAAACCCAAAATCAAGTTGGTAAAACGTTGATCACTCCTTGGGGCGAAGTAGTAGAGGTTATAAGAATTTTACCAAATGGCGAACGAGTAATCAGTGAGGAAACTTCACAAGCAGATATAAACAATGATGGCGTATTAACCTATGAAGAACTGTGCCAAACAGAAAACGAGATGGATGCTCAGAATGCACAATAGTAACTAGAAAAGTAAAAGATGGCCTGTTGTTAAGAAGACAGACCATCTTTTTTTGCGCTGTATACCATTTTTTATTTCTTCGTCATCTTCACAACTACTTCACAACGAGCGGTTTGTGGAAACATGTCGACCGATTGCAAATATTCTACGTTGTAAATTTTTGACAACGGTTTAAGATCACGGGCCAAAGTTGAAACATTACAAGAAATATAAACTAGCTGCTGGCTGGGTTGTTTAACGATCGCTTGTAGCAGTTTATCATCTAAACCGGTCCGGGGCGGATCGACAACAATCGCATCCGGTTTGAATCCTTCAGCCAACCATTTAGGCAATAGTTCTTCAGCAGAACCGACTTCATAACGAGTATTCGTCAGCCCCATCTCTTCAGCATTTTTCTTCGCATCGTCAATCGCTTGTGGAATAATATCCATCCCGCGCACTTCTTTCGCCTGTTTGGCTAGCGATAAGCCGATGGTTCCGACACCGCAATAGGCATCAACCACAGTTTTATCCTGCTTTAGTGCTAGAGCGTTCAGGGCTTCTTGATACAATACCTTTGTTTGCTTAGGGTTTAACTGGAAAAAGGCGCGGGCTGAAAGTTCAAAAGATACTTCATTGATCTTTTCGTCAATCGTTTCTTTTCCCCATAAATGGATTGTTTCATCACCCATAACAATCGACGTTTTTTTATCTTGGATGTTTTGCATAATCGAAACAACCTCGGGACAACGTTGATTCAGTTCCCGAATAAACGCATTTATTTGTGGCAGCTTTTTAGTTCTCGAAATAAGAACCAGCTGTACTTCACCGGTTTCAATTCCTACTCGCACCATCAATGTTCGCAGAATGCCTGAATTTTTCCGTTCATCATAAATCGGAATGGCATATTTGGTTAACAGCTGAGTAGCAGTATTCATGACTTTCTGGGTAGCAGGTTCTTGTACCAGACAATCAACAATCGGAACCAATTGATGGGACTCGCTTTGGTAAAGCCCAGCTTCTACCTTTTGCGTCTTAAGGTTTTCCCGCAATTGGAACTGGGCTTTGTTGCGGTAGTGCCAAGGCTCTTCCATGCCGATTGTTTTTCGCAGTTCATATTGCTGATAGCCAGCTGGCTGATATTTTTCTAGAGCTTGCTTCAGCAGATCTTTTTTGAAAATCAGTTGTTGTTTGTAAGCCAAGTGTTGTAATTGGCAACCGCCGCATTGATCGTAAACGGGGCAAGGCGGAATGACCCGATCAGGACTGGCTTCCTTAATCTGAATTAATTGAGCCTCAGCATAGCGAGGTGTTGCTTTAGTAACTTTTACGATAACCGTTTCTTTAGGCAAGGCACCTTGGACAAAAATAATTAAGCGTTTGTAGTAAGCGATCCCTTCACCATTAATTCCGAGTCGTTTGATTTTTAAAGTTAGTGATTGATTGAGTTTTAATTGAACAGCCATAATCTGCCCCTTTCTGGCTACATTTTAGCATAAATTTTCCAAAGAAGCAGTTTTCTATGATAGAATTAATGTTTGCAAAGGAGGTCTATCCATGATTATCGTTAGTAAAGTAAATAAAGGCCGCAATGCCTTTTATAAAGTGGAATTGTCCAACGGAGAAGTACTGCGTGTTTCTGAAGATACATTAATTAGTTATCGTTTATTAAAGGATCGCGAGATCACTGAAAAAGAAATCGAAGAAATAAAAAATGCCGGGAATGAAGATGCTGGTTTTCAGTTGGCTTTAAACTATTTAGGCTATCAAATGCGTACCGAAAAGGAAATTCACACCTATTTAAAAGATAAAGAGATTGACTTGACTGACCGCAAGAAGATTATTGAGCGGCTAAGAGAAATGAATTTGTTGGATGATGTCGCTTTCGGGGAAAGCTTCGTCCGGACGCAAATGCGACTAAGCGATAAAGGGCCGCGCGTGGTGAAGCAAAAACTCAAAGAAAAGGGTTTAAATGATCAAGACATTGAGAAGAGTCTAGCTTTGTACGAAGAAGACCAACAATATGAGGTGGCCCTGCAGACTGCTGAAAAAGCCATGCGAAAATACCATGACAAGAGTGTGCGGGAAATTCAGCAAAAATTACATCAAACCATGATGAGTAAAGGGTTCTCCACCGACATCATCAAGCGGGTCATTGCAGAAATGGACTTTGACGAGATCCAAGAACAAGAAGAGGATGCCTTGGAAATTCAGGGCGATCGATTGTGGCGTTCGAATCAGCGTTTTGCCAAGGCCAAGCGTAAACAAAAAGTGAAGCAAAGCTTGTATCAAAAAGGCTTTAACCTGGATGCAATCGATGCTTTTATCACCAAAAAAGAGGAAGAGGACGATGAGTAGCAAACCTTGGGAAGAATGGTCACCAGAAAAAGTGGAGCAGTTCCAAGAAGCATTCTTAACCTGGTACCAAAAGGAAAAACGAAATTTGCCGTGGCGCTACAATCAAGATCCTTACCGGGTCTGGATTTCAGAAATCATGCTGCAGCAAACCCGGGTGGACACGGTAATTGATTATTATTATCGCTTTATGGAGGCATTTCCCACAATTGCCGATTTGGCGGCTGCACCAGAAGATAAGCTGCTAAAAATTTGGGAGGGTCTGGGCTATTATTCGCGGGCGCGAAATTTACAAGCAGCAGCCCAACAAATTTTAGCTGAGTTCAACGGTAAGATGCCGGATACAATCGATGAAATTCGTTCGCTAAAAGGAATCGGACCCTATACAGCTGGAGCAATTGGCAGCATCTCCTTCAAATTGCCTGAACCGGCAATCGATGGTAATGTAATGCGAGTCGTCAGCCGCCTGTTTTGCATCGAGGCAGATATTGCTAAAGCCAGCAGCCGCAAAGTTTTCGATGAAGCAATGCGAAAAATTATCAGTCATGACGAACCCGGAGATTTTAATCAGGCAATGATGGATTTAGGCTCTTCGATTTGTACGCCTACTTCACCAAGCTGCGAAGAATGTCCGATCCAGTCATTTTGCCTCGCTTATAAAGAGCAGCGTCAAACTGATTTTCCGGTAAAAAGCAAAAAAATGAAACCGAAAGATGTTTACTATGTTGCTGGTATAATTGAAAATCAACAGCAAGAATTTTTACTGCAGCAACGGCCAGATTCTGGATTGCTGGCTAGTATGTGGCTGTTTCCTTTAGAAGAGATCTCTCAAGCGCGTTTCAGTGAACTGAAAAGCAGTTATACAGAAGACTTGACCCTGTTCTCCAGTGAGTTGGTGGCAGAAGACAGTCCGATGATTTTTCCTGATTACCCTGTGGTTTGGCAGAAAAAAATTCTGGGCGAGGTTACCCATGTTTTTAGTCACTTGCGGTGGCACATTTTAGTTTTTTATGGCCGAACGAATAAAAACTTAGAAGACGGCGCTGCATGGGTGAAAAGAAGGGATTTCAAGGACTTTGTCTTCCCGA
>LIDZ01013556.1_pt1 | contig 10710 bp, 10 predicted proteins | sample 644651 | NCBI WGS metagenome assembly LIDZ01 (sample SAMN03856242, study PRJNA289617) | food metagenome | isolation source: wine grapes on drying loft during traditional withering process | host: Vitis vinifera cv. Corvina | place: Italy: Gargagnago di S. Ambrogio di Valpolicella | collected 2014-01
CGCGACTAGACTGACGCCGTTCTTGTCGGGGTGCCTTGATATGAGGCTGAGATCGGATAATCCGGATCCCGTTGAACCTGATCAGGTTAGCGCCTGCGTAGGGAACAAGATTTCTCGTCTCCCGGCGAGTCCTCTTGAGCGTCGTCCGGGGTCGTCTTTGTTCAATTTCTGAACAGTCCGCGCCTCTTCGATTCTCAGCATCCATGTCGTCTCAGGGTGCATCCGTCCGTGTTCATCAGGCTCAAGCTCCGACAATTCATTCCGCCGCTGGATGATGTCTGGAGAGCCCGTGATGAGTACAACACTAAAAAACGCCAATCTGAGTGAATCCGCCCAAGTCGATTCGGGGTCGGTTCAACCGTTTACCCGCTCGCAGAAAATCTACGTCCAGGGCTCGCGTCCGGACATCCGTGTGCCCATGCGCGAAATCAGCCTGGACATTACGCCCACCGGCTTCTCCGGAACAGACAGCGGCGGCGAGATCAATGCGCCGGTCTGTGTGTACGACACCTCCGGCCCTTATACCGACCCCAACGTCATCATCGACGTGCGCAAAGGCCTGGCCGACGTGCGTTCGGCATGGATCGAGTCCCGCGCCGACACCGAGCGCCTCCCAGGACTGACCTCCAACTTCGGCCAGCAGCGTCTGGCCGATGCCGAGCTGACCAGGCTTCGTTTCGCCCACGTGCGCAATCCGCGTCGGGCAAAGTCGGGAGCTAACGTCAGCCAGATGCACTACGCGCGTCAGGGCATCATCACCGCCGAGATGGAATACGTCGCCATCCGCGAAAACATGAAGCTGCAGGAAGCCCGCGCCGCCGGCCTGCTCACCCAGCAGCACCCAGGCCAGAGCTTCGGTGCGAGCATTCCGAAAGAGATCACCCCCGAGTTCGTGCGCGAGGAAATCGCTCGCGGTCGCGCGATCATTCCGGCCAACATCAACCACGTTGAGCTGGAACCGATGATCATCGGGCGCAACTTTCTGGTGAAGATCAACGGCAACATCGGCAACAGCGCGCTGGGCTCGTCCATCGAAGAGGAAGTGGCGAAACTGACTTGGGGGATTCGCTGGGGCTCGGACACGGTCATGGACCTGTCCACCGGCAAGCATATTCATGAGACCCGCGAGTGGATCATTCGCAATTCGCCCGTGCCCATCGGCACCGTGCCGATTTATCAGGCGCTGGAAAAAGTCGGTGGCGCCGCCGAAGACCTGACCTGGGAGCTGTTCCGTGACACGCTGATCGAGCAGGCGGAGCAGGGCGTGGACTATTTCACTATTCACGCCGGTGTACTGCTGCGCTACGTGCCGCTGACCGCCAAGCGCGTGACCGGGATCGTCAGCCGTGGCGGCTCGATCATGGCCAAATGGTGCCTGGCCCATCACAAGGAAAACTTCCTTTACACCCACTTCGACGACATCTGCGAAATCATGAAGGCCTACGACGTCAGCTTCTCCCTGGGTGACGGCCTGCGCCCGGGGTCGATTGCCGACGCCAACGACGAGGCGCAGTTCGGTGAGCTGGAGACACTCGGCGAACTGACCAAGATCGCCTGGAAACACGACGTGCAATGCATGATCGAAGGCCCTGGCCACGTGCCGATGCAGTTGATCAAGGAGAACATGGACAAGCAGCTGGAGTGCTGCGACGAGGCGCCGTTCTACACCCTCGGCCCACTGACCACCGACATTGCACCGGGTTACGACCACATCACGTCGGGCATCGGCGCGGCCATGATCGGCTGGTTCGGCTGCGCGATGCTCTGTTACGTCACGCCCAAGGAACACTTGGGGTTGCCGAACAAGGACGACGTGAAGACCGGGATCATTACCTACAAGATCGCCGCCCATGCAGCGGACCTCGCGAAAGGGCATCCCGGTGCGCAGATTCGCGACAACGCGCTGAGCAAGGCGCGGTTTGAATTCCGCTGGGAAGACCAGTTCAACCTCGGGCTGGACCCGGACACCGCCCGTGCGTATCACGACGAGACCCTGCCGAAAGACTCGGCGAAGGTCGCGCATTTCTGCTCCATGTGCGGGCCGAAATTCTGCTCGATGAAAATCACTCAGGAAGTGCGTGAGTACGCCGCTAACCAGAAGATCAGCGCGGTGGACGTGTCGGTGGACGAAGGCATGCGCGAGCAGGCGGCGCGGTTCAGGCAGGAAGGCAGTCAGCTTTATAAGAAGGTTTAGTGGCAAGCGGCAAGTCACAAGCTGCAAGGAAAAGCAGGCCCGCGTTTGATCTTCTCTTGCGGCTTGCGGCTTGCAGCTCATAACGGCTCTTCAGCGAGACACAAAAGTGAACACACCCGGCACCTATTCCCCCGACGCCCCCGTACCCGCCGCCAAGCGGGTTTTTGGCGGGCGCGATCTATTCTCTCTGTGGTTTTCCCTCGGCATCGGCCTCATGGTCCTGCAAACCGGCGCATTGCTGGCGCCGGGGCTGGGCATGTCCGGCTCGATGCTGGCGATTCTCCTCGGCACGCTGGTCGGCGTCTTGCTGCTCGCTGCTGTTGGCGTCGTTGGCAGTGACACCGGGCTGTCGTCGATGGCGGCGCTCAAGCTCAGCCTGGGCAGCAAGGGAGCAGGCGTTCCGGCGATTCTCAATCTGCTGCAACTGGTGGGCTGGGGCTCGTTTGAAATCATCGTCATGCGCGACGCCGCCAGCCTGCTGGGCGCGGGCGCGTTCTCCGAAGGGAGCCTTTGGGCGAGTCCGATGCTCTGGACCTTGGTGTTCGGCGCCCTCGCGACCTTGCTCGCCGTGAGCGGTCCGTTGGCCTTCGTCCGGCAGATCCTGCGCAAATGGGGCATCTGGCTGCTCTTGGCGGCGTGCGCCTGGCTGACCTTCAACTTGTTCAGCAAGGCTGATTTGACGGCGCTGTGGTCACGCGCGGGCGACGGTTCGATGCCATTTGCCGTCGGCTTCGACATTGCCATCGCCATGCCGCTGTCGTGGCTGCCGCTGATTGCGGACTACTCACGGTTCGGCAAGCGCGCCACCGGTGTGTTCGGTGGCACAGCGCTGGGCTTCTTCATCGGCAATTTCTGGCTGATGTCCCTTGGCGTGGCGTACACCCTGGCCTTCGCGCCAAGTGGTGAAGCCAACGCGCTGCTGCTGGCGCTGGCGGGCGCGGGGATGGGCATTCCGTTGCTGCTTATCCTGCTGGACGAATCGGAAAACGCGTTTGCCGACATTCACAGTGCAGCCGTGTCGAGCGGGATTCTGCTCAAGGCCAAAGTCGAACACCTGTCGCTGGCGATCGGCATCATCTGCACACTGATCGCCTGCTTTGCGCCACTCGCCCAATACCAGAACTTCCTGCTGATGATCGCTTCGGTGTTCGCGCCACTGTTCGGCGTGGTACTGGTGGATCACTTCATCCTGCGCCGCCGCTCTCACGGAGTTGCGACAGCGGGCTTGCGCTGGATGACGCTACTGGCGTGGATCGGCGGGATCTGCACCTACCATCTGCTGGCGAATCTGTATCCGGACATCGGCGCGACGCTGCCCGCGCTCGTTGTCGCCGGCATGCTGCAGCTGGTACTTAGTAAAGCGATCAGCTCCGGCCAGGAAACAGCTCAGGCTTGATGATGCCGTTCAGCTGCGGATACGGGATCTTCAGCTCGATATGGCCCATGGCGTAAGGGGCGATGGTCGTCACCGGGTACTTGAGGATCACCGCACCGTACGTCAGAGCAATGTTGGAAGTTTGCTTGAATGCCCACATGTTCTGGAACTCGGTGTCCTTGTCCAGCTTGCTGCTGATCAGCCAGGCCTGATGAGCGAGGCGGGCCTTGTCCCAGAAGGCAGCTTCCTGACCCGGCACCAGCATGTCCGCGAGTGTCAGCACGCGGTGCTGCTGGCGAGAATAGTTGATGAACGCGCGGCCCGGATTACCCTGGCCGCTGCCGGAATCGACGTAGCTGGACAGCTCCACGACCACGATTCCGTCATGCTGCTCACGTACCTTGGCTTGCAGGTAGCTGCTGTTGCGCGCCGGCGCGCGGCTCAGGTATTGCTCCTGATACGCCTTCAGCGTCGGCGGCACCGGACCATCGCTGTCGCTGCGGGTCAGTTGCAGCAGCGTGCGCTGGACGATCTCGTCAAGTTTCGGTTCATCGGGGAAATGCACGGTGTCGATGTTCACCAGCGGGCAATCATCGGTGGTGCAGCCGGGCTTCATCAGCTCGGAGGCGTCGCGCTGAACGGTCAGCGGACTGCGCAGATTGGGTTGAAACAGGCTTTGGCAGGCGCCCAAAATCAGGGCCACGCAGGCCAGTGAAATGATCTTCAGAAAAGACATGTTGATCCTTGGCATCGGCATAAGGGGGCGTCACGTGGTAGGTAACGGCAAGGTCCTTCGACTGTGGGTGGCGCAATCAGTTCGCCATCGGGCGGATTAGAGTGCTTTCCCCGGCAGTCGTCTACCCCGGTGACCGGTTTTGCGAATTCAAAGGGCTGCATCCCGCACCACAGCGCGTTAGGATGGGCCCGGACACAGTGCTCAAGCAGTGAGAAATGTATGACGGATAGCAACAGATCGACACCGACAAAGCACGAAATTACACACCGTGAGACCTGCTTCAAAGGGTTTTACCAGCTCGACCGTCTTCAATTGCGCCACGAGTTGTTCGCGGGCGGCATGGGCCCGGAAATCAAGCGGGAGCTGTTCGTTCGCCACGATGCGGTGTGCGTGCTGCCCTACGACGCCAAACGCGATGAAGTCGTGCTCATCGAGCAGTTCCGCGTCGGCGTTATCGGCAAGCATGAAAACCCCTGGCTGATTGAAATGGTCGCCGGCCTGATCGATAAAAAAGAGGAGCCCGAGGAGGTTGCTCACCGCGAGGCACAAGAGGAAGCTGGGCTGACGTTCAACGCCCTTTGGCCGATCACCAAATACTTTCCATCGCCGGGGGGCAGCAACGAGTTCGTGCATCTGTACCTGGGCAAGTGCGACAGCGAGGGGGCAGGTGGGCTGCACGGGCTGGTAGAAGAGGCCGAAGACATCCGGGTTTCGGTCTGGTCATTCGACGACGCGATGCAAGCCGTCAGGGACGGGCGCATCGTCAACGCCGCAACTATTATTGCAATGCAATGGCTGGCGCTTAATCGCGCCGAAGTAAGGGGGCTATGGTCGTGAATCTTCTGCGCGAGCGCTATCGTGTCGACCTCGCCGGGCTGCAAGCCGCGTGCGAGGCGAACTACGCGCGCTTGATGCGTTTGCTGCCCGATATGCGCAATCAACAGCGCTCACGCCGGGTCGCCGTGACCCAGGGCGATCAGATGCTGGGCGTGCTGGCGGTCGAGGTCATCCTCGATTGCCCGTACACCACCACGCTCCAAGTCCGTCAGGAACACAGCCTGCCGTGGTTGCCGGTGCCCGTCCTCGAAGTGCAGGTCTACCACGACGCGCGCATGGCCGAAGTCATCGGCGCCGAACACGCGCGTCGTTTCCAGGGTATCTATCCCTATCCCAACGCCGACATGCACCAGCCTGATGAAAAGGCCCAACTCAACGTGTTTCTGGGTGAATGGCTGAGCCATTGCCTGGCGTGCGGGCATGAGTTTGAGGCGGTACGCTGATCCGGCACGACTTATCGGCTGGACCTTCTGCACGCAGATGAGAACCAGGCCGTCTTTCCAGGTTTGCCGCCGCACCGATCTCACACCATAATCCGGCCACATCCGCTTAAGGAGATGGCCATTGTCGAGCCCATCCTCTCATTCCTCATCCGTGCTGGTCGTCCAATTGACCGACAGCCATCTGTTCGCCGAAGCGGACGGCACGCTGCTGGGCATGCCCACGCGCGCCAGTCTCGATGCGGTGGTCGAACGGGTGCTCGGCGAGCAGCCGGCGATTGATCTGGTGCTGGCGACGGGGGACTTGTCTCAGGACGGCACGGTTGAGTCGTATCAGGCATTCCGCGAGGCAAGTCAGCGCCTGAATGCGCCCGTGCGCTGGATTCCGGGGAATCACGACGAGCTGAGGGAGATGGCGATTGCCGCGCAGAACAGCGACTTTCTCGAACCGGTCGTCGACGTCGGCAACTGGCGGGTCACGATGCTGGATTCTGCTGTTTCCGGGTCCGTCCCCGGTTATTTGCAAGACGGCCAGCTTCAGTTGCTCGCCCAGGCCTTGAGCGAGGCGCCGGAGCGGCATCATCTGGTGTGCCTGCATCATCATCCGCTGCCCATCGGGGCGGTATGGATGGAACCCATCGGTTTGCGCAATCCCGAGGCGCTTTTTTCGGTCCTGGAGCGGTTTCCTCAGGTGCGTGCGGTGCTGTGGGGTCATGTGCATCAGGAATTCGATCAGCTTCGTGACGGCGTGCGGCTAATGGCTTCGCCATCGACCTGCATTCAATTCGCGCCGAACAGCGTGGATTTCGGTCTTGATGACCTTGCGCCCGGCTATCGCTGGTTGCGCCTGCACGATGACGGGCGGATCGAAACCGGTGTTTCGCGTATCGAGCCCGACCTGTTCGACGTCGACATCAACGGCGCGGGCTACTGAAAGACATTTCCTCAATTTGCCGCGATTCGTCAACAGGTGAGTCATCGCGCAGTTGACCCTGTAAACTGCGTGGCTTTGCCTTGATGGGCGGCGACAGGCCAGCCCGTCCGGGATGTATCGATTGCCGTTTGGGAGGCAACTGCGTGAACCAGGATCAATCGACGCTTCTTTATATTCACGGCCTGAACAGCTCGGCCAGGTCGCAGAAAGCCACACAGCTGACGACGCTGATGGCGCGTCTGGGTTTGAGCGATTACGTGCGCGTGCCCGAACTGCATCATCATCCGCGTCAGGCGCTGATGCAGTTGGAGGCCGCAATCGAGGAGCTCGGTCGGCCGCTGCTGGTCGGCAGCTCGCTCGGCGGCTACTATGCGACTCACTTGGCTGAGCGCCACGGCCTCAAGGCTGTGCTGATCAACCCGGCGGTCAATCCGCATCAGCTCTTCGATGGTTTTCTCGGCACCCAACAAAACCTTTATACCGGCGAGAGCTGGGAGCTGACGCACGACCACGTGAAGGCGCTGGCCGAGCTGGAAGTGCCTGCTCCGCAGGACCCGCAGCGTATTCAGGTGTGGCTGCAAACGGGCGACGAGACGCTGGATTACCGACGCGCCCAAAGTTTCTATCGGGCTTGTGCATTGCGCATCGAAGCGGGTGGCGACCACGGGTTTCAGGGTTTCGCCGCAAAGATGCCAGCGCTGTTGAGCTTCGCCGGGTTCGCTCCAGCGCTGCTGCAGGGCGTCGATCTGAGCGGGCTCTGACCTGAGCCGTCGCTGCGACACACGTGTAGAACAGTCTTGTAAAAACATTCTTGTAAAACAGTAGCACTCCGAAATTTCATGAACGACTTGATGACGAGACCCCATGGCCAATCCCAGCGCTAGCTCTTATAACGCAGACGCCATCGAAGTCCTCTCGGGCCTCGACCCGGTCCGCAAACGGCCGGGCATGTACACCGACACCTCACGCCCCAACCACCTGGCGCAGGAAGTCATCGACAACAGCGTCGACGAAGCGCTGGCAGGCCACGCCCGGTCCGTGCAGGTCATTCTGCACGCCGACAATTCGCTGGAAGTCTCCGACGATGGTCGCGGCATGCCCGTGGACATCCACCCCGAAGAAGGCGTGTCGGGCGTCGAGCTGATCCTCACCAAGCTCCACGCCGGCGGCAAGTTCTCCAACAAGAACTACCAGTTCTCCGGCGGCCTGCACGGCGTCGGGATTTCCGTGGTCAACGCGCTCTCGACCGAGGTACGGGTACGGGTCAAGCGCGATGGCAACGAATACGAAATGACCTTTGCCGATGGCTACAAAGCCAGCGAACTGGCGGTGATTGGCACCGTTGGCAAGCGAAATACCGGCACCAGCGTGTATTTCGCGCCGGACCCCAAATACTTCGACACCCCGAAATTTTCTGTCAGCCGCCTCAAGCACGTGCTCAAGGCCAAGGCCGTTCTGTGTCCGGGCCTGCTGGTTAGCTTCGAGGACAAAGGCACTGGCGAGAAGGTCGAGTGGCATTACGAGGATGGGCTGCGCTCGTACCTGCAGGATTCGGTGTCTGACTTTCTGCGCCTGCCCGACGAGCCGTTCTGCGGCGTATTCGCAGGCAATAAAGAGGCTGTCGACTGGGCGCTGCTGTGGTTGCCCGAGGGCGGCGACAGCGTTCAGGAGAGTTACGTCAACCTGATTCCGACGGCCCAGGGCGGCACCCACGTCAACGGCCTGCGGCAGGGCCTGCTGGACGCGATGCGTGACTTCTGCGAGTTCCGTAATCTGCTGCCCCGCGGCGTGAAGCTGGCACCCGAAGACGTCTGGGAGCGCATCGCTTTCGTGCTGTCGATGAAGATGCAAGAGCCGCAATTCTCCGGGCAGACCAAAGAGCGGCTGTCGTCCCGTGAGGCGGCGGCGTTTGTTGCCGGTGTAGTCAAGGATGCTTTCAGCCTGTGGCTCAATGCGCACCCGGAAATGGGAATGCAGCTGGCCGAACTGGCGATCAACAATGCCGGTCGTCGTCTCAAAGCGAGCAAGAAGGTCGAGCGCAAACGCATCACCTCAGGCCCGGCACTGCCGGGCAAACTGGCCGATTGCGCGGGGCAGGATCCGATGCGCTCCGAGCTGTTTCTGGTCGAGGGTGACTCCGCCGGCGGCTCCGCCAAACAGGCCCGGGACAAGGAATTTCAGGCCATCCTGCCGTTGCGCGGGAAGATCCTGAACACTTGGGAAGTCGACGGCGGCGAAGTGCTCGCCAGCCAGGAAGTGCACAACATTGCCGTGGCGATCGGGGTTGATCCGGGCGCTGCGGACATGAGCCAGCTGCGCTACGGCAAAATCTGCATCCTCGCCGACGCCGACTCCGACGGCCTGCACATCGCCACACTGCTGTGCGCCTTGTTCGTCCAGCATTTCCGCCCTCTGGTGGATGCAGGTCACGTCTACGTCGCCATGCCGCCGCTGTACCGCATCGACTTGGGTAAAGACATTTATTACGCCCTGGACGAAGCCGAGCGCGACGGGATTCTCGACCGGCTCGTGGCTGAGAAGAAACGCGGCAAGCCGCAGGTCACCCGATTCAAAGGCCTGGGTGAAATGAACCCGCCGCAACTGCGCGAAACCACCATGGACCCGAACACCCGCCGACTGGTGCAGCTGACCCTGGATGACTTTGAGGCGACGTCGGAAATGATGGACATGCTGTTGGCCAAGAAACGCGCAGGCGACCGCAAGAGCTGGCTCGAATCCAAAGGCAATCTGGCCGAGGTGCTGGTCTGATGCGGGGCTGGTTTGCAGCGCTGTTATTGATCGCTACGCCCGTTTTCGCCGCGCCATTGCCCGAGCTCAAGCTGCTGTCAGAGCATCCGGTGGACGACATGATCGGCGGCAACCTGTCCGGACTGGCGTCCTGCAACGGCGTGCTGTGGACCGTTTCGGACCGCGACGACACCCTGCTTTACAGCCTCGACACCTCGGCAACGGTCTGGAAAGCCAAGGCGCAGACGCTGGAAATCCCACCGATTCCGGACAGCGGGCTGTCTGCGACCCTGCGTGGCATGGCCAAGGCTTCGGCGCTGATCCGTGGCGGCGACCTGGATTTTGAAGGCGTGAGTTGCGACGCAGCGGGCAGCCGTTACCTCGTCAGTGAAGCCTACGCCGCCGTGCTGAAAGTGCCGGTTGACGGTGCGCCGGTCTGGCTGGAGCTGCCCAGGAAGGTCGTCGAAGAAGCGCAGTCGGCCGGGATGCTGCAGCATTTCAACGCCATCTTCGAAGGGATTGCGGTCAATCCGGCAGGCGATCAACTATGGCTCGCCGCCGAGCGTGACAAGCGCGGCCTGTTGACCGCAAAGCTCGGCAAGGACGGCTGGGCCTGTGACGCCAGCTGCATTCTGCGAGTCGAGTCCGGCAACGATATTTTGCCGCCCGAGCTGGGTGGCAAGGCCGTCTCCAAGGACTTTTCCGACATCTCGCTGTACAAGGGCAAGCTGTTCACCCTGGAGCGCGCGGCTTACCGAATCTGCCGTCGGACCTTGACGACAGGTCAGTTGGAAACGTGCTGGTCGTTCGCCAAAGAGGCGCTCCAGCCAAACCGGTTGTATGACCAGAAATACGGCCTGACCGAAGCGCTGATCGTCGACGAAAAAGGCGCTTGGGTCGGCACCGACAACAACTTCGGTGTCCGCGCCGATGGCGAAAAACGTCCCGTCGTCTGGCGCTTTGCCGCGCCCGAGGGTAGCTGGAGCGGCAAGCCTTGACCCAGTCACCCCCCGGCAAACGCGCCGGGCGGCTGATGCTGATCATCGCCTGGGCGGCGGCGCTGTTTCTGGCGACGCGGTTTTTTGGCGAGTGGGAGCAGCGTCAGGAAAATCCGAATACCATCGTCGCCTCCGAGCATGGAGACGGCTATGTCGAGGTGAAGCTGGTGGGCAATCGTGACGGCCATTTCGTCATGACCGGGCAGATCAATACCCGTCCCGTGCAGTTCATGCTCGACACCGGCGCAACCAACGTCGCCGTGCCGGAGAACGTCGCGCAGGCGCTGCGCCTCGAGCGGGGCGAGCGCGTACAGGTGAGTACGGCCAACGGACGCACCGACGCGTTCCGGACCACGCTGCAACGGTTACAGATTGGCGACATCGTCCTGAACAACGTGCGCGCCCTGGTGGTGCCCGGTCTGGACGGTGAACAGGTGCTGCTGGGCAT
>LIDZ01006725.1_pt4 | contig 10699 bp, 12 predicted proteins | sample 644651 | NCBI WGS metagenome assembly LIDZ01 (sample SAMN03856242, study PRJNA289617) | food metagenome | isolation source: wine grapes on drying loft during traditional withering process | host: Vitis vinifera cv. Corvina | place: Italy: Gargagnago di S. Ambrogio di Valpolicella | collected 2014-01
AAATAAATGAATATTTCGCTCAGGATCATCCGATAAAGCGCCGAATTATTGCCTCAGCAACAGCGATTTGCAGTCAAATATGACTCATAAAAGCGTCATTAAACTGTCATTCGATTTTTGTTGAACGACTGATTAATAAAAAATAAATGACAGGTAATGAGAGGAAAGATGGCTGCCGGGCGCAGCCATCTGGCAGGCAGTTAAAAATTCCAGTCTTCGTCTTCCGTGTCGACCGCTTTACCCATCACATAGGATGACCCCGTTCCTGAGAAGAAATCGTGATTCTCATCGGCGTTAGGCGATAGCGCGGAGAGGATTGCCGGGTTCACATCGGTCATTTCTGCCGGGAAAAGGGCTTCATAACCGAGGTTCATCAGCGCCTTGTTGGCGTTGTAATGCAGGAATTTTTTCACCTCTTCGCTCCAGCCCACACCGTCGTACAAGGCTTCGGTATAAGCCAGTTCGTTTTCATAAAGTGCCAGCAGTAACTCGACGGCAAATTGCTGCAGATCATCCTGACGGGCTGGACTCTCTTTTTCCAACGCTTTCTGGTACTTATAGCCGATGTAATACCCGTGCACCGCTTCATCTTTGATGATCAGTCGGATCAGGTCGGCGGTATTGGTGAGCTTGCCGCGGCTTGACCAGTACATCGGTAAATAGAAGCCGGAATAGAACAGGAAGGATTCCAGGAACACGCTGGCAATCTTCTTCTTCAGCGGATCGTCATGATGATAATGTTCCAGAATGATTTCTGCTTTGCGCTGAAGCGGTTGATTATCCTCGCTCCAGGCATAGGCGGCATCCACATCGGTGGTATGACAGAGCGTGGAGAAGATAGAGCTGTATGAGCGGGCATGCACGGCTTCCATAAAGCTGACGTTAGACATCACCGCTTCTTCATGTGGCGTGACCGCATCAGCCATTAGTGCCGGTGCGCCAATGGTATTCTGAATGGTGTCCAGCAAGGTGAGTCCGGTAAACACGCGGATGGTCAGCTGCTGTTCATCCGCATTCAGGCTGTTCCAGGCGGGAATATCATTGGAGAGCGGCACTTTTTCTGGCAGCCAGAAGTTGGAGGTCAGACGGTTCCAGACTTCCAGATCTTTATCATCTTCGATCTGGTTCCAGTTAATGGCGTGTACACGTTTTAAGGTCATATTTTTTCTTCCGGGGCGCGTTTCCCGCCCCTTATCGTGAGCTTACAGCGAGCAGGATACGCAGCCTTCGACTTCAGTCCCCAGCAGGGCCATCTGACGCAGACGAATGTAGTAAAGCGTTTTAATGCCTTTCTTCCAGGCGTAAATCTGCGCCTTATTGATATCGCGCGTGGTGGCGGTATCACGGAAGAACAGCGTCAGAGAAAGCCCCTGATCGACATGGCGCGTGGCCTCGGCATAGGTGTCAATTATCGCATCGGGACCGATATCATAGGCATCACGGTAGAACGCCTGATTGTCGTTATTCATAAACGGCGCGGGGTAGTACACGCGGCCCGTTTTCCCTTCTTTACGGATTTCAATCCTCGACACGATCGGGTGAATGCTCGACGTCGCGTGATTGATATAAGAGATAGAACCCGTCGGCGGGATCGCCTGAAGATTCTGGTTGTAGATCCCGTGCTTCATCACCGCTTCACGCAGTTCCCGCCACTCTTTCTGGCCCGGTAAGGTAATTCCTGCCCGGGCAAACAGCGCGGCGACTTCTGGAGTACGTGGCTGCCAGCTTTGCTCAACGTACTGAGCGAAGTATTCACCGCTGGCGTAACGCGATTCTTCAAAACCGGCAAAGCGCTCTCCACGCTCCTGAGCAATCAGGTTAGAGGTGCGCAGGGCGTGATAGGTGATGGTATAGAAATAGAGGTTGGTGAAGTCCAGCGCCACCTCAGAGCCATATTGAATGCCTTCACGTGCCAGATAGCCATGCAGGTTCATTTGCCCCAGACCAATGGCGTGCGACTGGGCATTGCCGCGTTCGATGGAAGGAACCGAATGGATATGGCTTTGATCGGACACCGCCGTCAGACCCCGCACCGCAATTTCCACCGTGCGTGAAAAATCTGGCGAATCCATGGTATGAGCAATGTTCAGTGAACCCAGGTTACAGGAAATATCTTTGCCGATGCGACGATAGCTGAGATCGTCATTGTATTCGGTTGGTGTATTCACCTGCAGGATCTCAGAGCAAAGGTTGCTCATGTTAATCCGGCCTTTAATCGGGTTCGCGCGGTTTACCGTGTCTTCAAACATGATATACGGATAGCCGGATTCAAACTGAATTTCCGCCAGCGTCTGGAAGAATTCACGCGGATTGATAAAGGTGCGGGTGATACGTTCGTCCGCCAACATCTCTTCGTATTTTTCGCTGATGCTGATATCCGCGAACGGCAGACCGTAAATACGCTCCACGTCATACGGCGAAAACAGCGCCATCTGCTGGTTAGTCTTGGCCAGCTGGAAAGTGATATCGGGAATAACCACGCCCAGCGACAGCGTTTTGATACGGATTTTTTCGTCGGCGTTTTCGCGCTTGGTATCCAAAAAGCGCAGGATATCCGGATGATGAGCATGCAGATAAACGGCCCCTGCGCCCTGACGCGCCCCAAGCTGATTGGCGTAAGAGAAGGCGTCTTCCAGCATTTTCATCACCGGGATCACGCCCGATGACTGATTTTCGATACGCTTAATCGGCGCACCCGACTCACGCAGGTTGGAAAGCAGGAAAGCGACGCCGCCACCACGCTTGGAGAGCTGTAACGCGGAATTCACAGAGCGGCCAATTGACTCCATATTGTCTTCAATACGCAGCAGGAAGCAGGAAACCAGTTCGCCTCGCTGCTGTTTTCCGCAATTGAGGAAGGTCGGCGTGGCAGGTTGGAAACGGCCAGACAGCATCTCTTCCATCAGCGATAAGGCCAGTGGCTGGTCACCTTTTGCCAGCGTTAACGCCACCATACAGACGCGCTCGGTAAACCCTTCCAGATAGCGTTTGCCATCAAAGGTCTTCAGCGTGTAACTGGTATAAAACTTCCACGCGCCAAGAAAGGTCTGGAAGCGGAAACGGCGTTGATAAGCCTGCTCAAAAAGCGAGCTGACAAATTCAAACGGATACGCATTCAGCACGTCGGCTTCGTAGTAGCCCTCTGAAACCAGGTACTGTAAGCGCTCACCAACGGAATCAAATTTCACGGTGTTCGGCAGAACATGTTGCAGGTAATACTGACGCGTGGCTTCTTTATCTTTCTCAAACTGAATGTTGCCGTCGGCATCGTACAGATTGAGCATCGCGTTCAGCGAGTGATAATCCAGCGCGGCCGGATTCGGGGTTAAGAGTGTACTTTCTGTCGCTGCCAAAATTCGGTTACTCCCTGATAAACGTTGGCGATGTCGTCGGCGGTGCCCAGTAGCTCGAAGCGGTACAGGCATGGCACCTGGCATTTCTGCGCAATGATGCTGCCGGCCAGGCAATAGGCTTCACCGAAATTGCGATTACCGGCGGCAATCACTCCGCGGATAAGTTGGCGGTTACTGACATCGTTTAAAAACTGGATGACTTGCTTAGGCACCGCGCCCTGGCTGGTGCCGCCGCCGTAGCTGGGCACCACCAATATATAAGGTTCATCAACCTGCAAACGCTGCGCGGCATCCAGTGGAATGCGGCGCGCAGGCAGGCCGGTTCGCATGACAAAACGGTGCGTGTTTTCAGACTGGCTGGAAAAATAGACCAGCGTCGACATCGTATTAACCCTGCATCGCCGTGAGGGGGCGAAGTGCGGAGATTTTGTCCGGGCGGAAACCGCTCCAGTGATCGTCTTCCGCCATCACCACGGGCACCTGGCGATATCCCATCGATTTCAGCGTTTCAACGGCAGCCGGCTCGTGGTCGAGGTTAACCAGTTGGTAATCGAGGCCGTGCTTGTCCATGGCATTTTTTGTCGCATTGCACTGGACACAGTTATTTTTTGTGTAAATAATAATGCGCATGATTCGTATTTACCTTATTGGCTGGTTGACGTCTCGTCTGGCACGCTTTTTGCTGCAATCCGCTGCCGTCGCTTCACCACATGTAGTGGCTCGGTTGATGAGATGAATACTAGATATAGTGGTTTGAGAATGCAACCATACAATATCCAGGTATAAGACTTTTCTTGGTCAGGAAAATGGACAGGCCTTGCCAGACGTGGGATGCCGCGATTTAAGACCGGCAAAAAAAAATCCCCGCACCTTCAGGTACGGGGATTTGTCTGTAAAATGATCGAAACTAGTTACGCGATGAGGTGGTCGTTGCAATCAACGCCCCAACAAAAATACCTAATGCAGTACCAATCCCAACTCCATGCCACGGTTTGTCACGCACATATGAGTCAACTTGCCCACCGGCATCTTTTGCCGCCTGGGTCACACGGTTATTACCATGGAGTTTGGCGCGAGTCTCTTTCAACATCGCTTCTGCGCGGGAACGTGCACCGTCGACTTCATCTTTGGTCTTACTTCCGTAAGATTTCAGCAGATCGTCAAGGGTATCGGCCAGCTGATTGACGTCCTGATTGATATCAATGTCTTCATTTTTAGTGTTTCGGTTAAACATTTTTCTCTCCCTTGGAAATGAAACGTACTATTAACTATAGACCATCATGCAGGTTTTTAGTGACCCGGACCGGAAAGCAGGGCGTTTATGGATTATTCCGAAAGCGCTTAACCTTCACGCTGTTGTAAGGTTGCAGGGTTGGCACGTTTTAGAGGAATGAGTATGTATTTACGCCCTGATGAAGTTGCTCGCGTACTGGAAGGTGCGGGATTTGAAATGGATGCGGTCACCGCAAGAGCCTATGGTTATCGTCGAGGCGATAACTATGTTTACGTTAATCGTGAAGCGCGCATGGGCCGTACCGCACTGATTATTCATCCTACCCTGAAAGAAAAAAGCCACGGCTTTGCGCATCCGGCATCGGATATGAAAGCTTGTGAAGAGTACGTGCAGTTTCCAATGTATCTGGCTGGAGAGAATCAGGATCACTATGGGATCCCCCACGGTTTTAGTTCCCGCGCGGCGCTGGAACGCTATATCGTAAACATGTTTGGCTGAGTCATCAGTCCGTTGAGTTTTCGGCGCACGCGTTGGTCGCGCTGAAAATCTCGCCCCCGCACCACCATCCCCCACACTCAGTAACGTTGCTTTCACCGGCCAGAATCGGTATAACGCTGACCCCATGTAGAAGTTTAGACGTCTAAACGGATAAATCAGCGATGCAGCAAAGCAAGCCCGAGACAACGCAACAATTCAAGCGCAGCATGAAAGCCCGCCATCTGGTGATGCTCTCGTTAGGCGGCGTGATTGGCACCGGCCTGTTCTTTAATACTGGCTATATCATTTCCACCACGGGTGCAGCTGGCACCCTGCTGGCCTATATCATTGGGGCGCTGGTGGTCTATCTGGTGATGCTGAGCCTGGGCGAGCTGTCGGTAGCGATGCCAGAGACCGGGGCTTTCCATGTTTATGCGGCACGCTACCTTAGCCCGGCAACGGGTTACACCGTGGCATGGCTTTACTGGCTGACGTGGACGGTCGCGCTTGGCTCAAGTCTGACCGCTGCGGGTTTCTGTATGCAGTACTGGTTCCCGCAATCGCCGGTCTGGCTGTGGTGCCTGCTGTTTTGTGCGCTGATATTTATGCTGAATGTCGTCTCTTCCCGCTTCTTCGCGGAAGGGGAGTTTTGGTTCTCGGTGATTAAAGTGGTCACCATCCTGGCCTTTATACTCCTCGGCGGGGGAGCGATGTTCGGTTTCATCCCGCTGAAGGATGGCAGCAGCGCGCCGTTTTTCCATAATCTCACCGCCTCAGGCTGGTTCCCGCACGGTGGCCTGCCGATCCTGATGACCATGGTGGCCGTAAACTTCGCTTTCTCGGGCACTGAGCTGATCGGCATTGCCGCCGGTGAGACTGAGAACCCGCACAAAGTTGTGCCAATGGCGATCCGCACCACGGTCGCGCGCTTGATCATTTTCTTTGTGGGGACGGTACTGATCCTGGCTGCGCTGATCCCGATGGATCAGGCGGGGATCGTCAAAAGCCCGTTTGTGATGGTCTTTGAAAAGATCGGTATTCCTTATGCAGCCGATATTTTTAACTTTGTGATCCTGACGGCGATTCTGTCGGCGGCGAACTCGGGATTATATGCTTCGGGCAGGATGCTCTGGTCGCTGTCGAATCAGAATACCTTGCCACGCTGCTTTGCCAAATTGACCTCGCGCGGCATCCCGCTGATGGCGATTTCAGTCAGTATGCTCGGTGGCTTGCTGGCGCTGTTCTCCAGCGTGATTGCGCCGGATACGGTGTTTGTCGCGCTGTCGGCTATATCGGGTTTTGCGGTAGTAGCCGTCTGGCTCAGCATCTGCGCTTCGCATTTCTTCTTCCGCCGCGCGCATGTGCGGGCGGGTAAACCGCTGTCGGACCTGAAATATCGCGCGCCCTGGTATCCGTTAACGCCGATCCTCGGCTTTCTGTTGTGCCTGCTGGCCTGCGTTGGGCTGGCGTTCGATCCGGAACAGCGCATTGCGTTATACTGCGGCCTGCCTTTCGTAGCGCTGTGCTACGCGGCCTATCATTTCACTCAGCGACTGAAAAATCGCGAGCTGGCAAAGGAGAGTGTGCGTGTTACCGAATAAACTTTCTGTGGAACAACAGGTGGCCGCGGGTCTGGTGCTGGATGGCGCAATGGCCACCGAACTCGAAGCGCGCGGCTGCGATCTGACCGACGCGCTATGGTCGGCTAAAGTGCTGATTGAAAATCCTGAACTGATTTATCAGGTGCACTACGACTATTTTAAAGCAGGTGCGCAGGTGGCCATAACCGCCAGCTATCAGGCAACGCCGCAGGGCTTTGCCAAACGTGGACTGAGTGAAGACGAATCGCTGACGCTGATTGCCAGAAGCGTGGAGCTTGCCAGCCGTGCCAGGGCCGATTATCAGGCTACTGACCCGCAGGCCGGTAACTTGTTGATTGCCGGCTCAGTAGGCCCGTATGGCGCCTTTCTGGCCGATGGTTCCGAATACCGGGGTGACTACTGCTTGCCGCAAGCAGAGATGATGGCTTTTCATCGCCCACGTATTCAGGCATTGGTTGCAGCCGGGGCGGATATTCTTGCCTGTGAGACGTTGCCATCTTTTGCAGAGATTCAGGCGCTGGTGGCCTTGCTGGCAGAGTTCCCCGGCACACCCGCCTGGTTCTCTTTCACGCTACGTGACGCTGAACACCTGAGCGACGGTACGCCATTACGCCAGGTCGTCAGTGTGCTGGAGAGTTGCCCGCAGGCCGTTGCGCTGGGATTGAACTGTATCGCGCTGGATAAAGTCACGGCTGCGCTGCAGGCTCTCGGCTCACTGACTAAAAAGCCGCTGGTGGTCTATCCCAACTCAGGCGAGCAGTATGATGCGATCAGCAAAACCTGGCACAGCGATGCGTCGACCTGTACGTTGATCGACAATCTTTCTGCCTGGCAGTCAGCCGGGGCTAAATTGATCGGCGGCTGTTGCCGGACAACGCCTGCAGATATCGCCGCAATCGCGCAGCGCTGCCATTCCCGATAACCCGCTGAAAATTTGTCTTATTACGCCCGTAATGGTCGGGCGTAATTAATGAAAACCCGTCAGACTCCGCTTAGACTATTCTGAATATTTAAATTGGCAGGAATGCATATGAGAAGGCTTTTACTGGCGCTGGCTTCAGCGTGGTTACTGAGCGGATGTGCCACCATCGTTGGCGATCAGAGTCAGGACGTGTCTATTCAGACCTGGCCACAGGGTGTGAAATTTGTGGTGCAGGATGAAACGGGAAGGGCGGTTGCTGAAGGGGTTACCCCGAAAACGGTCTCGCTGCTGAAATCTGATGGCTCGTACCTGGGCAAGAAGAAATATACGCTGCAACTGGAGCGCGCGGGTTATGTGCCGCAGACCATCCCACTGGAAGAGAGAGCCAACCTCTGGTACATCCTCGGCAATATACCGCTGGGTGGCATTCCTGGCTGGCTGTTTGTCGATCCGTTTAATGGCGGCATGTACAACATCCATCCAGAAAAGGTGAATACCATCATGAATCCGGTGGGTGCGCGCGGCTAGACTGCGAACAACAAGGGGAAGATTCAGCCTTCCCCTTATTTCAGCGTTCAGACTCTTTCAACACCGGTTTCGGCGTTATTGCGCCGTCGGATTCAGCATCGTGTGTGCGGGTTTATGTTTCGCCAGATACTGCTGCTGGAAAATGCACATGCGAATGGTGTTACGGTATTCGCCGTTAATAAAGAATTCGTGGATAAGCTCGCCTTCAATATCGAAGCCTAATTTGGTGTAGATGTGAATGGCTTTCTTATTTTCTTTATCGACGATCAGATAAAGTTTATACAAGTTCAGAACGGAAAACCCGTAATCCATCGCCAGTTTGACCGCTTTACTGGCCAGGCCTTTACCCTGATGGCTGGGTGCGATGATAATCTGAAATTCAGCACGTCGGTGAATATGGTTAATCTCAACCAGTTCAACCAGTCCCGCTTTATCCCCTTCAAATTCCACTACAAAACGGCGTTCGCTCTGATCGTGAATATGCTTGTCGTAGAGATCGGACAGTTCCACAAACGCTTCGTATGGCTCTTCAAACCAGTAACGCATAACGCTGGCGTTGTTATCAAGCTGGTGAACAAAGCGCAGGTCTTCTCGCTCGAGAGGACGCAGTTTTAAGCCATCTTCGGCAGGCATGGGAGACATATAACTTCCTTTTATCAGATGCAATATTGCGGAGGAATTATACGTGTTAAAGGCAGGAACGGCATTGTGGAACATCAAAAAGCACAACGCCAGCGTAGTTAAATACGCTGGCGTTTAGAATGCATTTAGGACATCAGAAGTTATAGCCTACTACCAGATAGTAACCCCAGCCGGTAGATTTCACCTCGAATGGACCTTTGCCGAAGTTCAGTTCCTGACCATCAGCCCACTGCCCGCCGTTATGGAAATAACGCGCAACCACTGAGTAATGCCAGTGATCGTATCCCAGTGAAAGGATATGGCTGGAAGCGATGGAGTTGCTGGTACGGGACGGGCCGGTCTCGTCACGCAGATCGGAGCCCCAGTCAAAGTTGGTGAAGCCGACATAGCCCAGATTACCGCCCCAGAGAGTGGTGATCGGCACGAAATATTTCACCTTAAAGCGGTAACCATCCCAGCTGTTTTCGTTCGCTGCACCGTAGTTTTCCCACTGGTATTTTGCATACACGTTCAGTGAAAGTCCGATATCTGAATGAGTGTCGATATCGGTACCGAGACCCATATACCAGGTGTTCTGACGGTTATCGCTGTTGCGGCCCATATCGTAGATATAGTTGTTTGCAAAGTACCATTCTTTGAACGGGCCGAAGCTCAGGTCGGTGTTGGTCAGCTTGTCGATCGAGAAACGAGGTTCGATTTCCATGAACAGCGGAGAGCCGTGGTCAAAGATACCGTTCGCATTGGAGTTACCCACGCCGAAGAAATTAGTCGCATCGATATAGCCGTAGAAATCGAACCAGTCCTTTTTGGCGAACGCTTCATACTCCAGATACACGTCGTTGTTGAACTGAGGTCCGAAACGGGTGTGGTAGCTTCCCACCACGTTGACGCTCTGATGCCACCAGTCGGAAACATACTCCGGCGAATTGGTAGCAGCAGTTGAAGAGGCACTATAAGAGAGCGCAGCAAGTGCGCCAGCCATCAGAATTTTATATTTCATTATATTACCACAGGCTTAATGACCCTTTTTATGAAGCCACTGCGAAGGTCTTATTAAGTCGTCAACAGAAGAGGAAAGGGTGACTGTTTTCACAGCAAAAAACACCCGCGATGAATGCTGCGGCAGTGTGCCGTCATCCGCGCTTAAGGAAATAGATATCGCTCACACTTGTCAAACCTTGTTTCATTTCACTTTAGGTAAAGTGTGATGGGTGTCACAAATATCTTTGACCGGATGGTCTGAAAGGGCATAAGGCTCAGTGCGAATATTTTTTGAGTCAGGTAATCGTTTGCATGGTTGTTTGTGGCTAAGCAGATACAAAGTGGAGCGGGATTAAGTGATTTTGCAGTGAGAATCGACGGTGGGTGGAAGGGAGTTATAATAAGTTCAGCTTATGGATGAGGGCGTTTTTTAGTACCGGCTCACCTCTGGCGAGAGGAGCCCTTTCTGGTGTCATTAAGAAGATCTCGGGGAGCGATCTCCTTAATACCCCCCTGCAAACAGACCCGGAAGTTTTTTGCCGGTACAGAGTCATCTACTCTTCGTCGCGTTCTTTATTTGCCCGCTGACGTTCGTAGTAGTCATCTTCCGCCGTAATGATTTCATCCATTAACGAGTCCATATCGACTTCATGCACCTCTTCAACGAACAGTCCTGTCAGCGGGGTTTCTGGGGTTAACTTGCCGTCTTCATACAGCAGCCAGATTTCTTTCGCATAACGGGTTTTCAGCAACTGCGGAGCAAACTGACCGTAGTACGCCGTGATGTTATTCACGTCACGCTCGAACATGGCTTCAGCATGGTTATTTGCTGCAGCATCGACAGCCTGAGGCAAGTCGATAATGACCGGGCCTTGCGCATCGAGCAGTACGTTAAATTCCGACAGGTCACCATGCACGATACCGGCGCACAGCATGCGCACGATATTACGGATCATGGTAT
>LIDZ01014889.1_pt29 | contig 10682 bp, 9 predicted proteins | sample 644651 | NCBI WGS metagenome assembly LIDZ01 (sample SAMN03856242, study PRJNA289617) | food metagenome | isolation source: wine grapes on drying loft during traditional withering process | host: Vitis vinifera cv. Corvina | place: Italy: Gargagnago di S. Ambrogio di Valpolicella | collected 2014-01
GCGGAAGACAACAAGCATTCCACAGCCTAGCGTTACCATGGCACCAATAACGCCGTAGTAACCATATTTTGTATGGATCTCGGGAATATTCTCAAAGTTCATACCATAGATTCCGGTAATCACAGTCAGCGGCATGAATATCGTTGTAATTGCCGTAAACACTCTCATAATTTCATTGGCGCGGTTGGCGATACTGGATTGGTAGGCCTCACGTAAGTTGCCCATGAGATCGCGGTAAGTCTCAAAAGTTTCAGATATTTTAACTGCATTCTCATAAATATCACTGAAATACTTCTGCAGTTGGTCATCGATCAGGCGGAGGTCTTTTTTGTTCAGGGTGTTGATAACCTCTTTCTGTGGACCCAGCATCTTCTTCAGCCACAGAATCTCGCTTCGCAGACCGATAATTTCGCTGAGATGCGATTTCTTGGTATGCATCAGAATATCTTCTTCAAGCTTCTCTATCCGGACTTCAATCCGGTCACCAACAGTGAAATAATTATCTACAACAAGGTCGATCAGCAGATACATAAACCGGTCCGGCTCGCTGACCTCCTGCTCCCATAGGATAGGTTTCAAGACGCGCAATTCATTAATTTTTTGTTTGGTCACGGTGATGATGAAATGTCTGCCAAGAAAGATGTTGAGCGCCCGCAGAAAGATTTCTTCATCATCAAAACGGATGCTATTCACTACAATGAAATAGTGGCTTTCATAAATTTCGATCTTCGGACGTTGATCCTCTTCACTGAGGCAATCCTCAACAGCAAGATCATGCAGATTGAATAAGGGCTGAATCAGCATTAAATCCTCTTCGTCTGCATCAATCCAATAGAATCCTTCTGTAGGGGGCGTGATTGTCTGTGTAATATCATCAATATTCGTAAAAACCCCTGCATTTACCAGCCGGATTTTCATCTGATTCCACTCCTTCTGTCCCTGATCTTCTTCAGGGAAATGCTAATTACAGCACAGAGAAAAAATCAGCTTGGCCGGGGTCATTATGCATGCATAAGGCCAAATGACGGTTCGAGGGCATGAAGAAGAGATGCTCCCGCCGCGGGCAAGCTGATGATAATCCTGTCTGGTTGCTCATTCTGTACATTTAACTGCGAACCTGGGTCGCCATCCATCCTTCTTCTCACCTCTTCTTTTCGTCATTTTGGGGATGAAACACTTGTCTAGTATAACGCCGAGGTATGCCTCTTTCAAGGAAAATTCTTGTCATTTTCAGCACCCTTAAGCATTGTATGGACTTGACGAAAAGGAGGTTCATGATTTAAAGTGAATTTTAAGAAATTAATTGAATACAGCTTAATCTTATCAAGAGCAGGTGGAGGGACTAGCCCGATGAAACCCGGCAACCGGCGTGTAAACGCACGGTGCTAATTCTTGCGGAAGCTTTGCTGGCGTTTTCTTCGCCTAAGCAGAGGTTATCTGGCAGATGAGAGAGGCGCATATGACTGTAGCTATATGACCTTTCTCGTCCCGAGAAGGGTCTTTTTTGTATTATTTTATCCACAATTAGCCTAGCACCAACCCAAAAATTCAGCCAAGGAGTGAAAAGTCAATGCCGATCAAAATTCCTGACAGCTTACCGGCAAAAGAAATATTATCCGGAGAAAATATTTTTGTGATGGATGAAAGCCTGGCTTATCATCAGGATATACGTCCATTAAGGATTGCCATATTGAATTTAATGCCCACCAAGGAAACTACGGAAACCCAGCTGCTGCGCTTAATCGGGAACTCACCGCTTCAGGTAGAGGTCATACTGCTGCATCCCAGTTCTCATACCTCGAAGAATACATCAGCAGAGCATCTGAAGAGTTTTTATAAAACCTTTGACGAAATCAGCCATCGCCGCTTGGATGGGCTCATCGTTACGGGCGCTCCGGTGGAACAAATGGAGTTCGAGGATGTTACGTATTGGGAAGAACTGCAGGAAATTTTTGAGTGGAGCAAGAAAAATGTTACTTCGACCATGCACATCTGTTGGGCAGCACAGGCAGGATTATACCATCACTTCGGAGTGCGTAAGGAGATTCTACCCGAGAAGTGTTTTGGCGTGTTCCCACATACCTTGGGTGATCACAATTTTAAGCTGCTGCGCGGCTTTGATGAAGTGTTTCATGTGCCCCATTCAAGACATACCGATGTCTCCCGTGCAGATATTGAAGCAAATCCGAACCTGCAGATTCTGGCCGAGTCGGAGGAAGCTGGGGTTTACCTGGTGGCTACTGCGGACGGGAAACAAATTTTTGCTACCGGACACTCCGAGTATGATCCCTTCTCCCTGAAGTGGGAATATGACCGGGACATTGCCAAAGGACTAGAAGTCCCATTACCGAAGCATTACTACCCCAAGGATGATCCCACTCTTACTCCGCCTGCCATATGGCGCGCACATGCTAACTTATTGTTCTCTAATTGGCTCAATTACTATGTATATCAGGAGACCCCTTACGATATTGGTCCGATTATTTAAATCTATTTAGGAGGCTTACAGAATGGAAGACAAACTCAGGATTGAAAGCAGATTGGCGCAAATTGGTTCACAGGAAGACCCGGCAACAGGAGCTGTTAACTTTCCCATTTATCAGTCAACGGCATTTCGGCATCCGCGATTAGGACAAAGTACAGGGTTCGACTATATCCGCACCAAAAATCCAACCCGCTCTGTGCTGGAAAATGCTGCAGCTGAGCTGGAATCCGGCGACGTTGGCTTTGCCTGCAGCTCCGGTATGGCTGCGTTATCGACAGTCTTTTCTTTATTCGGACAAGGCGACCATCTGGTTGTTTCCCTTGATTTGTATGGGGGTACTTACCGGATGCTGGAACGAATATTGTCCAAATACGGAATCACTGCCTCCTACGTAGATACTAATGATCTAGAGGCGCTGGAAGCCACACGCCGTCCCAATACCAAAGCCGTATTTATCGAAACACCGACGAATCCGCTGATGATGATTACGGATATTCAGGCTGTGTGTACATGGGCCCGCCAGCATAATATGCTCACGATTGTCGACAATACGCTGCTCACTCCGTTCTTTCAGCGGCCCATAGAGCTGGGTGCAGACATTGTTGTCCATAGTGCTACTAAATATCTAGGTGGACATAACGATGTGCTGGCAGGGCTTATCGTGACCAAAGGAAGCGAATTATCAACGGAAATGGCAATGCTGCACAATTCCATTGGTGCTGTATTGGGACCTACTGACAGCTATCAGCTAATGAGAGGTATGAAGACACTGGCGCTGCGGATGGAGCGGCATGAGAGCAATGCGCTGGCATTAGCTCACTATCTGCTGCATCATGCAGCAATAGCGGAAGTCTTCCATCCGGGACTGCCGGATCACCCCGGCTACGAGATTCAGAACCGCCAGTCTTCGGGCAACACCGGTATTTTCTCTTTTAAGGTAAAAGATGCCAAATACGTTGAGCCGCTGCTTCGCCATATCCGTCTGATTGCCTTCGCCGAGAGCCTCGGCGGTGTGGAATCTCTAATGACCTATCCAGCCGTGCAGACTCACGCTGATATTCCTGTGGAAATTCGCGATGCGGTCGGTGTGGATGACCGCTTGCTGCGCTTCTCTGTCGGCATTGAGCATGCCAGCGATTTGATCGCTGATCTTGGAAATGCACTGGAAGCAGCCCGGATCGAGCTTGAGGAGGGTATAACTCAAGGAGGTCAGCAAGGATGAGTGACCACAAGGACAAACTGAAATTTGGCACAAGATTGCTGCATTTCGGTGCGGAAATCGACAAAACCACTGGAGCTTCCAGTGTGCCGATCTATCAGGCGTCCACGTTCCATCATGAGGATATCTACAATCCTCCGCTTCATGATTACAGCCGTTCGGGTAATCCTACCCGCCAGGCTTTGGAGGACTATATTGCGGTTCTGGAGGGGGGAGATCGCGGTTTCGCCTATGCATCCGGTATGGCGGCGATTTCCAGCACCTTTTTGATGTTGTCTTCCGGAGATCATGTCATTGTTACGGAGGACGTATATGGCGGTACATATCGGCTGCTTACGATGATTCTGAATCGTTTTAATATTCAAAGCACTTTTGTGGATATGACAAATATTGAGCAGGTACAGGCAGCACTGCAATCCAACACCAAAGCGGTTTATATGGAAACTCCGTCAAATCCAACGCTGAGAATAACCGATATTTCTGCCGTTTGCGATTGGGCGCAGAGTCATGATTTGCTCACGATTCTCGACAATACATTCATGACCCCGTATTATCAGCGGCCAATTGAACTGGGTGTGGATATCGTGCTGCACAGTGCAACGAAATTTCTTGGTGGCCATAGCGATGTGCTGGCCGGTCTCGCTGTAACCCGTACAGCTGAACTCAGCTCTCAGTTAAAAATGCTGCAAAACGGACTCGGTACGGTCCTTGCTCCACAGGAGAGCTGGCTGCTAATGCGCGGCATGAAGACTCTGGAAGCGCGGATGGTGCATAGCGAGAAGAGTGCGCTAGCGCTGGCCAAATGGCTGGAGACTCGCAGTGATATCGAGGCTGTTTATTATCCCGGACTGGAGAATCACCCCGGGCGTGAGGTTCATGAACGACAATCCAGTGGTTATGGTGCTGTCGTCTCCTTTGACGTAGGATCTGGCGAACGTGCCAAGGCTGTGCTGAATCTGGTCACAATTCCTCTGGTAGCTGTAAGTCTCGGAGCGGTGGAGAGTATCCTCTCCTATCCGGCAATGATGTCGCATGCGGCTATGGGTGCAGAGGTCCGCGCTGCTCGGGGAATTACGGACGGCCTGCTGCGCTTCTCGGTAGGCCTGGAAGCCATTGAGGATCTGATCGCAGACCTGGAGCAGGCATTAGTAGGAGCTTACATCAAGTTGTAAATTGTTTTTCAAGCCGCTCAGATTGTGATACGATGGAGAACGAACTTGTTCATAAGTTGTACAAATTTAATCAATCTGCCATACAGTTATGGGCTTAGAGGGAGGCTGCAAACGATGAGTGCGATAGACCTTATTCTGGAGAAGACGTTGAAAGGTGAACGTCTGCAATTGGAAGACACTGTCAGACTATTCGAGAGCAATGAAATTGAGAAGATGGGCGCAGCTGCGAATACAATAATGGAACGCTGGCACCCGGACCCAGTGACCACGTTTGTAATCGGCCGCAATATTAATTATACGAATGTATGCGATGTGTATTGTCGCTTTTGTGCGTTTTACCGTGCACCAGGTTCGGCTGAGGGATATGTGCTTCCGGATGAGACCATCTTCCAGAAAATCTCCGATACGATTGCTGTTAATGGTACGGAAATCCTGATGCAGGGCGGCACCAATCCGAATCTGCCATTTAGCTATTATACGGATTTACTGCGTGGAATTAAGCAGCGGTTCCCTGACATTACCATGCATTCCTTCTCCCCTGCAGAAATTATGAAGATGAAGGAAGTATCTGGATTAAGTCTTGAAGAGGTCGTGCGTGAGATTCATGCTGCCGGTCTGGATTCTCTGCCGGGAGGTGGCGCGGAGATTCTTGATGACCGTACCCGCCGCAAGATCAGTCGTCTCAAGGGCACTTGGCGCGAGTGGATGGATGTCATGCAAACGGCTCATAAAATAGGTATGAATACTACGGCAACGATGGTAATTGGTTTAGGTGAGAGCATGGAGGAACGAGCGCTGCATTTATTGCGTGTACGCGAGGCGCAGGATGAATGTATTGCCAATAAATATGACTCCGAAGGGTTTCTGGCCTTTATTTCATGGACGTTCCAGCCAGATAACACTAACCTTAAACTGGACAGACAGACGCCTGAAGAGTATTTGAAGACCGTTGCGATCAGTCGTCTGGTGCTGGATAACATTAAGAACTTCCAGTCCTCATGGGTAACCATGGGCCCAGACGTCGGCAAGCTTTCCCTTCAATACGGCTGCAATGATTTCGGCAGCACGATGATTGAAGAGAATGTAGTTTCTTCAGCCGGTGCCGTTTATAAAGTTAACATCGAATCCATTACCCAACTGATCCGCGAAGCTGGCAAAATCCCGGCGCAGCGCAATACACGCTACGACATCCTGCGAGTATTCGATGATGCCAGCGCCAAGATTGACAATGATTTTGTCATGCAGAACTAATAAGGATCTGTAAGGCGATTTTGGCTTAATAGGTGAATATTCCATGGGTAGGATAACGGGTGTAAACGACACATAATGTGGTGTTTGCACCGTTATTCTAAATGTAGGAACTACAACGCTTGTCTATCATTAATTCCCATTGGAGGGATTAATATGGATAAGCGTTATTTGATGTTGCGAAAGGTACATCTGCGAATAGTTATTGACTGAGTGGTCAAGAAGATATACAATGCTCATATGAGCAGACCAAGAGAATTTGATGTCGAGCATGTACTTCACCAGTGCATGGAAGTGTTTTGGACAAAAGGCTTTAAGTCGACCTCCTATGAGGATCTAACCCGTAGTACGCGGGTTAAGAAGCAAAGCTTGTACGGCGTATTTGATGACAAGCGTTCCTTGTTTTTAAAGGGGTTAGTGCTGTACCGCGAACAGAGTTTAGCGATGTTGGAAGAACTGGTCTCCCGGGATGTGTCTCCCTTGCAGAAACTAGAAGCCATACGGGACACTTCGCTTCAAGGCGAGCTACCTACTAACAGAGGGTGCCTCATGGTAAATTCAGCGCTCGAATTCGGAACGTACGACGAGGAGGTAACCCGCGAAGTCAATTTGATGTTCTTCGAAGTTGAACGAATCCTCGAGAAGGTGATCCGGAGCGGTCAAGAGCAACAACTTATTACGAACCGGCATACCAGTCAAGCCCTTGCCGTACATCTGAACAACGCACTTATCGGCTCGCGTATTCTGGAGAAATCGGGTGCAACTCAAGAGCGAATTCAAGCGGTCTTACATACGGCATTTTCGTTGATCGTCTCTTGATTCGCCTTTTTTTTGCACAATTATTGACCATGTAGTCAATAATTAATCGATTTTATACCATACCAAATTCAAGGAGGAGATGCCCTTTCTTATTAAGCGACTGATAACCTGTTCTCCCAAATATATGAATGTAAATAAAAACTTACTTGGAGGTCGAAATGAATAATACTCAATCTGTTCAGGAATTATTTAAACCTTTCGCAATCGGAAATTTGACACTGCCCAACCGCATCGTGATGGCACCGATGTCCCGAAATTTTTCTCCGGACGGAGTGCCGGGTACGGATGTAGCCTCCTATTATCGTCGCAGGGCTGAGAACGGCGTAGGTCTCATCGTGACAGAAGGTACGGTGATCGATCACCAGGACTCGTCAGATCAACCTAACGTACCACGCTTCTATGGTGAGGCTGCACTGAACGGATGGGCTAACGTAGTAGCTTCGGTTCATGAGGCAGGCGGGCGGATTATTCCGCAGATTTGGCATATGGGTACAAGAGGCAATGTCGGTGAATACACGGAATCAGAAATCGCCGCGATCGTCAAATCCTTCGCAGAGGCTGCATCCAATGCTAAGCGGCTTGGCTTCGACGGCATCGAGCTCCACGGTGCACATGGATACTTAATTGATCAATTCTTCTGGGAGAAAACCAATCCGCGCACGGATCGATATGGTGGCGACATGGTCAAACGCACTCGCTTCGCGGTAGAGGTCATCGAGGCTTGCCGCCTTGCCGTGGGACCGGAATTTCCAATCGTACTGCGTTTCTCGCAATGGAAATCAGATGCCTATACGGTAAAGTTGGCCGAAACGCCGGCTCTGCTGGAACGATTTTTGGCGCCATTGGTCGATGCGGGCGTTGATATCTTCCACTGCTCAACTCGCCGTTTCTTGGAACCTGAGTTCGCAGGTTCTGATCTGAATCTGGCCGGATGGACAAAAAAGCTGACGGGGAAACCGACGATTACAGTTGGATCGGTTGGCCTTGATGGTGAGGATTTTATGGGTTTCTTTACCAAAGGAGAGGGCGCCAATAATGCCAAGATCAACGGCTTGATCGAGAGGCTCGAACGCGAAGAGTTTGATCTAGTAGCCGTGGGCAGGGCTTTGCTGGTTGACCCTGCTTGGGCAAATAAGATTCGCACCGGTCGAACGGACGAATTGATTCCCTTTACGCCTGAGGCGGTGAAAACACTGTTCTAACGGCTTCTATAACAAGGCGGTTCTTTTTTGTTACGCTAATGTGGAACGATGGCTTTATAAACCAGAAGAGACGGCAACCAGTAATACTGGTTGCCGTCTCTTCATCTAATCGGTAGAAAGCTACCAATCAACCTTATAGGGAAATGATGATAATAGAAAAAAATCTACATACAAAACCTGAATAGTTGCAGTTCAAACCTGGCGGACTGTAGAGCCATATTTCACTTTTGAGAGGTCAATAGCGTCCATGGAGTCCGCCAAACTCCCAAATCGCCCAATTTCGAGTAAATATCGGCTTTTCAGTCCGGTTCCGGCTTGTTTTCTCTTGGTTGAAAAAAAGTTGCAGTTTAAAGGAGATAAATAAGGCCGAGTACTTGAAATATTTTCATTTACATATTAAACCATAAGTGATATCATAATCATATCAAAACTATATCTTCTTGGGGGAGTATTTTATGAAGGAGAAAACGCTGCATCCGGTTAGTGGTTTCTGGGTCATTGCTTTAATTGCTGTTTGTTTGGCAGGGGGGATTTACGGTGCTGTTCAGGAGTATATTACGGTGCCAGTCATCCTATTCGTATTAGCAGCAGTGCTGTTAACCAGCATAACTGTTGTACAGCCAAATAAGTCAGTTGTGGTGACTTTTTTTGGCCAATATGTGGGGACGATTGTAAGAAGCGGGCTATTTGCAGTTATTCCATTTAGTATTCGTAAAACAGTCTCGCTTAGAGTACGTAACTTTAACAGCGCTATGCTGAAGGTTAATGATGTTGAAGGTAATCCGGTTGAAATTGCCGCAGTTATCGTATTTAAAGTCATTAATTCAGCTAAAGCATTGTTCGATGTAGATAAATATATGGCTTTTGTAGAGATCCAGAGTGAGACAGCACTACGCCATGTAGCTAGTAAGTATCCATACGATAACTTTAATGAAACAGGTATGTCGCTGCGGGCCAATGCCGATGAAATTGCTAAAGAACTGGCAGGAGAGTTGCAGGAGCGGTTGTCGTTATCCGGTGTAGAAGTTATTGAAGCACGGCTGACCCATCTGGCCTATGCGACTGAAATCGCCAGCACTATGCTGCAGCGCCAACAGGCATCTGCCATCCTGGCTGCACGGCAGATTATCGTGGAGGGTGCTGTCGGGATGGTAGATATGGCCATCAAGAAGCTCAAGTCAGATGGCATTGTAGAGCTGGACGAAGAACGCAAAGCGGCGATGATCAACAATCTGATGGTGGCTATAGTGTCGGAGCGCGGAGCGAGTCCGGTGATTAACGCTGGATCGTTGTACTAAAGGAGGTGCATCATGGCGGCCAAGAAAAGCTTTCCGTTGCGGATCGATCCTGAGCTGCACGAAGCGCTGGAGCGTTGGGCAGGAGATGAATTACGCAGCGTAAACGGACATATTGAGTACTTGCTGCGTGAGTCTTTGAAGCGCGCAGGCCGCTTGCCTGAAAGAAAACGCCTGGAAGAGTAGCTTATATCTATACTTTCGACATTTCGGGCGATTTTCCGACTTGACTAAGCAGAGAGTGCAGACTTATAATTACCGTAATTCACGTTAATAGCTTCGACGAAGATATGAGTCGATCGTTCAGGACCGTTCAGAGAGAGGAAACGCAGGCTGTAATTTCCTCCGGTACCGGCTTTTGATTTACCCCTTTGTAGCTGCGGTTATGAAATCCCCAAGTGGGATAGTAAGATCCGCCGGTTCATGGCCGTTATTCCCATGCTTAAGAAGGATTTATCTCTGGTTGCTGTTTAGCGGAGCAGAGAGAATCGAATTTGGGTGGAACCACGGGTGCAATCACTCGTCCCTTTGCGGGACGGGTGTTTTTTGTATGCGTGGATATTTCCGTTCCGCAAGCAGTAAGCGGCCGATTGGCATAGGCTAACCATACTTTGAGGAGTGAAACATAATGACAGTTAGTATTAAGCTTCCTGACGGCTCAGTCCGGGAATACGCAGACGGCAGCAGTATCGATGATGTAGCCGCTTCTATCAGCAGCGGGCTCCGCAAGAATGCGGCGGCAGGTAAATTGAACGGGATCGTCGTGGATTTATCAACTCCACTAGAAGAGGGCGCACTGGTAGAAATCGTGATTTTGGATTCGCCGGAAGGTCTGGAAGTTATGCGTCACAGTACAGCTCACTTGATGGCCCAGGCGGTCAGACGGCTGTTCGGAACCAAAGAAGTTAAGCTTGGCGTGGGTCCGGTGATTGAAGATGGCTTCTTCTACGATATGGATCTGGAGCATCCACTGAATCCGGAAGATCTGTTGAAGATCGAGAAGGAAATGGAACGTATTGTATCCGAGAATCTGCCGATCGTACGTAAAGAAGTTAGCCGCAAGGAAGCTTTGGACATTTTTGGCGAGCTGGGAGATCCCTATAAGCTGGAACTTATCGAGGGACTGCCTGAGGAGAGCGTGATCACTATTTATGAACAGGGTGAGTTCTTCGACCTGTGCCGTGGTCCACATCTGCCTTCCACCTCCAAGATCAAAGTGTTCAAGCTGATGAGTGTAGCGGG
>LIDZ01006913.1_pt111 | contig 10680 bp, 10 predicted proteins | sample 644651 | NCBI WGS metagenome assembly LIDZ01 (sample SAMN03856242, study PRJNA289617) | food metagenome | isolation source: wine grapes on drying loft during traditional withering process | host: Vitis vinifera cv. Corvina | place: Italy: Gargagnago di S. Ambrogio di Valpolicella | collected 2014-01
ATCGGGATCGCGGTAGAGATCGAGCGGCGCGCCCACCTGCTCAATGCGTCCCTGACGTAGCACCACGATGCGGTCCGCCAGCGTCATCGCCTCCAGCTGATCGTGCGTGACATAAATCATGGTGTTACCCAGCGAGGCGTGCAGACGGGCAATCTCAATGCGCATCTGCAAACGCAGCTCGGCATCGAGATTCGATAGCGGTTCATCGAACAGAAAGATACGTGGATGGCGGATAATGGCGCGCCCGATGGCCACGCGCTGACGCTGACCGCCGGAAAGCGCGCGCGGCAGGCGATCGAGCAGTTCGGTGAGATGCAGCTTATCTGCGGTCGCCTGAATGGCCGCCGTCACTTCTGCCTTGGGCCGTTTTGCCACTTCCAGCGGATAGGCAAGATTGGCGCGCACCGTCATATTGGGATAGAGCGCGTAAGACTGGAACACCATGGCGATACCGCGTTCGGTGGCGGGCTTGTGCGTCATGTCCTGCTCATCAATCAGCAGCTTGCCGCCGCTGATCTCCTCCAGACCGGCAATCATGCGCAGCAGCGTCGATTTCCCGCAGCCTGACGGCCCGACAAATACCACAAACTCACCGCTGTTGATCTCCAGATCGATGCCATCAATCACCTGAATGTGTTCATAGGACTTCTTAACCTTTTGGAGTCGCAGGCTGGTCATGACTTACCTCATCAGAGTTGCTGGGCCATATAAATGGCGTTGCTGCGGACGACGTGCTCGAAGCCAAGCCGTTGATAAAAGGCGCAAACCTGCTCGTTTTGCAGGCTGACGCCAAGATAAACCCCGGAAACGCCCGCCTGGCGCAGCGCGGCAAGTTCCGTTTCAATCAACCGCCTGCCCCAGCCGCCTTTTTGCGCTACCGGCAGCAGGTTGATATGCAGGTGCGCTGGCCAGCGTGAGGTCAGGCTGGTCGCTGCCCTTTCCGGCTGGTGAACATAAGCGAGGATTTTATCGTCCAGCGGCGCTTCGGCCGTGCGGTCGCGCCAGGCGGCCTGCCACTGGGGCCACCACTGTTGTTCGAGCTGCGTTTCAAAGGCTTCGGTATCAGGCGTTGCCACCACATAGCCGACAACCTCGTCCTGGCTTTCCAGCACAAAAGCGAATGCTGGCGCAAAACGCAGGTAGGGAATGACAAAGCGTTGACCGGGATAGTGCGCATCGGAATAGAGCGCCGTGGCATCGCTACCGGCATTGGCGGTTTGCAGACAAATTTGATATAGCGCGGCCTCATCCTGCGGCTGCGCCTGGCGAATTACTGCATCATCCAGGATCATGGCGGGTTCTCTTGAGCAGAATATGAACATCCTCACGGTAGTGAAAGCTGACTTAGTTTTCAAGAAAGAATAATTAATCGATAGCGCAAAGTGTGACCTGCCATAGCAAGTTGCTATTACCCATGGCTTCCGCCGCTGATCAACACCGCCCCGCACGGCGTCTGCTGCCGTGGCCCGTGCATGCCGTACCACCGTACCCCGCGCGATAATAACTTTTTCATATGGTTAAGCCGCGTTTACTGCGGCTTAACCGCTATTAAGCGGAGGGATTGCGTTCCCATTAGCGCTGCAAATTCATCCAGTTAAGCCGCTTTTTCCCGGCAGAGCAAAATCAGACGGCACGCTTTTTGAGCAGGATCGCAAAGCCAGAAAATGCCCGTCGCCCTGTTTGACTTTCTTTTTCACATAAAGTAAGTATTGATGATGCAGCACAGAACAGGGCAACCGGCGGGATGCGGGGTTGTAATGAGGAAAGGATGCGCCTTCTCGTTGGGAGAATCAGGGCACTATGATCAACGTACTCAGCACGTCTGCAATGACCCGCACCACGGCTCGCCGTCTCACTCAGCTGGTTAGCGCCGCCTTGTTGGCTGGCGCCTGCGCCACCTCCGCCAGCGCGGTGACCCTGTCAGAATGGGATATTTACAACTATCCTGGCCAGACCGAAGCCGTCGATGACGGCATCAAGGAATTTTCCAGCCAGAATCCTGGCATCACCATTCAGCGTTCGGTTCACTCGTTCGACGATACGCGTATTCCGCTCAAGCTGGCGCTCTCTGGCGGCGACGGTCCGCAGATTGCTCAGGTTAATCAGGGCGGCGGCGATATGGGATCGCTGGTGAAAGACAAGCTGTTGCAGCCGCTGGACAGCTATGCGCAACAGTACGGCTGGACCACCCGCTTTCCCGATTCGATCCTGAAGCGTAACCGCTGGTCAGATAAGCTCGATTTCGGCAGCGGCAAACTGTATGGCGTCGCCAGCCTCGGCGAAATGGTCGGGCTTTATTACAACAAAGCGTTGCTGGATAAGGCGGGCATCGCCGTGCCGAAAACCTTGTCAGAGCTGGAAAGCGCCATGGCGAAGCTCAAGGATCAGGGCGTGGCGCCGCTGATGATGGGCCTGCTCGATGGCAGCATGGGTCAGCAGGTGCTGGGCAGCGTCTGGCAGGCGCAGATCGACAGCAGCGATCGCAAGAAGCTTGATGACCTGATTTATGACATCGGCGGCAGCTTCAAAGATGAGAAGCTGATCAAGGCGGCGGGCATGATGCAGGCGTGGAACAAAAAAGGGTATCTGTTCCCCGGCTACCAGGGCATTGGCAAAGACGATGCGGCCACGTTGTTCCAGAATGGTCAGGCGGCCTTTCTGATCAGCGGCACCTGGTATCTCAGCCAGTTTAAGCAGAATAAAGATATCCACTTTGCTGCCATGCCTGCGGCGGACGGCGTCGCGCATCCGCTGGGCGTCGGCGGCACCGACTTAGCCTTTTCCGTCACCAGCACGGCAAAAACCCAGGAACAGCGCGATGCTGGCGCAAAATTCATTAACTATATGGTCTCCGACACCATGGCCAACCGCTGGCTGCAGGTCGGCTTCCTGCCGGCCACCGCCAGCAAAAACGTGACAATCCCGGCGGATAATCCGCTGCTGGGTGAAGCTTATCAGGTGTGGCTGGCGCTCAATCAGTATGACGGCCTTGGGCATTACACCGACTGGGCGACGCCAACCATGCTGGCGGAACTTAATCAGGGCGTTCAGTTGCTGATGGCCGACCGGCTGACGCCCCAGCAGCTGGCTACTAATCTGGACGATAACTATCAGCGTTACCTGAAAACCCTGAAACATTAATGTTGACCCGCCACGCTGAGGTGGCGGGTGATTTTGCAGGTGAACCCCATGTTGAATCTGAGCAGCTGGCGCAACTTTCTTTATGTTCTGCCCGCGATGGCGATTTACGCCCTGTTTCTGCTTTTCCCGCTGCTGGCGTCGCTGGGCATCAGTTTTACCGACTGGGACGGCACCTCTCTGCCGGTCTACAACGGCGTAGCGAATTTTATGCGCATGTTCAGCGATCCGGTGTTCTGGATAGCGCTCGGCAACAACGTCATGTTGATGCTGTTCTATACGCTGTTCCCGATTCTGGTTGGCCTGACGCTGTGCAGCTTTCTGTATGAAACGCGCAATCAAACCGAACGCAGTACGCTGCGGGTGCTGTTTTTCCTGCCTTATATTATGCCGATGGCGGTGCTGGGCGTGGTCTGGCGCTGGCTCTACAATCCGGCGTTTGGGCCGATCGATCAGCTGCTGCGCGCGATCGGTTTACCGCATCTGGCGCTCTCCTGGCTGGGCGATTTTACCTGGGCGCTGCCGGCGGTGGGCTTTGTCGCCACCTGGTATTTCTTTGGCTTCTGTCTGGTGCTGTTTATGGCCGGGCTACAGCGCATGGACCCGTCGCTGCTGGAAGCGGCCGAGCTGGATGGCTCGTCGCGTCGACAGAAGTTTTTGCGCATTACTCTGCCTTCACTGCGCCCGGAGATCCGCATTGCACTGCTGATGACGGTGATTGCCAGCCTCAAAGCGTTTGACCTGGTCTATGTGATGACCCAGGGCGGACCGGGTACCAGCACCATGGTGACCAACATCTTTATGTATAAGCAGGGCTTTGATCTGCACAACTTTGGTTACGCTTCCGCCGTGGCGGTATTCAGCATGATCATTGTGTTAGTGATAAATGGCCTGATTCACTTTGCCATTCGGGAGCGTAACTGATGCGAGGCACGCCACTTTTTCCGCGGGCGATGATTTGGCTGATCGCCCTGATGACCATCCTGCCCTTTTTGATGGCGCTGATGACCTCGTTCAAAACGCAGATGGAGCTGTTTCAGGGCGTATTTACCCTGCCCTCCTCGCTGAACTTCAGTAACTACGTCACCGCGTGGCATCAGGGGCACTTCAACACCTACTTTATGAACTCGGTGATCGTGGTGTTTCCGGTAGTGATATGCAGCATTGTGCTCGGCATTCTCGCCGGGTTTGGCTTCGGCATGCTGAAGATTCCGGGCAAAAAGCTGCTGGCCGCGCTGCTGGCACTCGGTATGGTTTTGCCCAGCGAAGCCTTTATCATTCCGCTCTATCACGAGCTGCGCTGGATGGGGCTGACGAATACCTATCTGGCGCTGATTCTGCCGCAGATCGCGCTGTCACTGCCTTTTACCACCTTGATGATTGCCACCGCGTTTCAGCAGATCCCCAAAGAGCTGATTGAAGCCTCGGTGATGGACGGCGCATCGCGGGCGAAGATTTTGTGGGGCATTCTGGTGCCCGCCATCTGGCCGACGCTGTCGACGCTGGCGCTGCTGCTGTTTATCTGGACGTGGAATGAGTTCCTGATCCCGCTGATTCTGGTTAATAAAGATGAACTGCGCACCCTGCCGATCGGCATGATGTTTTTCCAGAATAAAAACACCATCGATATTCCGGTGCTGATGGCGGGTGCGATGATCGTGATTTTGCCGCTGTTGGCTATCTTCCTGGTGTTCCAGCGCAAATTTATCAGCGGCGTTACCGAGGGCGCGGTGAAGTAAGCCTTATTGCCTCGCGTTCAGCGGCCTGAAACGCGTGGCAATGATCAGCAGTACGATCACGCCCGCGCTCATGATTAGCCAGGCGACGTTAAGCGAGTCAGCACGATCGCGCACCACACCCGCGATAACCGGCATGGTGGCGGCAATCAGATAGCCGCCGCCCTGCACCCTGGCGAGCAGCTTGCCCGCTTCCGCTGCCGTCGCGGCATGATCCAGGGTAACGGTCAGTGAAAGCGGAAACAGCGCGCCAATTCCCAGCCCCAACAGCAGCGTGGAGATCACCGGCATCTCGCCCGGCCAGCCAATCAGGCAGATCAACCCAGCCAGCAGTAACAGCAGCACCAGCATTAACAGCGGTCGCCGATCGCTGAAGCGGTGCACCACCAGCGAGACCATAAATCCAGCGGCCACTTCGGTCAGTGTCAATCCCGCCAGCAGATATCCGCTGCTGCGTGCGCTCCAGCCTGCGGCAATATAGAGCGCCGGAAGCCAGGCCAGTACCAGCGTATAGGCTGCCGTGCCGATACCGAAAAAGATCAGCAGCAGCCAGGCGCGTTGGGTGGTGCGTGGGACAACGGCTGCGGCAGTCGGCGCGGCGGTCTGTTGTGCGATGCCCGTCAGCCAGATGCCCAATGCGATGATCGCTGGCAGCGCCGCCGCTGCGAGAGTGAAATGAATGCCCACTGTCTCCGCAGCCGGGGCAGCACTGGCCGCGGCCAGCGCCGCGCCCGCCATAATGCCGGTAGAAAACAGCGACATCAGCGTACCCGCTGAGCGGGCGTAATCTCGTTTAATCATGGTCGGGATCAGCGCCTGTATCATGCCAATACCGGCGCCCGCCAGCAGCGCAGTGGCGATCAGCCAGAGGGCATTGAGGCTGAAGACCCTTAGCGCTGCTGCCAGCGCCAGAATAAACAGTCCGATAGCGATGCCGCGCCACGCGCCAGTGTGCCTGAGCAGCGTTGGTCCAACCAGCGCTGCCAGCCCCATCATCGCCACCGGTAACGTGGTGAGCAGGCTGAACTGGGTGGCCGACAGCCCGGCGGTGCTCTGCAGCAAAGGAAAAAGCGGGCCTACCGCCGCCAACACCGGGCGCAGATTCAGCCCGACAAGGAAGGTAATTAATGCGAACATTACGCCAGCGGGCAACAGAGCTTTCATCATCGGTTCCTTAACAGGGATAGGTTCAGCGCAGCCGTCACCACTGCGCCATTTATCTTAACGTTAAGATATAAAGGTTATAATGAAAAGCCGCAGCGCACCTGCGGACACAAACCCACAGAATAAACAGGGAATAACATGCAGGATCATATCGATTTCGTTGTCGATCAGTGGCGATCGGCCATGCCGGAACTGGATGCCTCATCCATGGCGATTTTTGGCCGCATGCTGCGGCTGATGAAACATCTGGCCAAAGCGCGTGCCGTCGCGCTGGAACCCTTTGGCTTTCATGAAGGTGAATTTGACGTGCTGGCGACGCTGCGGCGCGCAGGAAAGCCTTATCGACTCTCCCCGACACAGCTCTATACCTCGCTGCTGGTGACGTCCGGTGCCATGACCAACCGGCTGAATCGTCTGGCTAATGAAGGCATGATTGAACGACTGGCCGATCCTCAGGATGGCCGAAGTATGCTGGTGGGGTTAACCCGACGCGGCGTGGAGACGATTGAGCAGGCGGTGCACGTGCATACCGAGACGCAAAATGCGCTGTTGCAGGGGCTGGATAGCGAGCAGCAAAAACAGCTCAGCGAGCTGCTTAAGGCATTACTGGTGACGCATCCGGGTGAAGCGACGGGCTGAACGAATCAGCGTTTTTTGTAGCGGTTAACCGAGGCGGTCCAGCTGAAGTCGCTGACTTCACTGGCGGCAAGCGAAGCGGGTTTCTTTTTACGCACGGGCTTTTTGGCCGCCAGCGCCTTCTCTTTCTCTTTTTCCAGCTTGATAGCCATCACGGTGTGTCGCGCTTCGGTGGTCAGCTCTTTCTCTTTTTTAGCATCCGGTTGTTTGCCGGTGCGCTGCACGAACTTCTGCATCAGCGCGTTGAACGCTTCATCCACAGCCACGCGCTCATCAGCGGTAAACTGGTCGATTGAAATCATTTTCTTGTCGTTCATAGCATCTGCCTGATAGTGAATACACGCCATCAGCTTAGAGTAAGCGCGACCGACAGAACACAAGAACTTGCATCCCGGCCAACATATCGCGCCTGGCCCACAAACGGCAATGCTCTCAGGCCAGGCGCGACAGGCTATTCGGTAGCCAGACGGAAGGTGGAAACGGAATGGGTCAGATGCTGCACCTGCTCTTCCAGCGACGCCGACGCTGCGGCAGACTGCTGAACCAGCGCGGAGTTTTGCTGAGTGACGCTGTCCATCTCGGTCACCGCCTGTTCGATTTGGCCGATGCCACGGCTCTGCTCATCAGACGCGGTAGAAATATGCGACATCAGCACATCAACCTGACTGACCGAGGCGATGATCGCGCCAATCGCCTCTTCGGTCCGGGAAACCTGATCGGACCCGGCGCGAATGTTATTCACCGATTCTGCAATCAGACTTTCAATCTCTTTCGCCGCCACTGCGCTGCGCTGCGCCAGGTTGCGCACTTCACCGGCTACCACAGCAAATCCGCGGCCCTGCTCGCCTGCACGCGCCGCTTCCACCGCGGCGTTGAGCGCCAGAATATTAGTCTGGAACGCAATGCTGTTAATCACGCCGGTGATGTCTTCGATTTTCTTCGAGCTGCTGTTGATCAGCCCCATGGTGACGATCACTTCCTGCGATACCTGCTCGCCGGTTTTCGCGTTCTTCACCGCTTCGCTGGTCAGGCGGCTCGCCTCAAAGACGTTTTCCGTGTTCTGTTTCACCGTTGCGCCCAACTGCTCCATACTGGCCGCCGTTTCGGTCAGCGCCGCCGCCTGCTGCTCGGTGCGTGAGGCGAGATCGACGTTGCCGAGGGCAATTTCCTGCGAGGCGCCGGCAACGGTATGCGTGGCGTTACGCACCTGAGAAATGATATTGGTCAGCGAACAGCGCATCTCTTCCAGCGTGCGCATCAGCGCCTGAATCTCGCTGCGCGACGACGCATTGACCGGCACCGGCGTTGCCAGCATGCCCTGCGCGATCTGCGCGCAGTGCTCACGGGCGCTGTCCAGCGGCACCAGCACAAAGCGGCGCAGGAAGATCAGCACCGCGCCAATCATCAGTAAAAACACCACGCCGAAGGCGACGATCAGCCCGATACCAAAACGAAAGTGGCTTTGCGCATCCTGATTTAATGCTTTGGCATAGGCTTCATGTTGCGCCAGTACCTGATCCAGCACCTGCTCATACTGATGATCCAGTTTGATCACCGTGGGCAGCTGCGCGTTAAAGCGCGCCGCATCGTTGGCCGTGGCCGCATCAATCAGCGGCTGAATCCCCTGCTCGCGGTACGCCTGGTAGGTATCGCGATAGCGATCGGCCATCGGGGCTTCATCTGCCAGCCGCGGTGCCGACTGATAGGCGTTAAACGCCGCATCTGCCTTGCCGAGAATCACCTTGATATTACTGAGATCCTGCGCGGACGGCAGCGCGCCCGGTGCTTGCTGCGCGGTCATGTATTCCATTAAGCGCACGCGCAGGGTGCGGCTGTGGTTAATGGGATCGATGATCGACAGCACCACACGAATCTCTTTATTCACCGCATCCAGTGAATGATTACTGCGGGTCAGCAGCCAGACGTTGGTCGCCATGCTGGCAAAAAATAGAATAAACAGAAACAGCAGAACCAACAGCGAGGACTTTTTCAGCGACATGTTTTTACTCTCAAATGAGACGGCTATCCTGAGAATATCGGCATGGCGGGAAAAAGGTTTATGGTGGCAAGGCGGTTATCTGTTCAGCGGGGAAAAGCGCAGGGCTAAAACAGGTCGAGCTGGCCGGAGGCTTTCGCCGCGCGCTTTTTCGGTTTCTTCACGCCGTTTCTCACTGGCGCTTTGGTGCTGGCGCGTTCGCGAACCGGCCTGTCTGGCTGAATACCGTGCGCCAGCCGCAGCGCCGCCACCTCCGCTTTGGCCTGGCGGTGAGCCTGCGCAAAGTCCACCAGCGGCAGCGGATAGCCATATTGATCGGTCCAGCCCGCCTGTTTGCGCAGGTTGGCGGACATCAGCCAGGGTTCAAAAATCCACGCATCGCTGACGTTACGTAACTCCGGCACCCATTCACGCACAAACCGGGCGTCGGGATCGAGATTGCGCGCCTGAGTCACCGGATTGTAAATACGCAGCACGGTATGCGCTGAGGTGCCGCTCTGCATATGGATTTGCGGATAGTGAATGCCCGGCTCAAAGTCGACAAACTGCCGTGCCAGCCATTCCGCCACCGGCCTGCCCGGCAGGGAGAGCGACCAGGCCGCGGCGGAAACTAACATGGCGCGCATGCGAAAGTTTATCCAGCCGTGATGGTGCAGGTAGCGCATGCAGGCATCGACCAGCGGCCAGCCGGTTCGGCCCTGTTTCCAGGCTTCAAAACGTGCCCGATCATAGGGTCGGTTCAGTGCGCCCATCTGCGGCACCACCGCGTTGTGCTCAATGTCAGGGCGATCCTCCAGCTTTTGCATAAAGTAGCAGTGCCATTCGAGCCGCGTGGCGAAAGCCGCAAGGCTCCGGCTCCATTTTGCCGAGGCCGCATGCTCGCGCGCCTGCTGAGTCCGCTGCACAATTTCCCGCAGGCTTAACGTGCCGTAAGCGATGTGCGGGCTAAGCCGTGAGCAGCTCGCTTCAGCGGTGATCGGCGAACTGATCGAGCCGCTGTAGCTTTCGCCGCGGCGATGCAGAAAGTCGTGCAGAATAGCCAGACCCGCATGGCGTCCGCCGGGCTGACGGCCGTCGCAGCGATCGTCTTCGTCGCAGACGTTTTCCGGCCACTGCGTCGGCGTCAGCCCGCTATGGTCATCTACAAAATGGGCATGTTCGTAAACCGGAAACAGCGGGCGCGCCGCCCAGCGCTGCCAGTGCGCCTTGAAACGCTCGCGACGACGTGAAACCGGACGGCACACGCCGTTCTGCGCATATTCCTGCCAGATGCAGCCTTCGCGACGGCACCAGGCGGCTACCGCCAGATCGCGTTGATAAGTCCAGAGATTGCCGGTCTCTTCATGGCTGTGCAGGGTAAATACGCCGTGACGTTGTTTCAGGCCAATCAGCGCATCGGTGACGTCGCCGGACACGACCTGTAATCTGCCCCCCATATCGACCAGCTGCTGCGACAGATCCGTCAAGGATTCACGCACAAAGCGCCACTGTCGATTGCTGGTGTCGGTCAGCGCCCAGTATTCCGGTTCAATGACATAGAGGCAGAGCACCGGCCCGCCGCGACAGGCACGAAACAGCGCTTCATGATCGTACGTGCGCAGATCGCGCTTGAACCACACCACCTGCAAACTCATCAGGGCTCCTGTTTTTCTCTGCGTCATTATCCGATTTACGATAATAACTGCGGCTGCCTCAGTTGATATTAGTGCAGAAAGAAAATCGCTGTGAAATTAATAAATAAGCGGCAAACCGCGGCGTCGTTAACCCCGTACGCGGTTATGTTTTCACTTTACATTCAGCAAGTTGAAAATAATGCATTTTCATCGGCAAAGATTGGTAGTTTGTTATTTTTGCTATATATTTTCTGCTGGAATGCCGCAGGAAAGGTGAACGTGCTTATTGCCCACAACCCTTTCATTAATACAATAAATTTAATGCGCATTTCAGAATGTTTTTATTATTTCAGCGAATAACCCCAGGATGAATAATGAAAAGCTTTACGCGCGATCT
>LIDZ01015852.1_pt2 | contig 10678 bp, 8 predicted proteins | sample 644651 | NCBI WGS metagenome assembly LIDZ01 (sample SAMN03856242, study PRJNA289617) | food metagenome | isolation source: wine grapes on drying loft during traditional withering process | host: Vitis vinifera cv. Corvina | place: Italy: Gargagnago di S. Ambrogio di Valpolicella | collected 2014-01
GCCTGGAATCGGGGGCGACTTTTTACAGACGCACGCTGGCAAACGTGGATTCGTTGCGCGCCTGGCTCAAGGCTGACAATGGCCCGGAGAGCGGCGCTAGCATGGTCTGAGGGATTGGAATCATCCCTACTTGCTGGGTGGTGTTAGAACCGACGCGCTCATCACGCGGCGGGATACCGAAGTACTCGCGGTAGCACTTGGAGAAGTGCGGCGTGGAGACGAAGCCGCACACCGAGGCCACTTCGATGATCGACATCGGCGTTTGCTTGAGTAGCTGCCGGGCGCGGATCAAACGCAGCTTGAGGTAGTAACGCGAAGGCGAACAGTGCAGGTATTTCTGGAATAGGCGCTCCAGCTGTCGACGCGACACGGCGACGTATACCGCCAGCTCGTCCAGGTCGATGGGCTCTTCGAGGTTGGCTTCCATCAGCGCGACGATTTCCTGCAGCTTTGGCTGGTTGGTGCCGAGCATATGCTTGAGCGGCACGCGCTGGTGATCCTGTTCGTTGCGGATGCGCTCGTAGACAAACATCTCGGAGATGGCCGCCGACAGCTCACGACCATGGTCGCGGCTGATCAGGTGCAGCATCATGTCCAGCGGCGCGGTGCCACCCGAGCTGGTGAAGCGATTGCGGTCGAGGGTGAACAGCCGGGTGCTCATGGCCACGCGGGGGAAGGCTTCCTGCATGGAGGCCAGGCATTCCCAGTGCACGCTGCAATCGAAGCCGTCGAGCAAGCCGGCACACGCCAGGGCCCAACTGCCAGTGCACACGGCCCCAAGGCGCCGTGACTGGCGTGCCTGGCTCTGCAACCACGACACGTGTTCGCGGGTCACGGTGCGCTGGATGCCAACGCCGCCGCAGACAATCACGGTGTCCAGCGCCGGCGCCTTGTGCATCGAAGCATCGGGGGTGATCTGCAGGCCATCGCTGGCCCATACCTGGTTGCCGTCTGCGCTCAGGGTCGTCCAACGATACAGCTCGCGACCCGACAGCTGATTGGCCATGCGCAGCGGTTCGACTGCCGACGCCAGGGAAATCAGCGTGAAGTTGTCCAAGAGCAAAAAGCCGATGAACTGAGGGGTGCGGGTCTGGGGTTGGGCCCCTGATGTGAACGACGTCATCGCGGTATCTCCTCATGTAGCTATGGGGTGGCCCCAGGCGTGGGCTCTTGTTCTGGCCATCCACAACGGTGGGTAGGCATGAGCTCTACAACGCAAATGCCATGCCTAAAGTTGAATAGCTATTCAATAAAACCTGAAAACGACGTCGCAATGCGTCTAGGTCGGTCTTGGCGAAGGCCGGATCCAGCAGCGCCAGGCCCTGGCCGGCGGTGGTCCATGAGCACTTCGGTAGCATCGCTGTGCAAGAGGCAGGCCCGAGTGATGAAGAAGTGTTTCCGCAGGCACGTCTTGACAGTAACGGGCATGGAAGCGACGCTGGTGTCACGAGGCTATGAGGTGCTACGCGCCAAAACGTGGCGTGGCAAAGGGGAAGTGAGCGTTAATGTGGCGCCAGCCGCCTGGGCTTCCCTTGTGGGAGCCTGGCTCTGCCAGCGAAGGGCCCATTACCGCTGCAGCTACTGGCGCCTTCGCGGGCAAAGCCCGGCTCCCACGGGGATCAGCACTCGATGGTATTCACCGCCAGACCGCCGCGCGAGGTCTCCTTGTATTTGGAATGCATGTCCGCGCCGGTATCGCGCATGGTGCGGATGACGCGGTCCAGGGAGATAAAGTGCTGGCCATCGCCACGCAAAGCCATTTGCGCGGCGTTGATTGCCTTGACCGCTGCAATGGCATTGCGCTCGATGCAGGGCACTTGCACCAGGCCGCCTACCGGATCGCAGGTCAGGCCGAGATTGTGCTCCAGGCCGATTTCGGCAGCGTTCTCGACCTGCGCAGGCGTCGCACCCAGGATTTCTGCCAGGCCGGCTGCGGCCATGGCGCAGGCTGAACCCACTTCGCCCTGGCAACCGACCTCGGCACCGGAGATCGACGCATTCTTTTTGCACAGGATCCCCACGGCCGCCGCACCGAGGAAGAAGTCCACCACGTTGGCCTCGCTGACCTCGTCACTGAACTTCATGTAGTAGTGCAGCACTGCCGGAATGATCCCGGCCGCGCCATTGGTAGGTGCCGTGACCATACGCCCGCCTGCGGCGTTCTCTTCGTTGACCGCCAAGGCGAACAAGTTCACCCACTCCATGGCGCTCAGGGTCGAACCGATCACGTTAGGCTTGTTCAATTCCAGCAAGCTGCGGTGCAACCTGGCCGCGCGGCGCCGCACATTAAGACCGCCCGGCAAGATCCCCTCATGCAGCAGGCCCTGCTCGACACACGCCTGCATCGCTCGCCATAACGTCATCAGCCCGGCCCTGATCTCTGCTTCGTGGCGCCAGACCTTCTCGTTAGCCATCATCAATTCGGAAATGCGCAACTGATGCCGCTCGCACAGTTCGAGCAGTTCCACTGCGCTGTTGAAGTCGTAAGGCAACACGGTGGTATCGGCATCCAGCACACCGCTGGCCGCCTGCGCTGCATCCACCACGAAGCCGCCGCCCACTGAATAGTACGTGTCGCGGTGCAACTCGCCGCGCTCCCCCTCGGCAATCAAGGTCATGGCGTTAGGGTGATACGGCAGGTTTTCTTCGAGCAGCAGCATGTCGCGCCGCCATACGAACGGGATCGGCACCTGGCCGTTGAGCATCAGGGTTTGGCTCTCGCGCAGGCTGGCGATACGCAAGGCAATGCACGAGGGGTCGATCGCATCCGGCCACTCGCCCATCAGGCCCATCACCACGGCGTTGTCGCTGCCGTGGCCGATGCCGGTGGCCGACAACGAACCGTACAAGCGTACCTCGATGCGCCGCACGTGGTTCAACTCGTCCCGCTCGCGCAGCCCCTGAACAAACAAGGCAGCAGCCCGCATCGGGCCAACGGTATGCGAGCTCGAGGGCCCGATACCGATCTTGAACAAGTCGAACACACTGATAGCCATTACCGAGAACTCCTGGACCTGGGCCCCGTCAAACACCGGGTGCCGGGGGGCGGAGCTGCTAGGATGCAGAAGCAATCCGCCGATTGCCTGGCATCATCAGGCTTTTGTGGCAGGGCACACCGTCTGCAACCGACAAACGCTTGCCCATCAACGTCAGGCCCGCAGACCGGCCGTTTTCAGGGCTCGAAACCGGACTTCGCGTTGATTTACGGGCGCCTGAAATCTGTAAGCGACGTTACCGATACTGGATGCGACTCGCTCTGTACTGGATACGACGCCCCCTGTAGGCGATTGAAATCGACGGGGGCATGATCAATGCAGATTCAGCTGCAAGGCACCCGACCAGAGCGATTTCAGATTACGTGCTCATGCCCGTCAGCCGTAACCCAAAAAAGGCGACCATCGCGCGATGGTCGACGAGAATTCACCTCAGGAGCTCACCTATGAAAGGTTCACCCTCGCTGTTGTTGGCCGCCATGCTGTGTCTACCCGCACTGGCCCAGGCCGCTGAGCCTGCTCAGTGCGCCACGGTCAACTTCTCGGATGTCGGCTGGACCGACATCACCGTCACCACGGCGGTCACCAGCGCTGTGCTGCAGTCGCTCGGTTACAAAACCAAGACCACCATGATCTCCGTACCCGTGACTTACAAGTCGCTGGCCGACGGCAAGAACATGGACGTGTTTCTGGGTAACTGGATGCCGACCATGGAAAACGACATCAAGGCCTACCGAGATGCAGGCACCGTCGAGACCGTGCGCGCCAACCTCGAAAACGCCAAGTACACCTTGGCAGTGCCACAAGCTCTGTACGACAAGGGCCTGCACTCTTTTGCCGACATCGCCAAATTCAAGAAAGAGCTCGACGGCAAGATCTACGGCATCGAGCCTGGCAACGACGGCAACCGTTTGATCCAGAGCATGATCGACAAGAACGCCTTTGGCCTCAAAGATGCAGGCTTCAAGGTGGTTGAGTCGAGCGAAGCCGGGATGCTCTCGCAGGTCGAGCGCGCCAGCCGACGCAACACCGATGTGGTGTTCCTCGGATGGGAACCGCACCCTATGAACACCCGCTTCAAGATGCAGTACCTCACCGGCGGCGATGACTTCTTCGGGCCCAACTTCGGTCAGGCCACCATCTACACCAACGTGCGCAAGGGCTACACCCAGGAGTGCAGCAACGTAGGCCAGTTGCTGAAAAACCTGAGCTTCACCCTGAACATGGAAAGCACGCTGATGGGCAATGTGCTCGACGACAAGATGAAGCCAGATGTCGCTGCCAAGGCGTGGCTGAAGAAAAATCCGCAAGTGCTCGATACCTGGCTTGCCGGCGTGACCACCGTTGACGGCAAACCAGGCCTGGAGGCCGCCAAGGCCAAGCTCGCGCAGTAACCGCAATGGCCGGGCAGGTGCGCCTGCCCGCCCGTGCTCCGATTCCCCTGCATGTGGACACTCACTACCATGCTGACAGATCATAAACTTCCACTCGGCGAGTACATCGCAGCCTTCGTCGACTGGTTGACCCGCCACGGCGCTAGCACCTTCGACGCCATTTCCGCCACCCTCGAAGGCATGATCCACGGCCTCACCTTTGGCCTGACCTGGTTCAACCCGCTAGTCCTCACAGCACTGATCGCGGCATTGGCGCATTTCATCCAGCGCAAATGGGGCCTTACGGTTTTCGTGATCGCTTCGTTCTTGCTGATCCTCAACCTGGGCTACTGGCAGGAAACCATGGAGACCTTGTCTCAAGTGGTATTCGCTACCGTGGTTTGCGTGATCATCGGCGTACCGCTCGGCATCATTGCGGCGCATAAACCGATGTTCTATACCGTGATGCGCCCGATTCTGGACCTGATGCAGACGGTCCCGACCTTCGTATACCTGATCCCCACCTTGACGCTGTTCGGCCTGGGCGTTGTGCCAGGGCTGATTTCCACGGTGGTGTTCGCCATCGCGGCGCCGATCCGCCTGACCTACCTGGGCATCCTCGACGTCCCCCACGAACTGCTCGATGCCGGCAAGGCCTTTGGCTGCTCGCGCCGCCAGCTGCTGGCGCGTATCGAACTGCCCCATGCCATGCCCAGCATCGCTGCGGGCATTACCCAATGCATCATGCTGTCGCTGTCGATGGTTGTCGTTGCCGCCCTCGTGGGCGCCGATGGGTTGGGCAAACCTGTGGTCAACGCGCTGAACACCGCTGATATCGCCTTGGGCTTCGAAGCCGGCCTGGCGATCGTATTACTGGCGATCATGCTTGACCGTATCTGCAAGCAACCTGACGCCAAGGTGAGGGCCGACCAATGAGCATCATCAAGTTCGACAACGTAGACGTCATCTTCTCCAAGGACCCGCGTGAAGCCCTGAGCCTGCTTGATCAGGGCATGACCCGCGACCAGATCCTGAAAAAGACCGGCCAGATCGTCGGTGTCGAAAAGGCCACGCTGGAGATCGAAAAAGGCGAGATCTGTGTGCTGATGGGGCTGTCGGGTTCGGGCAAGTCCAGCCTGTTGCGCTGCATCAACGGCCTCAATACCGTGAGCCGCGGCTCGCTGTTCGTCGAGCACGAAGGCTCGCAGATCAACATCGCCAATTGCACGCCGGCGGAGCTCAAGCTGATGCGCACCAAGCGTATTGCCATGGTGTTCCAGAAGTTCGCGCTGATGCCTTGGCTGACCGTGCGCGAAAACATCAGCTTTGGCCTGGAGATGCAGGGTCGACCGGAAAAAGAGCGCGACAAGCTGGTGGACGAAAAACTCGAGCTGGTGGGCTTGACCCAATGGCGCAACAAAAAGCCCAACGAGCTCTCCGGTGGTATGCAGCAGCGTGTCGGCCTGGCCCGCGCGTTGGCGATGGATGCCGATATTCTGCTGATGGACGAGCCGTTCTCGGCGCTCGACCCGCTGATTCGCCAAGGTTTGCAGGACGAGCTGCTGGCGCTGCAAAAGCAGCTGCAAAAGACCATCGTGTTTGTCAGCCACGACCTCGACGAAGCCCTCAAGCTGGGCTCGCGCATCGCCATCATGAAAGACGGCCGTATCGTGCAGTACAGCGTGCCCGAAGAAATCGTGCTCAACCCGGCCGACGAATACGTGCGCACCTTTGTGGCCCATACCAATCCGCTCAATGTGCTGTGCGGGCGCAGTTTGATGCGCACCCTGGAGCAGTGCAGCCGCATCAATGGCTCCAAGGTGAGCCTGGATCCGGGCAGCGATTCATGGATCAACCTGGGCGCCAACGACAGCTTTGCCGGCATTAGCCAGGGCGCTGTGGCCATGGACTCGCAAAACTGGAGCTCAGGCGAAGGTTTTGCCGGCCTTGACCGCCGGCCTACGGTGGTCAGCGCTGACATCAGCATGCGCGACGCTTTGCAGATCCGTTATCAGACCGGCCACAAGCTGGTGTTGCAGGACAACAACCAGGTGGTGGGTATTCTCGGCGACAGCGAGCTGTACCACGCACTTCTGGGCAAGAACCACGGCTGACAGGCCCTACCCCTGTGGGAGCGGGCTCTGCCCGCGAACAGCTCGACCGGTGCAGGCCTCGGTTCAATGTGGTGGAGTGGCTGACCCCTTCGCGGGCAGAGCCCGCTCCCAAGGGGCTGGGTTGAGGCTGGAGAAATCTCGGACTAATGCACCACAGACCAGCCCGGCGACGGGGTGATATAAAGCACCTCGATTTGCGTCCGATTTTTTATTGATTGAACGTTCAATCTAAATAAAATACACTGGTCACTGTTTCGGCGGCCTCAATACGTTCGAGGCAAGGCCCCGGGCTCAGGAGAAGTACAGATGCCAAAGGTCGGTATGCAGCCCATCCGCCGCCAGCAATTGATCGAAGCCACGCTTCAGGCCGTCGATCAGGTCGGCATGGCCGATGCCAGCATTGCCTTGATCGCCCGCTTGGCGGGGGTCTCGAACGGGATCATCAGTCACTACTTTCAGGACAAGAACGGCCTGATCGCAGCGACCATGCGTTACCTGATGAACGCCCTGATCGACAACGTCGCAGCCCGGCGCATGACGCTGGTCGACGACTCACCCAGGGCGCACCTGCAGCTGATCATCGAGGGCAACTTCGACGCCAGCCAGGTCAACGGCCCGGCAATGAAAACCTGGCTGGCCTTTTGGGCCGCCAGCATGCACCAACCGTCATTGCACAGGTTGCAGCGGATCAACGACCACCGCCTGTATTCCAACCTGTGCTGCCAGTTCCGCCGCGTGCTTGCGCTTGAAGACGCACGCAGTGCCGCCCGCGGAATGGCCGCTTTGATCGACGGTCTGTGGTTGCGCGGCGCGCTATCGGGGGATGCCTTCGACACGCAGCAAGCGCAGCAGATCGCCTTCGAATACATGGATACGCAATTGGCAAAACAGGTCGGCACGGGCGCTTGATGACCCGGCCTCCTGGACCTCCAGGCAGCTCAGCTGCCGGAATGGGCCGCGGCCCAGGGGGATGACGCCACTCACTCAGCTTTAGCGAGGATTTTATGGCCCGTTTCGAACTGCAAAAACTCTACATTGATGGTGGCTACGTGGACGCCAGTGGCTCTGCCACTTTCGATGCCATCAACCCGGCCACCGGTGAAGTCCTGGCGCAGGTCCAACGCGCTACCGAGGCCGACGTCGAGCGCGCGGTTGTCAGCGCCGAAAAAGGCCAGAAAGTCTGGGCCGCCATGACCGCCATGGAGCGTTCGCGCATCTTGCGCCGTGCCGTCGACATCCTGCGTGAACGCAACGATGAACTGGCGATGCTCGAAACCCTGGACACTGGCAAGGCCTACTCCGAAACCCGCTATGTCGATGTCGTCACCGGCACCGACGTACTGGAATACTACGCCGGTCTGGTACCCGCCATTGAAGGCGAGCAGATCCCGCTGCGTGACAGCTCGTTCGTCTACACCCGCCGCGAGCCGCTGGGTGTGACCGCAGGCATCGGCGCCTGGAACTACCCGATCCAGATCGCTTTGTGGAAATCGGCACCGGCTCTGGCAGCAGGTAACGCGATGATCTTCAAACCCAGCGAAGTCACTTCCCTGACGACCCTCAAGCTGGCCGAAATCTACACCGCTGCTGGCGTACCCGATGGCGTGTTCAACGTACTGACCGGCGCAGGCCGCGAAGTTGGTGGCTGGCTGACCGAGCACCCGCGCATTGAAAAAATCTCCTTCACCGGCGGCACTGACACCGGCAAAAAGGTCATGGCCAGCGCCTCGAGCTCATCGCTCAAGGAAGTGACCATGGAGTTGGGCGGCAAGAGCCCGTTGATCGTTTTCGAGGATGCTGACCTCGACCGCGCCGCCGACATCGCGATGATGGCCAACTTCTATAGCTCGGGCCAGGTATGCACCAACGGCACCCGCGTGTTCGTGCCCAAGGCTCTGCAGGGCGCGTTTGAAGAGAAAATCGTCGAGCGCGTCAATCGTATCCGCATCGGCGACCCGCTCAACGAAAACACCAATTTCGGCCCGCTGGTCAGCTTTGAGCACATGGAAAGCGTGCTGGGCTACATCGCCAAGGGCAAGGAAGAAGGCGCACGCCTGCTGTGTGGCGGCGACCGCTTGAGCGAAGGCGAACTCGCCAAGGGTGCCTACGTGGCCCCAACCGTGTTTACCGACTGCTCTGACGAGATGACCATCGTGCGCGAAGAAATCTTCGGCCCGGTGATGAGCATCCTCACCTACGAGACCGAAGAAGAAGTGATCCGCCGCGCCAACGCCACCGAGTTCGGCCTGGCTGCCGGCCTGGTGACGCGCGACCTCAACCGCGCGCACCGAGTGATTCACCAGCTCGAGGCGGGCATCTGCTGGATCAACGCCTGGGGCGAGTCCGACGCGAAGATGCCGGTGGGTGGCTACAAGCAGTCCGGTGTGGGCCGCGAAAACGGCATCAGCTCGCTGGCGCAATACACCCGCATCAAATCGGTGCAGGTCGAGCTGGGCGATTACGCCTCGGTGTTCTGATCCCGGTATTTGCGTCGCGGGCAACGCCCGCTTCCACAGGTTGAGCCTGTGATCCCTGTGGGAGCGGGCTCTGCCCGCGAGCCGCCTGAGGCCCCCACCCGACATTTTTCAAAGAGGGAACACTCCATGTCCCAAGAATTCGATTACATCATCATTGGTGCCGGCTCGGCCGGTAACACCTTGGCCGCGCGCCTGACCGAAGACGCTGGCGTCACCGTACTGCTGCTCGAAGCCGGCGGCCCTGACTACCGCCTGGATTTTCGTACCCAGATGCCGGCCGCCCTGGCCTTTCCATTGCAGGGCCGTCGCTACAACTGGGCTTACGAGACCGATCCCGAGCCACACATGGACAACCGTCGCATGGAATGCGGGCGCGGCAAGGGCCTGGGTGGGTCGTCGCTGATCAACGGCATGTGCTATATCCGCGGCAACGCCATGGACTACGACGGCTGGGCCAAGCTGCCCGGCCTCGAAGACTGGTCGTACCCCGACTGCCTGCCGTACTTCAAAAAAGCCGAAACCCGTGACATCGGTCCCAACGACTTCCACGGTGGCGATGGCCCGGTCAGCGTGACCACGCCCAAGGCCGGCAACAACCCGCTGTTCAGCGCCATGGTCGAAGCCGGCGTGCAGGCCGGTTACCCGCGCACCGACGACCTCAACGGTTACCAGCAAGAAGGCTTCGGCCCGATGGACCGCACGGTTACGCCTAAAGGCCGTCGCGCCAGCACCGCGCGCGGTTACCTGGACATCGCCAAGCAGCGTTCGACCCTGACCATCGTCACCCACGCACTCACCGATCGCATCCTGTTCGAGGGCAAACGTGCGGTGGGCGTGGCTTATCTGGTGGGCGACAGCAATACCCCGGTTCAGGCCCGAGCACGCAAGGAAGTGCTGCTGTGCAGCGGCGCCATCGCCTCGCCGCAGGTGCTGCAGCGCTCCGGCGTCGGCCCGGCGGCACTGCTCGAAAGCCTCGACATCCCGGTGGTCCACGACCTGCCGGGCGTTGGCCAGAATCTGCAGGATCACCTGGAGATGTACCTGCAATACGCCTGCACCCAACCGGTGTCGTTGTATCCGTCGTTGTTGCTGCACAACCAACCGGCCATCGGTGCCGAGTGGTTGTTCAACGGTACTGGCATCGGCGCCAGCAACCAGTTCGAGGCGGGCGGTTTTATCCGTTCGCGCCCGGAGTTCGAATGGCCGAACATCCAGTATCACTTCTTGCCGGTGGCGATCAATTACAACGGTACCAAGGGCGTCAAGGAGCATGGTTTCCAGGCTCACGTCGGCTCGATGCGTTCGCCCAGCCGTGGTCGCGTGCAGGTCAAGTCCAAGGATCCGCGGGAATACCCGAGCATTCTTTTCAACTACATGGCCACCGAGCAAGACTGGCAGGAGTTCCGGGATGGCATCCGCCTCACCCGCGAAATCATGCAACAGCCGGCGCTGGATGCGTATCGCGGTCGTGAAATCAGCCCAGGCGTTGAAGTGCAGTCGGACGAGCAGTTGAATCAGTTCATTCGTGAACATGCCGAAACCGCGTACCACCCCTCGTGCTCGTGCAAGATGGGCACCGACGAAATGGCGGTGGTCGATCACGAAGGCCGTGTGCACGGGATGCAGGCGTTGCGTGTAGTGGATGCGTCGATCATGCCGATCATCACCACCGGCAACCTCAACGCGCCGACCATCATGATCGCCGAGAAGATTGCCGACCG
>LIDZ01015333.1_pt27 | contig 10671 bp, 12 predicted proteins | sample 644651 | NCBI WGS metagenome assembly LIDZ01 (sample SAMN03856242, study PRJNA289617) | food metagenome | isolation source: wine grapes on drying loft during traditional withering process | host: Vitis vinifera cv. Corvina | place: Italy: Gargagnago di S. Ambrogio di Valpolicella | collected 2014-01
ACATCCGTGTCCGCGTACTTACCGCCTATTTCGGTCTTCACCCAGCCCGGGTGAGCCGAATTCACTTTGATTGGAGTATCTTTAAGTTCATGTGCAAGATGAATCGTGAATGAATTCAATGCCGCTTTAGAGGTGTTATAAGCTAGCAATTTCATGCCGTATATTGGTGCGTCTGGATTGGCTTGAAGCGTAAGTGAACCAAGAATACTGGACAGATTGACGATCCTGCCTGCAGGTGATTTTCGAATTAGTGGTAGCACTTGCTGAGTGAACTCCACGAGACTGAAGAAATTAGCGTCAAATGTCTCACGTAGAACTGCTGGCGAAACGGTGCTAGTTTCATTTATGGGTGAGAGATGTTCAACTTCTTTTTGCACGCCAGCGTTGTTAACGAGAATATCCAACTTTCCGTAATGTTGGTCAAAAAAGTCATAAGCACCCTGACGGTCTTCAGCTAGAGTGATATCGAACTTGAGATTTTCAGCTTGGATACCTTCAGAACGAAGTGTTTCCGCAGCAGCGTTGCCTTTTTCCAAATCACGTGCGCCAATTACAACATTAGCACCAAGCTTACCAAGTTCACGTGCAGTTTCCAAGCCAATCCCGCGATTGCCGCCCGTTATAAATGCTACTTTACCCTTAAGATTCTCTGTATTTGTTGTCATTTTATATTCTCCTTAGTGTTCTTTTTGTAGTGAAGTTATTGGGTCTGCCTGAAACGGAGGCATCACCACCTCTCTTATTGAGAATGATCGTTCTACATTTAGCAAAAAAAATTAATTGAGCACTGCTAAGGTTGTATCCATAATGTTTGTTAGTTTTTCTGTATCTTCAGTTGCTTTGACCATTACACGCAAACCAACCCAAGCATTATTTAAAAACACCGAAAGTTTAAGCGCATTATTGTGTTCGGCAATTTCTCCAGTTTGCTGTCCACTCACAAGAAGTTCATAGAACAACTGCTCCGTATTTAAAAAATCCTCTGTAACTTGGGCTGCTGCTTTCAAATCATACATCGCTAACTCAACTGCCGTATTAACAATTAAGCAACCCTTGGGATGATTCTCTTCCGTACAAATCGTCATCTCAAATATTTGCCTGATGGCTTGTTTAGCTGATATAGGTGGTTGAATTCGAATCTTAATGTTCTTTTCTTGTATACTTCGATATCGATCCAGAGCTTCCATATATAAAGCATGTTTGTCTCCAAACGTATCGTACATGCTTCTTCGGTGAATGCCCATGTGGGTGACAAGCTCCTGTATAGAGGTTTTCTCATAACCCTGCCTCCAGAATAAATCCATAGCCTTGTCTAATACGGTGTTGACTTCAAAGTCTTTACTTCGTGCCATGAGCATTCCCGCTCTCTTATGTTCGCTATTACTTCTGTCTGCAAAATCAGTTTAGCATATTGAGAACGTTCGGTAAAGAATTATTTTGAAATCACTATTGAACACTTCGAATATAAAGATTATCTTCATCGGCATATTTTTTAGCGCGGTCTTTCATTTTATTCGAATGAAAATATATAGGAAATGAAAGATCAAAATTACCTTGAATAGCTATTTCGTCAGTATAAAAATCAGCTAGCACCACTTCTCTTATTGATAATTCCAAGATTTTTTCTAATTCAATAAGTTCATTGACTAGAATTAATCTTCTTTTGTAAGAACAGAATTCTTTGATAAATCGTTTATCGTAGCTTGAGAATCCCTTAACCGCTAAATAATTAGCGCTGATATTAATGACCTGCCGAGGCCTAATATAAATTTCTTGACCGTTAGCATTAAATATTTTTATGAAAAAGGAATTTATGTTCTTTTCATATTCTTTGTATAGCGTTAAAAAATCAATACTTTGGGCTTCTATTTTACTGAGTTGATTTGGAAAGATATCTAAAATATCTAGATTGTTTATCTTTTCATCTTTCCTATTATTTAATTCTAATTCATCATATCTCTCCATAAAATACCGCTCTTTTTGAATACTGCAAATTTCCATTTAACCCTCCATAAAATTCATAGTCATACTAACCTTGCCCCTTTGGACTTACTCAAACCTTCACATGAGGAGCGACTGACAATACTACCATCATTATTATACATAAAATCAAAAAGACGACTATTCATTAAAAATCAATGAACAATCGTCTTTACTTTATTCTTCTCTTTCAGTTACCCAATGTACTTTTCAAGAGTGCGGCGTACTGCCCCAGTTCCTGCAAGCATTTCATGGAACATCGTCTCAATCTTCTCGCCAAGACCTACCTCATACAGATTGACACCAAAGATCTTCTCGTCGTGTAGGATAGCCTGCACATTAGAGGTAGTGTCTCCAAGCGCAACACCATGTAAAGCAGACTGCAAAGTTTCCAGCAATGGATCGGAACTGATGGTAAATTCTTCACCCTCATCATTAACACCGAGTAGGTAGCGGCACCAAGTAGCGATAGCGAGTGGAATAGCTGTCAAATCTGCCGGATTCAGATCGTCTCTCCGTGCATAAGATTTGATCGTTTCTCCAAAGCGAATGCCGACCTTTTGCGAGGTATCCGTAGCGATTCGCTGTGGGGTATCCGGGATAAAGGGATTGGCAAAGCGCTCGTTCAACACTTCGTCCAAAAATTGTTTAGGACTGATAATTCCCGGATCGACCACAACTGGCAAGCCTTCTTGATAGCCGATGATTTCGACAAATTTTCTTAAGGTAGCATCTTTCATCTCATCTGCGATCAAAGTATATCCCAGCAAGCAGCCGGACACAGCCAGAGCGGTGTGCAACGGATTCAAACAGGTAGTCACTTTCATCGTTTCTACATTGTTCACGGTATCCCGATCTGTAAAGATCACACCAGCTTGCTCCAGGGCCGGTCTGCCATTCGTGAATTTGTCTTCAATGACCAAATATTCACTGACTTCCGCATTCACAAAAGGAGCTGTATAGGTGTTTTTCGAGGTAATAATAACATCCATCTCACCAATTCCCTGCTTAAGCAGCGCTTCCTGCACTTCAGTTGAAGGGCGGGGGGTGATTTTATCGATCATGGATAATGGGAATGTGATCTTGGATTCATCCTCCAGATAAGCAACAAACCCTTGCTCTACAAAACCCTTCTTCGCCCATTCTCTGGCAATCGTTACGACACCATTTTTCAGCTTGTCGCCATTATGGGAACAATTATCCATGCTGACAAAAGTCAACGGATACTGGCCCTTCACATACCGGCGATGGGCTAGCGCGGCAATAATGCTCATCGCATGGATCGGCCGATCCAGTCCGTTCGCTATATCCTGCTCCACAATACCCATATATTGACCGGATGGCCCTGTCAGGGAATAGCCTTTTTCCGTAATCGTAAAACTGGCCATCTGCAAGCTTGGATTCTCAAAGATTTCAACGAGGCGTTTGTTATCCTCAATTCGGGTAGGATCAGCTGTAATTCCTTCAACGATGCTGCTGATTACCTTTTTCTCGAAATCTCCGTTGGCATTCATCAGCACCAGTAAAGTCAAATTGTCATAGGGCTTGTATACCTTATCAATCATCTCAAAATCAAACGTTTCAGCCGCAATAATACCCGTATCTGCAACTCCGAGATTGAGTAGTTTTTGATGGGCGTTCGCCACAAATCCTCTAAAGATATTACCGGCTCCAAAGTGTATCCACTCCGGCTTTGTCTGGGTCTGCGCTGCAACCTGTTCATAATCGAATTGGGGCAATTCTACGCCCGCTGCTGTCCATGCTGATTTATTATTTTGAAGACTACTTCTGTCCAGACGTAACATTTATTTGCCTCCTTTAGCCTTTTCATTGTCCAAGCTATCCCAGACACCAAGCAAGTACATAATGCCCAGCGCTCTATCATATAAACCGTAACCCGGTCTGCAATGTTTCTCTTCACCCCAGAGGTGTCGACCATGATCGGGACGAACATATCCAATAAAGCCGTTCTCATGATAAGCTTTGACCACCTCTGCCACGTCCACACTTCCGTCTTTTCCACGGTGCGATACTTCAATAAAATCACCATTCTCGAACACTTTAACATTGCGAATATGGGCAAAATGAATACGATCGTGGAATTCGCGGATCATAGCCGGCAGATCGTTCTCTGGATTGCTGCCGAGCGAACCGGTACAGAAGGTCAACCCGTTATACGGACTGTCCACCAGATCAAGGAAACGTCTGATGTGGTTTCTACTGCGAATAATACGCGGCAATCCAAAAATCGGCCATGCCGGATCATCTGGATGAATCGCCATTTTGACGTCGTACTCCTCACATACCGGAATAATACGCTCCAGAAAATACTTCAAGTTATCAAATAACACTTCTTCCGTAACATTTTCATAAGCCTTGAACAATTCATCCAGCTTGGACAGACGTTCTGGCTCCCAGCCGGGCATTGTAAAGTTCTTGGAACCTTGCAGGATTCTGTCGACCATCTCTTGAGGATTATCGGTAATAGCAGCCTTCTCATAGAACAAAGCATTTGATCCGTCCGGTAGTTCCTTGTACAACTCTGTCCGAGTCCAGTCAAAGATCGGCATAAAGTTATAGCAAATGACTTTAACGCCTACTTTGGACAATTTTTTAATCGTATCGATATAAATATCTATATACTTATCTCTGCTAGGCAGTCCAATCTTAATATCATCATGTACATTTACACTTTCGACGACGGCCGTGCTGAAGCCTTTGCTTGTGATTTGGTCAGCAACTTCCTGGATTCTAGCCATATCCCATTCTTCGCCTGCCACTTTATCATGCAATGACCAGACGATCCCCATGACACCAGGAATTTGCCGTATATGATCCAAGGTAATATCGTCGTTCCCTTCGCCGTACCATCTCCAAGTCATATTCATAATAAAATCCTCCTTGTAATCGTTATGTGTACAACAAAATAAGGAAATGCTACATAATACCTCGGGAGTAACCTGCTTTTCCGATGCATAAAGAATAACAACTCGATATCTTGTATACAAGATACATTGATCATAAAATAACTCAACTACCTTTGTCAACACTTTTCCGAACAAGGATTCGATAACCTTCCTATTTATTTGTAAACGTTCTCTATTTATTCATGCTTTATAATCTTAAGATTTGTTGTATACTAGTTTGTGAAAATAGTGACGAAGAAAGTTGGAATTGAAATGGCCTCAAAAGAAGAAATCATGAACCAATTAAAGAATGAGATTCTGTCGCTACAACTGAAACCAGGGACTATGATCAGCGAGACCGCACTTTCTGAACGGTTTGAGCTCTCGCGTACTCCCATTCGGGATATTCTGAAGCAATTGTCTCAAGAAAACTATGTAGATATTTACCCCAAAAAGGGGAATATCGTTTCATATATTGATCTGGAATCCGTCGAACAAATCATTTATCTCCGCAGTGCCTTGGAAAAAGAAATTATGAGAGGGCTGGCGGGCCATCTGTCGCTTAAAGGAGTACATGAACTGAAACATATCCTCGCCATGCAAAAAGACTGCATCAGCCAAGAGGACGGATCGGATCATTTCCTGCAGCTTGACGATGCCTTTCACGAAGCGTTATTCGTTTTGGCTGGGCGTGGATTTCTGTGGAATCTTATTCAGCAGTTTAATGTACACTATATCCGTTACCGTAAATTGCATATGTTACAACAAGATAAATTGACCGAAATCCAAAAAGAACATCAACTGATGGCCGACTACATCATCCAAGATGAACGTGATAAAATCGACGAATTGCTGCATCATCACCTGCGCGCGGATATCGACTCTTTGTATTTTCAGGAGCATTTCTCGGAATATATTAAGAAGTAGATCTCACACCGAGAGGTGTGGTGTTGATAAATATCGAAGATAGATAGGTCATGAACGAACCTTATTAGAAATGCTAAAAAACCACATGGAGTTGTTAGTCTCTCATGTGGTAATTGGGGTTGGCTTTAAAATGCACACTTAAAGTTCATTCTGAATACTTATCAAACCTATTGTATTCAACATGTTTTCTATATTTTTCATCTACAATACCAATTTCAGAAAATTTCTTTTGTCCTTGTTCTAGAGTCATCCGATTAACTGAACTATAAACATTGGGATAACTATTACCGTCATCTTCCCAAAAACACACTTTACATATTTCATATTCTCCTTTGGAGGCAATTGTTCTATATTGACAACATGGACACTTGAATAAGCTTTCTTGTATTCCGTAGACTTTTTGCACATCCCCTGAAATTATTGAAATACACTTAGATAAATACTCATTTTTCACACCAATAAAATCTCTTTGAAGAGCAATCCTAATCAATGGATCATAAAAAACATTCATTACATCTTTTCTAGGGGCTTCATAATAGGTTAGTTCGTCTTGTAGCAATCTTGGCAAACTACTGTACTCCGTAACGGTTTCATCCACAGTCCACCAATCCAATAAAACACTTTCTCTTTCTTCTTTCACCATTTCCTTTATCTTTAGATTCACAATATATAACACTGCTTCATCACGTTCCAATAGAAATACTCCTTTCATGATTTATATCCACCTACTGAATTAGCAATTTGTAATATCATATTTTTTAACTCCAGTTGATTTTAAAAGAAAAAATTATAATCCTTAGTAACCTATTGCTTATCCTTTTCAACCCATTCTATACCTTTATCCAATCAAGATATTTATCTACACTATCCAGGCAGGATTTCTTAATCAAAGCCTATGGTGTACAATTAACAAATCATGCTAATTTATTTGAAAGGGGATTACCCAATTTTAGTTCAGGCCATACTGATTGTGCTTATGATACTCTCTACACTTTATCTAATAAAACGTAATAAAAAGAAATAATATGATGTCACGGCGATCTCATTAAATTCTAAAGGTGTTAGTTGATTTGTGAAAATCCGACCCCATGCGGTCGGATTTTCTTTTACATAAATGTGTCCACATCCCACTCCCTATATCTCCCCTTGCCGCACAAAATGCATTTTATATTCATCATCACAAATCTCCAGGCAGTTCAGTCGTTGGCCGTAGGCGCAACCCCCATCTATGCCTATTTTGTCTCCATGCGGGCCAAACCATATCTCTTCGCTATTATGTAAATCTTCTGTCGATGTATGTCCAAAGACTACCGTCTTATGGGTTGCAGTTACTGGATTGCTGTAGAATGGTTCTCTGATCCAGATAAAATCATAGGCATTCTGATCCTTCCAATTCTCTACCGTTGGATTAATTCCTGCGTGGACAAAAATATGCTCTTCCGTTTCATAATACAGTGGTAAGGAACTCAGGAAATCCAAGTGATGTTTGTACTCATGTCGTATAAATGTCTTCATTCTCATATAATCCTTCCACCCAAAATCATCCTTAAAAAAATCAAAATCTGTTCTACAGTAGTCTAATAGGGTGTACAATCCACCGTTATTAAGCCAATGTGTATCCAGTTTATCATCTTCATTCAGCAATGCATCACAGGCCATTTTGTCATGATTCCCTTTTAGAACGATGACTCCGTATTCTTCATGGAGATTCTTAATCTGTTCAACAATAGCTTTGCTGTTAGGCCCTCTATCCACATAATCACCTAGCAGGATGAGTTGGTCTGCTGAGGCACTATAGTTCACTTTGTTCAAAAGTGCGTTGAATTCCTGATAACTTCCGTGTATGTCAGTTATGACTAAAGTTCTGATGATTTCCCCTCCTTACCTAAAACTTTGCAAATTAGACTTGGACAAGTATGCTACTTGAACTGTCCCAGCGCCACATAATATCCTGCCCCAGCAGATGCAAACCTCCGTACCATTCATCCATTCCTTGAACCGCCACACGATCTGCCGATCCAGCCAGCACTTGAGCACCAAGTTCAGTCAGTACAACCTGACGATTCAGAAATCCCGGTAGGGCTCTAAAATCAGTAGATCCGTCTGCTCCGTCGAAGATCAGCAAGGAATGAGCACCCCGTGCCAAAGCACCAAGAACCTTCCAAAATTCGAGATCGCCCATGCCGAGAACATGCAGGTCGTCGGTAACCTGACTAAATAACTCCAATGGAGTACTCGCTCCCCCACGAACGGCCTGCAGCGTAGTCTGTTCTACAATACCAAGACCGTTCTGCACCGAAGGAAGACGAGAGAGATGTCCCTGAAAAGCTGCGTAAGCAAAAGGTAGGCCGGACGCCGCCAATTCTACCTTTCTCTGCTCTAGTAGATCAGCCATCTTACGGGGATTTGGAGCAGCGTATGCTTGCCAAAGTTCACTGCCAAGTTCCAATTCCTTTTGCCCAACGGTTCGCCAGGTTCCGTATAAGGTCTTCAACTGCGCTGTAGATAGCTGACCCAGACCGTGAAACGGCTCAATTCCCGGAAATTCTCCGATGTTGAGCAGACTCAGTTTCGTATTTCCAAGCTGCTGGCCCTTGAACCAGTGCAGCAGGTAGGCCAGCATACTCTGATCGAATAGATCATGTTCAAACCATAATACCACTTCATCGTACATATTAAATTCGCGGAGGCGCTGCTCTTGTTCCTCACAGCCCCTCGTATATTCACCAACTGGAATACCTAGAGTATCCTCTAGAACTTGGGCCCGCAGGGAGCGTTCTTTTTCCCCAGCCGGATCTTCGAATATTGGCCCAGCCGAATATATTTCTCTCCACACCAGAACATCGCCTTGCACAACCCCTTGCTTCAGCTTCTCACCTACGCTATCTCCGTTAACAATATGCAACATATGCTAGCCTCCCTGATGCTTCGATAAATTCTACACTAATCATACCGCGAAAATATAAGAACAGCATAACATGCAAAAAGCCGCCCAGCGAGGGCGGCTCTTCACAAAGAACTCACAACAAGACATCCAATTCAAGACTTCCGATTCCAATCAACACTTGCTACCCGTCACTTCATTACCTACTGTACTTACTGCGCAATCTGCTCACGTATATTCGCTAATATCTTCTTCTCCAGCCGCGACACCTGCACCTGAGAGATGCCCAAACGGCTCGCGACCTCCGACTGGGTCTGGTCGCGGTAGTAGCGCAGGTAGACGATCAGGCGCTCGCGTTCACTCAAGCCTCCGATGGCCTCGTTCAGCGCCAGCTTGTCGAACCAGCGCTCCTGCGACTCATCAGCGATCTGGTCGATCAGCGTAATGGGGTCACCGTCGTTCTCGAACACGGTCTCGTGAATCGAGGTTGGCGGCTTGTTGGCTTCTTGGGCGAAGACAATTTCTTCGGGTGTCACGCCGAGCGCCAGTGCAACTTCGCCGATGGTCGGCAGACGATCCAGGGTTTTGGACATTTCGTCCTTCATCTTGCGCACCTTGTTGGCCATTTCCTTGAGCGAACGGCTGACCTTCAAGGTGCCATCGTCGCGCAGGAAGCGCTGGATCTCGCCGATAATCATCGGTACGGCATAGGTGGAGAATTTGACCTCATAGCTGAGGTCGAATTTATCGACGGACTTCAATAGCCCGATACAGCCAATCTGGAACAAATCGTCAGGCTCATACCCGCGGTTCATAAACCGCTGTACTACTGACCAGACCAGGCGGATATTGCAGTTTACGAGCGTGTCGCGGGCGAGATTATCTCCGGCCTGACTGAGCGCGATAAGACGTTTGACCTCCGCATCGTCCAAATAGGTCGGCGGAGCTTTTTTTGACTCTGCATCCATGGCTCCAACCCCTAATTGTATAAAGCTTTTTTCGAGACAATGGTTTTCTTCATTGAGATGGAGGTACCGCGCCCCGGTTCACTTGTGACTTCGAACTCATCCACGAAATTCTCCATAATGGTAAAGCCCATGCCCGACCGCTCGAGCTCCGGCTTGGAAGTGTACAGCGGCTGCTGTGCCAGCTCCAGATCCTCAATACCCCGTCCTTGATCCTCAATGGTGAGATGTACCGTTTCATTGTCGATCGATGCTGATATCGTAACAATACCGTTCGGATCACTGTCATATCCGTGAATAATGCAGTTAGTAACTGCCTCGGACACTACCGTCTTCAGATCATTCAGCTCTTCCATCGTAGGATCCAGCCTGGTGACGAAGGCCGCCACAACAACACGCGCGAACGATTCGTTCTCAGACAATGCAGCGAACTGTACATTCATGAAGTTCCTGGCTTGGCTCTTTGTCATAACGCAACCTCCAGATCCGAGAGAGCTGCGCTCTCGTCGTCATATAAGGGCATAATTTTGAACAGGCCCGACATTTCCAGCAGCCTTTGTACGGGTGCGGTGGCGTCGCATACTACCATTTTGCCACCCTTACTGCGAATCGACTTATACCTTCCGAGAATAACGCCCAGTCCGGAGCTGTCCATAAATTGCAGTTCCTTCAGACTGAGGACCAGATGCAGTACCTGGCCCCGCAAAATCGCATCATCCATTTCCATGCGTACATAATCCGCTGCGTGATGATCCAGTTCCCCTGACAAACGGACAATCAGCACACTCCGGTGTTGCTCCATCTCCACATGAGAATTCATGCTTGCCACTCTCCTCTTCGTTGCTTTGAAACCACCCTTGAACACGATGTTGCTTCCCTTCAAGGACTAGGTTTCTACGCGGCAAATCAGGAATCCTGCCTCCCGACAAAACTAGAAGAAAACCCCTATGAATCTACAGAAAGCATAGGAGCAATCTACAAAATACAACGAATTAATCAATCGTAAACA
>LIDZ01011521.1_pt51 | contig 10662 bp, 9 predicted proteins | sample 644651 | NCBI WGS metagenome assembly LIDZ01 (sample SAMN03856242, study PRJNA289617) | food metagenome | isolation source: wine grapes on drying loft during traditional withering process | host: Vitis vinifera cv. Corvina | place: Italy: Gargagnago di S. Ambrogio di Valpolicella | collected 2014-01
TCTGGGGCAATGTTTTCACCTCCCTCACCGCGCCAGCCGCCATAAATCAGTGGCTCAGCAGCTTTTTCCCACGCCCGGTGCAACTGCGTTGGGTGGGTCCGCAGATGTCCCGTCGGGTAAAACGCTTTGAGCAGGTGCCATTAGGTTTTGCCGATGGTTTTCCATTCCTGCTAATAAATGAAGCGTCTTTGCAGGATTTGCGTCAACGCTGCCCGGCCGGGATCAAGCTTGAGCAGTTCCGGCCAAATCTGGTGATCACCGGTGCCAGCGCCTGGGCTGAAGACAGTTGGTCAACGGTGCAGATTGGTGACGTCATCTTCGATGTGCCAAAACCCTGCAGCCGCTGCGTGTTAACCACGGTCAGCCCTGAGAAAGGCCGCAAACACCCCAGCGGTGAACCTTTAGCCACGCTGCAAAAGTTCCGTACCGCTGCCGACGGCAGTGGCGACATCGATTTCGGCCTCAACCTGATTGCCAGAAACAGCGGCATTATGCGGGTGGGTGACGAGCTACAAGTATTAACCAGTAAACCACCCCGCCCTTACGGCGCAGGCCAGGTTGTTGAATCGCTGGAAGTGGTCAGCAGCAACGCCGAAAGCGTCACCATTAGTTGGCAGGGTGAAACCTTTCAGGGAAACAATCAGCAGATATTGCTGGAACAGTTGGAAATGCAGGGATTTCGCATTCCTTACTCATGCCGGGCCGGAATCTGTGGCAGTTGCCAGATGAATCTGGTTTCAGGTGAAGTCAGCCAGATGAAAAAAGGGGCGGTGCGTGATAACGGCAGGATCCTCAGCTGCAGCTGTATTCCAGCCAGCGACCTGGTCCTGACGCAATAATCTTATACAGCCCTGGCGAAAGTAAGAGACTCAGACTGCTGCCGGGGCTGAAGACGATCGTTCATTACCTTAATTGCATCACCCAACACCATTCCACGTCCTGCCAGCGTCAGTTGCGGCTGAGCCAGCAGGCAGAGTGCAGCGTTTTCGCCGCTTTCTACCACCAGCAAATGCGCCTGTTCACCGTTTTCACACAGTTGAACCCTCACCAACTCGCCTTCCTCGGGTACCCAACCACCGTGGCGTTGGGTTTCAAAGTGCCAGCTTTTCGGCATTAATGGCTTAAGGAAACGGCTGGCGACCAGCGCATTCAACACCAGCTCGGCGCGCTGGTCCACATTCAATTCGCAGCGGCGGCAGTTCTCTTCAAAACTGAAGAATAGTGCGGCATCATCGACACAAAACCCAGTAGTATCAAAAGCATCCGGCGTCAGCATCTTACGAGGGAAGCGCGAGCGAAACAGCATTCCATCAGCCAGATCCAGCATCATGCGATCGTGTTCTGCATCGAAAAACCAGCGCCAGCTGTCGTCAGGTTTAATTCTCATGATGGATCCTGTAGTCATAAAATTGGCCGCTATTTACTGGACGAGGGGTGGATTTGAAAAGATATGTCAATCCTGCCACCAGCCAAAATAGTCTGAATAATGATTAAACAGGATAAAATATAAACGAGCCAGCAGCGAAAATAAAGCCCCTGGCCGGTTTAGCTAAGAATTAGCTTAGATGTGGGTCACAATTTCTTTTATCAGCGGTGGGCCTTTGTAAATAAAGCCAGAATATATTTGGATAAGCGAAGCACCCGCCGCCATTTTCTCGCGGGCTGAAACCAGCGAATCAATACCGCCCACGCCAATAACAGGCAGCTTGCCCTGCAGTTCCTGCGACAAACGCCGAATAATTTCTGTACTACGTAATTGCACTGGACGGCCGCTTAATCCCCCCGCTTCGCCGGCGTGCTTCAGGCCAGCGACCAGTGAGCGATCGAGCGTGGTATTGGTGGCAATTACGCCATCGATATTATGACGAACCAGGCTGTCGGCAATTTGGATCAACTCTTCTTCAGAAAGATCCGGCGCGATCTTCACCGCGACAGGAACATATTTGTGATGAATCATTTCAAGATCTTTCTGTTTTTGTTTCACCGCCAGCAAAAGATCATCCAGCGCCTCACCGTATTGCAGCGTGCGTAATCCTGGGGTGTTCGGCGAAGAAATATTTACCGTGATGTAACCTGCATAGGGATAGATCTTATCCATGCAGATTAAATAATCGTCTTTACCCTTCTCAACCGATGTATCTTTATTCTTGCCAATATTGATCCCCAGCACGCCATCGAAATGTGATTTCTTAACGTTCTCTACCAGGTTATCCACGCCGTGATTATTGAAGCCCATGCGGTTGATAATCCCTTCGGCTTCCAGGATGCGGAACATTCTTGGCTTGTCATTGCCGTCCTGCGCTCTTGGCGTTACGGTGCCAATTTCAATCGATCCAAAGCCCAGTGCACCAAAGGCATCAATACACTCCCCATTTTTATCCAGTCCTGCGGCGAGCCCTAAAGGATTCTTAAAGGTCAGTCCCATGCAGTTAACCGGCTTGAAAGGCAGCGACTGGCGAACCAGATGCATTAAAGGTGTTCCGGTAACCCGGTGTAGCTGGCGCAGTGTCAGTTCGTGGGCACGCTCGGCATCAAGCTGGAAAAGGGCCTTGCGGACAAAAGGATAATACATGGTCGCTCCTGAATGCCCGAGACTCTCAGGCTGGATAGGACAAACAGTTGATATCGTCTGGCGATACTAACCCGAAATACTGCGTTTAACCGTCACGGTTGCGGCTTCTCTCCTTTTTATACTGTGGATCCGATGGAGAGCGTGAAAACCGCCAGTGGGCGCAGTGACGCTGCAGGCGCGGGGCAAAATGGTAAGGTTCTTTGTCAGGAAAGTAAAACATTAGTGCCCGCTAAACCGTTCAATCCACTTTTATATCCGCTAATCAACTTATCTATGCCAGATAAATCATTTAAGCCTCCCCTGCCCGTCTGTCAGGATAGTTCCATCGGTTCCAGAATAAGTCAGTTCAATAACTTTTAGTTATAAGGAGAGGTTATGCGCGTTATTACTCTGGCGGGAAGTCCTCGCTATCCATCTCGTTCCACCGCCCTGTTAACCGTTTGCCAGCGTCTGCTTGAACAGCGCGGTGTGGAGGTTATTCCGTGGAATCTGCATAACTTCGTCCCTGAAGACCTGCTTTATGCCCGTTTTGATTCACCCGCGCTGTTGGCCTTAAAGGAAGACCTGGAACAGGCAGATGGGGTGATTGTTGCCACACCGGTTTATAAAGCGTCGTTTTCGGGTGCGTTGAAAACGCTGCTCGACCTGCTCCCTGAGCGCGCGCTTGAGCATAAAGTTGTGCTGCCGCTGGCCACTGGCGGCACGGTTGCCCATATGCTCGCGGTGGATTACGCCCTCAAGCCCGTGCTGAATGCGCTGAAAGCGCAGGAAGTGCTGCACGGCGTGTTTGCGGATGATTCGCAGATTACCCATTACGATCGTCAGCCGGAACTTTCGCCGGTGCTGCGCGACCGCATCAACGAATCCATCGACACCTTCTGGTCTGCGCTGGCTCGTCGCCACCGACCACTGGCCGTCGCCGTTTAAGGAGCCGCTGATGACTTTATTTGCAAGGATCCTCTCCGCACTGACCTTAACCAGCGTGCTGGCCAGTACTGCTTTCGCGGCAGAAACAGAGGCGCCGAAAACCTTTCGCATTGGCTATCAGAAAGGATCGGTGAGCATGGTGTTAGCCAAATCTCACCACCTGCTTGAAGAGCGTTTTCCCAACACCAAAATCAAATGGGTCGAGTTCCCGGCGGGTCCGCAGATGCTTGAAGCATTGAACGTTAACAGCATCGATCTGGGCAGCACCGGGGATATCCCACCGATTTTTGCCCAGGCCGCCGGCGCGGACTTACTGTATGTCGGTTCAGAACCGCCGAAACCGAAAGCCGAAGTGATTCTGGTGGCGAAAAACAGCCCCTATAAAACCGTTGCCGATTTGAAGGGCCATAAGGTCGCTTTCCAGAAAGGATCCAGCTCGCACAACCTGTTGCTGCGCGCGCTGGAAAAAGCTGGATTGAAGTTCAGCGATATCCAGCCCGCTTATCTGACCCCAGCCGATGCCCGCGCAGCTTTCCAGCAGGGTGATGTGGATGCCTGGGCGATTTGGGATCCGTACTATTCTGCGGCCTTGCTGCAGGGTGGCGTCAGGGTGCTGACCGATGGCAGCCAGCTCAATCAAACCGGTTCGTTCTATCTGGCCACGCGCCCGTTCACCCAGGCTAACGGGGCCTTTATCACTCAGGTACTGGCAACCTTCAGCCAGGCCGATGCATTAACCCTCAGCGATCGTGAGCAAAGTATCGATCTGCTGGCGCAGGCGATGGGGCTCCCCAAGCCGGTGATTGCCAGCTATCTGGATCACCGTCCGCCAACCTCAATCGGCCCGGTCAGTGACAAAACGGCCAACGCCCAGCAACAAACTGCCGACCTGTTTTATGCCAGCCATTTAATGCCGGTAAAAGTCGAAATTGCCGACCGTATCTGGCACGCCAGCAGCGCTAATTAATAAGGAATCCCAACATGAGCCTTTCCGTTTTCTGGTTTTTACCGACCCACGGTGATGGTCACTATTTAGGTACTTCAGAGGGTGCGCGCCCGGTTGATCATGGTTACCTGCAGCAGATCGCTCAGGCAGCGGATCGTCTGGGTTTCGGTGGCGTGCTGATCCCGACCGGCCGTTCCTGTGAAGATGCCTGGCTGGTTGCCGCATCCCTGATCCCGGTTACCCAACGTTTACGCTTCCTGGTGGCGCTGCGTCCTGGGGTGATTTCCCCGACTCAGGCGGCCCGTCAGGCTGCGACCTTAGATCGGCTGTCAAATGGCCGCGCCTTATTCAACCTGGTGACCGGCGGCGATGCTGAAGAGTTAGCCGGTGACGGTGTATTCCTCGACCATAAAGAACGCTACGAAGAATCGGCCGAATTCACCCGCGTCTGGCGCCGGGTGCTGGAGGGCGAAACCGTCGATTATGAAGGCAAGCACGTTCACGTCCGTGGTGCGCGTTTGATGTTTAAGCCGGTACAGCAGCCGCGTCCGCCTTTATGGTTTGGCGGCTCTTCAGAGCCTGCACAGGATTTGGCGGCAGAACAGGTGGATGTCTATCTGACGTGGGGCGAACCGCCGGCGCAGGTCAAAGAGAAAATCGCTCAGGTGCAGGCAAAAGCCGCCGCACAGGGCCGCAAAGTGAAGTTTGGTATACGCCTGCATGTGATTGTGCGTGAAACCAATGAAGAAGCCTGGCAGGCGGCTGACCGTCTGATCTCCCACCTTGATGATGCCACCATTGCAAAAGCGCAGGCGGCACTGGCCAAAACCGATTCGGTCGGCCAGCAGCGGATGCGCGCGTTACACAGCGGTAGCCGCGATAAGCTGGAAATTAGCCCGAATCTCTGGGCTGGTGTCGGTTTGGTTCGTGGCGGCGCGGGAACAGCACTGGTTGGCGACGGCGAAACCGTGGCGGCCAGAATGCAGGAGTATGCCGACCTGGGCATTGAAACCTTTATTCTTTCCGGCTATCCGCACCTTGAGGAAGCCTACCGCGTCGGCGAGTTGCTGTTCCCTCATCTGGATCTGGCGGTACCGGAAATCCCGAAACCGGCTGCAGTCGCGGCACACGGTGAAGCCGTTGCCCACGATTTTGCCCCACAGAAAGTGTCACAGAGCTAGAGGTGAAGATGAAAAAGCCGCTTTCGCGCATTGGAAATAGCCTGGTTCCCTGGGCCCTTCCCGCTCTGTTAATCGTTGTCTGGCAGATTGCTTCCCAGACCGGCTGGCTTTCAACCCGAATTTTGCCGTCGCCCGAAGCGATTGTCGTCACCTTCTGGAAGCTTTCGGTTAGCGGCGAACTGCTGCAAAACCTGGCGATCAGCAGCTGGCGTGCCGCGATCGGCTTTGGCATCGGCGGATCGATTGGCCTGATCCTGGGTCTGATTACCGGTATGTCTCGCCTTGGAGAGAGACTGCTGGATACCTCCGTACAGATGTTGCGTAACGTTCCGCATCTGGCGCTCATTCCGCTGGTTATTTTGTGGTTTGGTATTGATGAATCGGCCAAGATTTTTCTGGTCGCACTGGGCACCATGTTCCCGATTTACCTGAACACCTATCACGGCATCCGTAATATCGACCGTGGTCTGGTCGAGATGGCCCGCAGTTATGGCCTGTCCGGCTGGAGTCTGTTTATCCAAGTGGTGTTGCCTGGCGCCCTGCCCTCAATCATGGTTGGGGTGCGTTTTGCGCTGGGTCTGATGTGGCTGACGCTGATTGTGGCTGAAACCATTTCCGCCAGCTCAGGGATTGGCTATCTGGCGATGAATGCCCGTGAGTTTTTACAGACCGATGTGGTCGTGGTAGCGATCATTCTTTATGCCCTGCTCGGTAAACTGGCCGATGTCAGCGCGCAGTTACTGGAACGCGTCTGGTTGCGCTGGCATCCGGCTTATCAACTGAAAGAGGATAACGCATGAGCGAATTAACCGCGTCTCCGGCTCGCCTGAATGCCGGTACACCGCTGGTCATCAACGGTGTCAGCAAGCAGTACAAAGGCCGGACGGTATTAAATAATATCGATCTGCATATCCCTTCCGGTCAGTTTGTCGCGGTGGTCGGACGCAGCGGATGCGGTAAAAGTACGCTGCTGCGTCTGCTTGCCGGTCTGGAGAAAACCTCGTCAGGCGCGCTGCTGGCCGGCAATGCGCCGCTCAGTGAAGCCAGCGACGATACCCGACTGATGTTTCAGGATGCTCGCCTGCTGCCGTGGAAAAGCGTGATTGATAATGTCGGATTGGGGCTGAAAGGGAAAAGCTGGAAAGCGGCCGCGCTGGAAGCGTTGGAAGCCGTAGGTCTGGCCGATCGGGCAAAAGAGTGGCCTGCTGCCCTCTCCGGAGGCCAGAAGCAGCGCGTCGCCCTGGCTCGCGCGCTGATCCATCGTCCGGGTTTACTGCTGCTGGATGAACCGCTGGGTGCGCTGGATGCGTTAACCCGCATCGAAATGCAGGATCTGATTGAATCGCTATGGCAGAAGCACAACTTTACCGTGCTGCTGGTCACGCATGACGTTAGCGAAGCCGTGGCGATGGCCGATCGGGTACTGCTGATAGAAGAGGGAAATATCGGACTGGATCTGCAGGTTGATTTGCCGCGCCCGAGACGTAAAGGCTCAGTGCGCCTGGCCGAGCTGGAAGCGGAAGTGCTGGATAGGGTGATGAAACGGACGCCGGTCGAAAGCGAAAAGCGCTACGCACAACGTTAAAAAAAGGGGCGAGATTCGCCCCTTACCTCTCTCTTTAGCCTGCTCAGGCGCTCAGGGCTTTACTGATTTTCTCGTAAAGGTCACCTGAAAGCTTATCTAACCCCTTCAACTGCTCCAGCGCGTTACGCATCAACGCCTGACGACCGGCATCGTAACGCTTGAGGCGGATCAACGGCTCGATCATTCGCGCGGCAACCTGCGGGTTACGCGTGTTCAGATCGGTGAGGATCTCCATCAGGAACTGATAGCCGCTGCCGTTTGCCGCGTGGAACGCCGATGGATTGGCCGAGGCAAAGGCGCCAATCAACGAACGGATACGGTTTGGATTGCTCAGGGTAAATGAGCGGTGGTTTAACAACGCACGCACGCGGTTTAACACATCCGGTGCCGGGCTGGTGGCCTGCAGGGCAAACCATTTATCCATCACCAGACCATCCTGATGCCAGCGCTCATCAAACGCCACCAGCAGCGCTTCGCGACACGGCAACTGAGCCGCCACGGAGGCCGCCATCGCCGCCAGTGAATCGGTCATGTTATTGGCGTGGCTAAACTGGGCGTTAACCAGCTTGTCAGCCAGCTCAACATCACCAAAGGCCAGATAGCCGAGGCAGACATTTTTCAGCGAGCGTTTGCCGATTTCAGCGTGTTCAATACGGTATTCGTGGCTTTGATTGGCGTTATAAACGGCCAGCCACTCATCTGCCAGCTCGGTTGCCAGCAGGCGTACCAGCGATTCACGCACGTCGGAAATCGCCTGTGGATCAATCGTCTCAAACAGCTCAGCAATTTCATTTTCACTCGGCAGCGTCAGGATCAACGCCATCAGCGCTGGATCGCTGTTCTCTTCCAGCAACACCGCACGGAAAGCATCAGCAACATGCAGTGGAACAGAGAGCGGTAGCCCCTGCTGCTGACGCGCCACGTTCAGCTTGATGTAGGTCGCCATCAGGCTTTGAGCGGCATCCCAACGGGCAAAGTCATTGCGCGCATGGCGCATCAGGAAGGTTAACTGCGCATCGCTCCAGTTGTAGTCAAGTTTCACCGGCGCGGAGAATTCACGCAGCAGTGAAGGAACCGGCTGGAAATAAACATTATCAAAGACGAAGCTCTGGAACTCTTCGACTACATTCAGCACGTTGTGCACCGGGTGACCGTTATGTTGCAGCGGGATCACCTTGCCTTCGCCATCATACAATTCGATATCCAGCGGGATATGCAGCGGCAGCTTCTCTTTTTGATCGGCTGTTGCTGGCGTTCTCTGCGTGACGTGCAGCGTGTACTGTTCCAGTTCCGGGTTGTAGTCATCCCGAATTGAGAGGATCGGCGTACCCGACTGGCTGTACCAGCGGCGGAACTGCGATAAATCGACATTGGACGCATCTTCCATCGCCTGCACAAAATCGTCGCAGGTTGCAGCGCTGCCATCGTGACGTTCGAAGTAGACCTGCATGCCTTTCTGGAAGTTCTCTTCACCCAGTAAGGTATGCATCATCCGGATCACTTCTGATCCCTTCTCATACACGGTCAGCGTATAGAAGTTGTTCATTTCGATCACCTGCTCAGGGCGGATTGGATGCGCCATTGGGCTGGCATCTTCGGCAAACTGAGCACCACGCATGATGCGGACATTATCGATACGGTTAACGGCACGGGATCCGAGGTCGGAACTGAACTCCTGATCGCGGAACACGGTCAGCCCTTCTTTCAGACTGAGCTGGAACCAGTCGCGACAGGTCACACGGTTACCGGTCCAGTTATGGAAATATTCGTGACCGATAACCGCTTCAATGCCGAGGTAATCTTTGTCGGTGGCGGTTTCCGCCCTGGCCAGCACATATTTCGAGTTAAAGACGTTAAGGCCTTTATTCTCCATCGCGCCCATGTTGAAGAAGTCCACCGCGACAATCATAAAGATGTCCAGGTCGTACTCCAGACCAAAGCGCTCTTCATCCCACTTCATGCTGTTTTTCAGAGAGGTCATTGCCCAGTCAGCGCGATCGAGGTTGCCGCGATCGACAAAGATTTCCAGCGCCACATCGCGGCCTGAGCGGGTTTTGAAGCTGTCACGCAGCACGTCGAAGTCACCGGCGACCACGGCAAACAGGTAGCAAGGTTTCGGGAAAGGATCTTCCCACTTCATCCAGTGACGGCCATCTTCCATCTGTCCGGCATCAACACGGTTGCCGTTTGACAGTAAATAAGGATAGAGGGCCTTATCTGCCACAATGGTGGTGGTAAAGCGCGCCAGCACGTCTGGACGGTCCAGATACCAGGTAATGTGGCGGAAACCTTCGGCTTCACATTGGGTGCAAAGCGCTTCACCCGATTTATACAGGCCTTCCAGCGCGGTGTTTTTATCCGGGTGGATCTCGTTGACGATTTTCAGCGTAAAGGTTTCTGGCAGTTGCTCAAGGATTAACGCGCCCTCTTCCAGACGGTACTGGGTCCAGGCCTGGTCGTTAATGTCCAGGGAAACCAGCGTCAGGTCTTCACCGTCCAGACGCAGTTCTGCGCCTGCTGCCCCCAACCTTTTTACCTGGCTGATGGCGGTGACCTGCGTGGTGCTGGCATCGAGAATAAAAGTCAGGTCGATATCGGTGATGGTGTAATCCGGAGCACGATAATCATGGCGATTTTTGGCTTGTGGCAGTTGCGTCATAAGTCCTTCTCACGTCGATAATTAGTTAACCTTTTCAAGTCTATTCCTGTTAGCCCGATGTTGCCACGTTGAATCGCGATGCCACGGGGTCTTTGGCTTAAAAAGCTACATTTCATTAACAAGCGCACAGATTGCCCTCGACCTTATCCGCGGTAATGTGTTGTGATCGGCTTCACTAAACGAGTATTCAAGTTATACTCCAGCGTCTTTTCCACTTATTGAACCAGGGATAACGCTCTTCGCCAGAGGATGCTGAAACGCACCATGACTCGACATGCTACCCCGATCCTGACCACCTTGTTGGACACGGATGCCTATAAGCTGCATATGCAGCAAGCGGTGTTCCATCGTTACCGGAACGTTTCCGTGGTGGCTGAGTTTCGCTGCCGTGGTGACGATCTGCTGGGCATTTATGCAGATGAAATTGTCCGGCAGATAGCGACCATGCAGTCGCTGGCGCTGACTGACGAAGAAGCTGACTACCTTGCTGGCCTGCCCTTCTTTAAGGCGGACTATCTCGCCTGGCTACGCGAATACCGTTATGACCCGTCAACCGTGGTGGTCCGCAATCACCAGGGCAAGCTGGATATTCGCATCAGCGGTTCCTGGCTGGACGTCATCATGTGGGAAGTGCCGCTGCTGGCGTTGATCAGTGAAGTGGTTCATCGCCACCGCTCGCCGCTGGTCACTCCGGAAATGGCAATCACCCATCTGCAAAGCAAGCTGGCCGGGTTTAAAGCACTGACAGCCGACCTGGATCTGTCCCGCTTTAAGCTGATGGATTTTGGTACG
>LIDZ01000154.1_pt3 | contig 10648 bp, 12 predicted proteins | sample 644651 | NCBI WGS metagenome assembly LIDZ01 (sample SAMN03856242, study PRJNA289617) | food metagenome | isolation source: wine grapes on drying loft during traditional withering process | host: Vitis vinifera cv. Corvina | place: Italy: Gargagnago di S. Ambrogio di Valpolicella | collected 2014-01
AAAGTAAAATGGGGAACTTTTTTACACTTATTTCAATAGAAAATATGAAGTTATGGAAAAGAATTTCTGCAAAAGTAATGATAATAATAATAGTTGCAATAGTAATTTTAGCAACTGGAATTTTTAAATATTACACAGTAAGTAACAATGTTTCAAATACAACTACGGTATCAGAAAATTGGAAACCAGATTTACAAAAAAAAGTTTCAGCTGAGAAAATTCAGCTAAAACAACTAGAGAATTCAACAAGTAAGCTTCCGGTATTACAGATAGGATCTACAAAAAAAATTATAGCCGAAGATGAATATAGAATAAATAACAATGTTAAGCCAGAGTCAAAGATAAATATTTGGGCAGGAGTAATGTATATATATTCAAAGGGCTTCAATGCTCTTATTATACTTTTCGTGGTAATAGCCTGCACAGCCTCAGTAGCAGGTGAATTCTCAGAAGGCACCATGAAAATGATGATACCACGTCCGTACCGTCGTCATGAGATTCTTTCTGCTAAATTAATAGCCATAATAATTTATGGTATTGCGCTTTTAGCAACCACATTTGTTCTAATATTCTTATTTTGGGGTGTGTTTTTCGGTTTCCATGGAATAAATGCAAAAGAAATGATATGGACAAGTGGAAGTATATCCTACATTCCTGCTGCGCTGAAATCCCTTGTTCTTCTTGGGCTAGATTTTCTTCAAGCTATCGTATTTATTATAGTAGCATTTGCAATTTCAGCAATATCTCGGTCACGTTCTATAGCGACAGGATTTTCAATATTTTTAGTTGTTATAGGATCTTCAATTATGGCATCATTAGCTGAATTTTTCACATGGGGTAAATATTTACCATTTGCAACTACAAGTTTTGCCACGTATATAACTACTGGGACAATAGTAGTAGGTACAAGTCTTTCTTTTGCTCTAATAATGTCACTTTTATATTCTTTAGTGTTCTGTTTTTTAGGTTATTTTGTTTTTCAAAAACGGGACATTTAAAAATAGTTAATTAGTGATAAAATCCATAGGGACAATTGATGTATCTCTTCATATTCATAGATTTCATTAAAGAAATATAGTTTTGAAATCTTTGGTTTAAAACTGACCAATTTATATTTTGAATAAATGCAGAGATATATTTTTTTCTATCTGTTCCAAAATCCATAAAATACGCATGTTCATAGACATCCATAACAAGTATTGGATAAGAAAGCCATACTGCGCCAGTATCATGTAGATCGCTACCTATTATATGGAGTTTTTTATCAATTGAGTCAATAGTAAGAACTGCCCATCCTCTCATGGATAAACCTACATTGGTGAGGTAGGAAACAAAATTATCAAAGTTTGAAAACTGATTAGTTATAACGTCAAGTACTGGGCCGTAGGGAGTATTATTGCCATTTGTCATGTTTTGAAAATATAGATTATGAAGTTTTGTGCCATCAAGTGCATATGTTTCACCTAGCTTTAGACTACGCATTTTTGAGTAAGTTGGATTACTATCGGTATAATTGCTTGGCAAGTATGGAATGTTCCAAATTTCATTTAGCTTGCTTACATAACCTACATACAATTTATAATGTTCATCCAATTGTTTCATAGAAATGCCTTTAACTGATTTAAAATTGAAGGCTTCAGGTTTTATATTATACATTAAATCACCTTAATAAAAATTATTATATTCTATAGTATGTAACATATAAAATATAATTTACCACCTAATAAATTATATGGTATTATTAATAATAAACATAAATAATGGAGGGAGATGTATTTCATGAACAATCAAAATGTACAAGTACAAAAAGTTGGTGTAGGAATAAAAATAGTATCAATTATTAATTTGGTCATCTATTCTTTACTATTATTATTTGGATTAGGAGGGTTAGTACTTAAAGACCAGATAAATTCTCAGCTTGTAAAACAAGGGGTTAAAACAGTATATAAATTAAGTGACTTTATACCAATTATAATTATTGCAGCACTTATAATTATTTCGGTTATATTGATTTTACTAAAAAATATGGTTGGTGTGATTTTATATTTTATCGTATGTATTGGGAATATAGTATTTTCAATTATACAATCAGGTTTTACATCGGGTACATTAGCTGGATTAATATTACCAGTAATTATGGCCGTATTTATTTACCAAAAAAGAAGTATTTTTAAGATAAAAAAAGAATAATAACAATATTTAAAAGGAGTCTGTATTAAAATCAGAAATGCTAATTATGTTTTTGATTTTATACAGATTTATTTTATTACCATTATATATTGTAAATATGAGCTTTAAAAATATATTGTAATAATGTATCATGGTAGTATTATATTTAAGAGAGGTAGTTATAAAATATGGATACTATAAGAAACATAAAAAACACGAAAGTCATAAAAATATTGGAAATAATATTCAATAAATTAATAGTCTACAATTTAGATATTATATTTTTTTTGATTATAATTTCCCAAAAAGAAATTAGCTATAATAAATTAATCTCACCTTATTTCTTAGATTATAAAACTGCTATTATCTCATCAGTAATTGTAATTGGAAGTATTTCTTTTCTATTAAAAAACAAAAACCGTATAAAATATTTATACATAATGGATATACTAATAAGCATAATTATTTTTGCTGACACATTGTATTATAGATATATCAAGGGTGTTATATCTATAGGAACAATAAGAAATGCTAGCATGCTTGGCGATGTATCTTCTGGAGTTCAGAGTCTTCTTAAATTTTCGGATATATTTTATTTCACCGATATAATTATTTTAATACCAATATTATTTTTATATAAAAAAATAAATAGAGTGGATGCTTCTTTTTATAGAAGATTTATTATTTTTTTAATAGTATTTGGTATAGGAATTACTGGTGATGCGCAATGTATTCATGCTTTAGATGTTGAACAACCAGGATTAATTCATACAATGTCAAATAAAATGTATTTGCTAAGCAAAATTGGGAATGCTAATTTTCATGTAATTGATGCCTATAATGAGATCTCTACAAAATCATCTAATTTGAAAGCAGTCCCTGCTTCAAAACAGAATGAGATAAAACAGTATTTAGAAAAAAAAGATGTTTCAAAAGGAGTGGTGCTAAAAAGTGCAGGTAAAGGTAAAAATTTAATTGTAATTCAGGTTGAAGCTTTGCAGCAATTTGTTATTGGTAAAAAGATCAATGGTGAAGAAATTACACCTAATTTAAACAGATGGCTTGGGAAGAGTTTATATTTTGACAATTATTATTATCAAGTTGCAGCTGGAACTACTGCAGATGCTGAATTTTTATCGCTAAACTCATTATATCCAGCCCCAACTGGTGCAGCATATGAACTGTATCCAGGAGACACTTTTGATTCTGCTGCAAAACAATTTAATGATAAGGGATATTTTACGGTAGCTTTAAATGGTTATGAAAATGGTTTTTGGAATAGAAATGTAATGTATAAGGCAGAAGGTTTTAGCAAGTATTATTCTGAAAATGCTTATAATAATGATGAAAAGGTTGGACTTGGTTTAAGTGATAAGTCATTTTTGAATCAGACTTTACAAAAGCTGAAGACATACAAAGAACCTTATTATTCATTTATGATTACTTTAAGTAGCCATATGCCTTATGATGATCAAAAGGGTTATGGTAGTGATTTAAAACTGGGACAATATAAGGGAAGCTATATTGGTAACTATATGAATGGAATTCATTATACGGATGCTCAACTTGGTATGTTTTTAGATAAATTAGATAAGGAAGGAATATTAAAAAATTCTATACTTGTACTTTATGGAGATCATTTCGCAATTCCCAAAAATGAATCTCAGGGTTTATATGACCTTGAAGGTATAAAAAATGCCACAGATTTGGATTGGGCGAAACTTCAAAAGGTACCAATGATGATTCATTTTCCAGATGATGCTAACAAGGGTACTAATAGCTTGCCAGCCGGGCAAGTAGACCTTTATCCAACTATTGCTAATCTTTTCAATCTGGATAAAAAATATATGTTTGGAACGGATTTATTAAATACTAAGACTAATCTAGTATCCTTTAGAGATAGTTCTTTCACAGATGGTACTGATTTTTATGTAGCATCCACAGATACATATTATGATATTCAAACTGGGAAAAAAATACCTACAACAAGGAATCTTGTAAATGAGAAAAAGGATACAAGTAAACAGTTAGAATATAATGATGAAATTTTAAACCATAATCTTATAAAAAGCTTTAAAAAATGATTACCGAACTTATGATTTGAATATAATTCTATAATAAAATAAGAGTGTAAGACAATTAAATTTTGTCTTACACTCTTATTTTATTTATCATAATCCACTTGGATTATATGTTAATGTATTGTTAGTGAGTTTATCATAGCATCTTCTTGAGCCTGAGAGATTGTCCCCGAAGTAACAAGACTATCGAGTTTTGTTTTTATTTCATCATTCCCTTTAATAGGAGTTAAAAGTTTCATTGAAGCATCCGTCTGAATCTGTGTTATAGTTCCTGCGGCAACAAGACCGTCAAGTTTGGTTTTAAAGTTACAGTCACCTTTATCATTTCTTCCTGATGTACAATTGTAATGTTTACTGTTTGATGCTACATTTGGTTGTAGTGTTGATGCAAATACTGATGAACTCATCACCATTGATAATGTAAGTGTTAAAGCAGCAATTTTATTAAACTTAACCTTTGCCATTTAATGTACCTCCAATATGTTTTAGTAATATTCATTCATAGTTGTTGTTTAAACTATCAACGTGGTTACACCTTAACAACTGTTTATGAAGATTAGGTTGACTCCATGTTATTAATTTGTAAAAAGCCTAAACCCTTACAACTCAATGAATAGGATAAGAAGTACAACACAGACATTGAAAAAAAGGTATAAAGACAGTTATAATTCTTGAATTTTTAATTAAAAAGAATTTAAATTTACACTTCTATATATGGTATAATTTACATATAAAAGTTTCTATGTGTTTTTATAGGAGATGGATGTTATGATATTTGAAAAATTGTTGTTTTTTGCAATACTGATTTATTGTTTCGCTTGTGGTATTCAATTTTTGAGAGGGAAAACCTCAATAATAGGAAAGGGATTATACAGGGTAATACTTGGGGATGATTTAAAGGGTAATGGATTTTATAGAAAAGTTGTAGGTGTGAGTTTAATTTGTTTAGCGGTTTTTGGATTCACAGTTATTATATTGCTTTACTTACACAGTGGACTAACGAAAATAGATCATATTTTTATTAACACTTGTTTTGTTATTGAGGGGCTAGATGTATTGTATCTGAATAAAGTACACTATAAATATGCAACAAAAAAATAGCACATGGAATTAACCAAGTGCTTATATATATTTTAAGAGATGGTGGTTTACTGAAAACGTTTTTTAAAATATCAACATGATTCTTGTGTGACAATCATATAATATTTACCGGGAGTGATTTGTATGTTAATAAATACTCATAAAATGATTTCTATATCTGAAGCTAAAGAAAATTTTTCTAAAATAGCAAAGATAGTTGACAAAGAAAAAGCATTAATAATTATGGAAGATAATAAACCTAAATATGTTATTTTAGATTTTGATCAATTCAGCATGGAAGCTACTCTAGATGAGGACAAGTTAGATACTGTTGCGGATAAAGTACTTAAGGAGAATATTCTAGCATTTAAAAAATACTAAAATAGGTGAATTTTCAATTCACCTATTTTAGTATATAATCAAGGAGTTCATATCATATAAGGCCATAGAAATACCTATATTGACAAATTTAAGTCATAAATATATACTTAAAATATGGAATATAAAATGTAAAAGTTTGGAATTGTTAAATTATGCATGAGTTTTAGCTTATGTTTTTTTGAGTTTGTTTACAAGAATAAATGTATGCCATAAATTATTTTCCATTGGAGGAGATATAATTGTTAGGATTTTCAAAGAAAACCTATGAACTAATAGCGCCTGTTTCAGGCAAGATAATAGATATATCTGATGTTCCTGATGAAGTATTCGCTGAGAAATTGGTAGGAGATGGAGTAGCTATAGATTCTACAGGTGATGTTATAGTATCACCAGCGGATGGCGAATTATCTTTATTATTCAAGACTTATCATGCTTTTGGGTTAACACTTGATAATGGAGCAGAAATTTTGGTGCATATAGGTATTGATACAGTTAAACTTAAAGGTGAAGGCTTTCAGGCATTAGCTAAGCAAGGAATGAGGGTAAGAAAAGGTGACCCTATAGTTAGAATTAATAGAGGTTTTATTAAAAACAAGGGATATTCACTTATTACCCCAGTACTTATTACTAATCCAGATTCAGTAAGTGATATACAGTATACTTTAGGAAATCATGTTGAAGCTGGAAAAGATAAACTATATACATACAATGTAAAATAATGTATAAAAAAAACTGCAACTGCCTGAATTAAATATAGGCAGTTTTTATGTTGACCTATTTAAATTTATTTAAGGACTTTACTTTTTAATCTTTTTTTATTATAATAGAGCTAAATTGGTATATACAACATGTGAACATATCATTAGGTTGATCTAAAAATATAGAGGTGTTATATGAGAAATATAGAAAAAAATAATCCACTGCCCATGTATTTTCAAATAAAAGCAATACTAAGTGAGATGATAGAAAACGAAGAATTGAAACCTGGGGATATGATTCCACCTGAAAGAGAGATATGCAGAATACAACAAGTAAGTAGGATGACTGTGAATAAGGCAATTATGGCGCTAGTTAATGAAGGGCTGTTATATAGAGAACAAGGGAAAGGTACTTTTGTATCAGAGCCGAAAAAAAAGCAAACACTAACTAAATTAAAAGGTTTTACGGAAGAGATGTTAGATAGAGGATTAAAAACTCAAACAAAGATTATTTCATTCACAATTGTTCAAGTTACCAAGCAAATAAAGTCCATACTTAAAATGCCACTTGGGGCGAACAAAGTTATAGAAATAACCAGACTCAGAATTTTTAATAATGAACCACTAGGTATAGAGAGTGTGTGGCTTCCATATAACCTTTTTCCTGATATGACACAAGAGATGGTGCAAGGACAATCTTTATACAGAGTATTTAAAGAAAAATATAATTATTATCCTAAGAAAGCGAAGCAAACCATTGAACCTGTAGTTTTAAATGATTATGAATGTGAATTATTAAATCAAAAAAAAGGTTCTATGGCTATGTTGTTCTGGAGAAATACATATACCCAGGATGGTGTACAAATTGAATACAATAAATCGGTTTATAGAAGTGATATATATAAATATGAAATTATTATTGAAGATAATGAGTAAAAATTTACAAAGGATGTGGATACATGAAAGCAATTATTAATGGCAAAATAATTTTAGAAGATTGTGTTTTAGATAATAGTGTAATTATATTTGATAAGAATATAAGGAGTATAATCTCTATAGAAAAATTTCAAAAAACAAGTGTAGATAACATTGAGATAATAGATGCAAAGGGTAATTTTGTTTCCCCAGGTCTTATAGATATCCATATTCACGGTGCAGGTGGACATGATGCTATGGATGGTTCATTAGAGGATATAGATATTATAAGCAAATCAATCAGTGAGCATGGAGTCACATCATTTTTACCAACCACTATGACCATGGATAAAACTGAAATTTATAAAGCACTAGACACAGTTAGAATAGCTATGCAGAGCAAACTAAAAGGAGCAAAAGTTCTAGGAGCTCATATGGAGGGACCTTTTATAAGCGAGAAATATAAAGGCGCTCAAAAAAAGGATTTTATATTGAAACCTGATGTTAACTTTATAAAGGGGTACGAAGATGTTATAAAAATTATAACCTTAGCACCTGAAGAAGATAAAGATTTTAATTTTATAAAAAGGGTAAAAGAAAGCACCAATATAGTGTTATCTATGGGTCATACTAATTCAAATTATAAGGGTGCTATGGAAGCCATAAAATGTGGGATAACCCATGCTACTCATACGTTTAATGCAATGACACCACTTAATCACAGAGAGCCAGGAGTTGTAGGAGCAATAATGAATAGTGATGTTAGTGCAGAACTAATAGCGGATAAAATTCATATTAATCCAGCTATATTCCCAATATTACTTAAACTTAAGGGAAAAGATAAAGTAGTATTAATAACTGATTCTATGAGAGCTGGCTGCATGAAAGATGGAGTTTCAGAACTTGGAGGACAAAAGGTTATTGTAAAATACCACGCTGCAAGGCTTCTTAACGGTACTTTAGCAGGTAGTATATTAACCCTTGAAAAAGCAGTGAAAAATGTTTATGAAAATACAGATCTAGAATTATATGAAGCGGTTGCATTAGCTTCTTTAAATCCAGCAAAAGTACTTAATATATTTGAACATAAAGGAAGTATAAAACAAGGTAAAAGCGCAGATTTTACAATTTTTGATAAAGATTTTGAAGTAATGCAAACTATAGTTGAAGGCAGTGCAGTATACAGTAGTTTAAACTCATAATATTTTAGGAGGATTCTAAATGAAAATTATAATAACAGACAACTATCAAGAAATGAGTGCAAGGGCTGCTAAAATATTTGCAAGTCAAATAACAGTGAAACCTAATAGTTTATTAGGGCTTGCAACAGGGAGCACCCCAATGGGTATGTATAAAGAATTAATAAATATGTATGTAAAAAAGGATTTGGATTTTTCTGAAGTTGTTACTTTTAATCTGGATGAATATTATGGATTGGATGAAAGCAATGAACAAAGTTATCATTGCTTTATGGATACAAATTTCTTCAAATATGTAAATATAAATAAAAATAATATACACATGCCTAATGGTAAAGCAAAAAACATGGATAATGAATGTGAAAAATATGATAAGGAAATAATGACTTATGGCGGAATAGATATTCAAGTCCTTGGCATAGGAGTAAACGGGCATATTGGTTTTAATGAGCCAGGTGAAAATTTTGAAGCAGAAACTCATGTTGTAAAACTTCAAGAAAAAACTATTAAATCAAATTCTAGGTTTTTTAATTCCATTGATCAGGTTCCTACTATGGCTATAAGTATGGGCATGAAAACAATAATGCAGTCAAAGAAAATAATACTTCTTGCTAGCGGCAAAGAAAAAGCAGAGATTATAGCAAAAACTATAAATGGTAAAATAATGCCAGAAGTTCCTGCTTCTATCTTAAATTTGCATAAAGATGTTACAATCATATTGGACAGGGAAGCAGCCAGTCTTTTAAGCAAATAAGTGCAAGGTGAAATAGAGATTAAAATAATCTGCTTAAAGTTCCAAGCGATAAGTATTACAAATTAAGAGTTAAGAGTTAAAAGGACAGACATGGATTTGGTATATACAAATCTATATCTGTTCTTTTTAATATTGTTTTAGAATTACTTGACACAACTAACTAACATATAGTATTATAGTTACATAAAGTAACTATAATGTTTATTGAGAAAATCTGTTTATGTGATTATAAGGGGGAGTTAATTATGAGTAAAAAATTACCAGTATTATTTATAGCCCATGGAAGTCCTATGAATGCATTGGAAAATAATGATTATACAGAATCTATAAAGGCTTTGGCACAACAAATAGATAGGCCAAAGGCCATAATGGTTATTTCAGCACATTGGACAACTGAAGGCACATATATTACGTCTGAGGATCAGCCTAAAACAATCTATGATTTTTACGGATTTCCTGAGGAGTTATACAATATAAAATATAGTCCTAAAGGTGCAAAAGAATATTCAAAAATAGCTCTTGATTCTTTAGCTAGTGAGAATGTTCAGGGCAATACTTCCTGGGGACTCGATCATGGCACCTGGACAGTTTTAAAGCACATGTATCCGGACGCAGATATACCTGTATTTCAAATGAGCCTTAACGTATTACTTAGTGAAGAGCAGCATTATGAACTTGGCAAGAAATTAGCTTCACTTAGGGAAAAGGGAATACTTATAATAGGGAGCGGAAATATAGTTCACAATTTAAGAGAAATCAATTTTGAAGAAAATGCAAAACCTGCTGATTGGGCAATAGATTTTGACACATATGTGGCAAAGGCAATAACAGATAAAAGGCATTTAGATTTGATTAATTATAGGAGTATTGTGAAAGCAGCAAAATCGTCAGTACCAACAGATGAGCACTATTTGCCACTACTCTATATATTAGCTATGCAGGAAGAAAACGAGACGGCTCAATTTGTATATGAGGGAATCCTCAATAGATCTTTGTCTATGAGATCAGTACTGATTAATAGCTAATAGCTAAGAGTTAATAGAGAAGAGAGAAGAGTTACAAATAGTTAAGAGTTAATAGAGAAGAGTTAAGGATATTTTGCCTTGGGGCAAAATAAAACCAATATATAAAACCAAGATATAAATCAACATATAAACCAACAAATAAATTAAGCATAGTAGTGAACGTACGTAGATTTGTGTAAATCAAATTTACGTACTTTTTTTATGTATGATTAGCTGGTATTTTTACAACTAATAATGGATATATAAAGCTATATATATCCATTATTAGTAATAACCTAAAATAAAAAAATTACTACAGTAAAATTTTACCATAGTAATTTCCAATTAAATTTCTTGTCTTATTTTT
>LIDZ01001266.1_pt1 | contig 10647 bp, 13 predicted proteins | sample 644651 | NCBI WGS metagenome assembly LIDZ01 (sample SAMN03856242, study PRJNA289617) | food metagenome | isolation source: wine grapes on drying loft during traditional withering process | host: Vitis vinifera cv. Corvina | place: Italy: Gargagnago di S. Ambrogio di Valpolicella | collected 2014-01
AGCAGCATTAATTTCGGCTGCCTCGGCCCTTGACCAGCCACAAAGCCTTCCAGCTGCATCCCTTTAGAACGAGTTTGCACCAGCTGAACCAATTTTTCCGGATATTCCATCTATTTCACCTCGCCTTTCTATAGTAAAGAATAACCTAGCCCCGCGTCAATAATTTAATCATTGACTTGGCAGTATTTTTTTAGTAAACTAAGAATGTTGTAATTGTGGACTCCACAGCTACAACCGCGCAGAGCAAGTCTTAAGTACGCAAGTCACTTGTGATGGCGAGTCTAAGTATAAAATATAAGGAGGTGCCACAAGCATGTACGCAATCATCAAAACAGGCGGCAAACAAATCAAAGTTGAAGAAGGTCAAGCAATCTACATCGAAAAATTAGATGTTGAAGCTGGCGAAAAAGTCACTTTTGATCAAGTAGTTTTAGTCGGCGGTGAATCTACGAAAGTAGGAGCTCCGATCGTTGAAGGTGCAATCGTTGAAGGTACAGTTGAAAAACACGGCAAACAAAAGAAAGTCGTAACATTCAAGTACAAACCTAAAAAACATTCACACCGTAAACAAGGTCATCGTCAACCTTACACTAAAGTTGTCATTGACTCAATCAAAGCGTAAACTGCTGAAAGAAGGTGCCGTATGATACAAGGTACATTCACACGTAATGAAGCAGGTCGTATTGTTTCTTTTGAACTCTCTGGCCATGCGCAATCCGGTGAATACGGACACGATATCGTTTGTGCCGGTGTTTCCGCTCTAGCAATCAGTACCGTTAACGGCATTGACGCGCTGGCAGGAACGCAGCCAATCATTGATGCGGATGAAGTTGAAGGTGGTTACCTTTACGCGGAACTCGTTTCGGGGTTGACTCAGGAGCAAACCAATATCACGCAAATTTTATTAGAAAATTTGTTGTTGGGCTTACAGGCCATTGAACTTGAGAACGATCAGTATATCCAAACAAAAACAATCAAACAATAATCAGGAGGTGCATCTTATGTTGATGAAAATGAATTTGCAATTCTTCGCTCATAAAAAAGGTGGCGGTTCAACTTCTAACGGACGTGACTCAGAATCTAAACGTTTAGGCGCTAAACGTGCAGACGGTCAAACTGTTACAGGTGGATCAATCCTTTACCGCCAACGCGGTACAAGAATCTTCCCAGGCGAAAACGTGGGTAGAGGCGGAGATGATACTTTGTATGCTAAAGTTGACGGCGTAGTACGTTTCGAACGTAAAGGCCGCGACAAAAAACAAGTATCTGTGTATCCAGTAGCTTCAGAAGCTTAATTAGTAAAGATAAGGCCAGAATCCTTTGGGGTTTTGGTCTTTTTTTGTTTGGGATCGGAAAAGTGTATCAAAGGTGGAGTCGGTTTAAATGTAATCGTGTTCATCGGTCTAGTTATTTGTTATGATTATTTTGTACAAAGTAATTGAAGGAGTGTGGTATTAATGAAGAAAATAGTAGTTGGTCTGGCTTTAGCTTTTAGTCTTTTTAGCTTAGTCGGGTGTAATCGTGGTGAAAACACGGAAGATACAGATTCAAGTACAACAACATCTTCGACTAGTAGCGAAAGTAATTCGAGCAAGGCATCTACCAGTGAATCAAGCTCATCGGAAGCAGAATCTGGTACTTCCACTGAGGAGACCAGTGCAAGTACCGCTAATAATTCCAGTCAGGTATGGAACTTAGAAAAAGCAAAGGCTCTCCAAGGCTTTATGGCAAATTGGGGTAAAACAATGGGTCAATCATATAAGGAATATGGACCTAATAATAGTGTAGATTTTTATGGCTTAAAATTGCCTGATGGTGTGACTGGTGCGAATAAAACACAACCCATGGCAGTGAACGGGACTATTGTAACTGGCGAATGGTCTGATACAGGTGTTTCAGCAGCAGAGTACACAATTGTTTCCGTATACTCCGATGCGGAAACTGCACCTTATGGCGGGAAGCATGTTTACTTTTTCGCGATTCATAATAATCAGCCGATCGTTCTTGTTTCGATGCAAAATCAAGGGATGCCTGATGGTGCTTTTCACTTTGATCCAACAGAAAATCAGGATTTAAATACAGGATTTCAAACTATTTTCGATGGAAAAGAAGCAAGTGTACCGACGAATACAGGGAATACATGGTCTTCGATGGATGAAGCGATTCAATTTTATGAAGATATGTATCGGAATCCAGCGAACGAGATAAGCAATGAAATAGCTTGGGAAAACTATGATCGAAAATGCTGGAGTTTAGTGGAACAAAGCGGAAAGCGAATTGTTCTGCATTGGGCCAACATAAGTGGTGCAGGCGGCAGCTATGATGAATTTATAAAGAATGGCGATGATACCACAGAACTGATTGTCTATGGTGGGAATGCCTTATATCCAAATGATCCAAGTGTTAGATATGTTATCCGAAATAGTGATCGTGTAGTTATCGAAACGGAAGAGCTTTGGAATAAGTAAAGTAAATTTAAATGAAATGAGATTAGCAAATATGGAAACCAAAGAAATGATAAGTGTAAACATAGACAAAACCCTAAAAGAAGAAACTATTCATATTCTTGACGGCTTAGGCCTAGATGTGAACGATGCAATTACGATGTACTTCCAACAAATCGTAGATAGGAAGGACCTCCCTTTTGAAGTCCATTACTCGGTAGAGGAAATCGCTGGTGAAAATTGGCGGCCATATTCCCGATGAGTGGGAATAAGTTTTTAGGTCAGGGGTCACTCTTTTTGGAAGCAAATTTGTCTTAGTCTCATCCTGAAACCATCTTTCTAAACAGAGAATGAAAATTTGGAAAGAATAACTTGTAAGTTTTCATCCGCTTAGGTACTATTACCCTATATTTCTTCACATTATATAATATAGATAGTAGGGGTTTGATGGATAAAAAGCTTTCGTTTAAGCAGTATTTATATGTAGGATCAATGTTGTTTGGTCTGTTTTTTGGCGCAGGGAATTTAATTTTTCCTGTAAATATGGGGCAGCTTGCTGGTGAGAATGTGTTTCTGGCGAACCTGGGCTTTTTGGTGACCGGGATTGGGCTGCCTTTTCTTGGGGTTATTGCGATTGGGATTTCTCAGAGTAAGGGCGTTTTCGAGTTAGCTTCGAAGATCGATCGGAGATATGCCTTTATTTTCACTATTTTGATCTATCTGGTGATTGGTCCGTTTTTTGCGCTGCCGCGCTTGGCGACGACTTCTTTTGAAATTGGGTTGGCGCCGTTTATTGGCAGTGGCAATCAAAAAATTGCTTTGGCGGTCTTCAGTCTAGTATTCTTTCTGGCAACTTGGTTCTTTTCGCGAAAACCGACTAAGATTTTGGATTATGTTGGGAAATTCTTGAATCCGATCTTTTTGCTGTTGTTGGGGGCGCTGCTGTTTTTAGGTTTTACTCGTCCTTTAGGGCCGGTGGACGGCACAGCGGTACAGCCGATGTATCAAACGACAGCATTTGCTCAAGGCTTTATTGAAGGGTACAACACGTTGGATGCGTTGGCTTCGCTGGCGTTTGGGATTATTATTGTGACCACCATTCAATCGATGGGCGTCATCAAGCCGAATCAAATCACCAGAGACACGATTAAGTCTGGTGCCATCAGCATTTTTCTGATGGGGATCATTTACAGTATGCTGGCTTATCTGGGCACGATGAGTTTGGGCAAATTTGCCATCAGTGAAAATGGTGGGATTGCTTTGGCGCAAATCGCCAATGAGTATTTGGGAACAGCTGGTAGTGTATTGCTGGCATTAATCGTTATTTCGGCTTGTTTGAAAACAGCGATTGGTTTAGTAACGGCTTTTTCTGAGACGTTTGTGGAGCTGTTTCCAAAACGCAGCTATCAATTCTTTATCGTTTTAGCTAGTGTCCTGCCGTGTTTGTTTGCCAATGTTGGCCTGACTAATATTATCAAAATATCTTTGCCGGTTTTGATGTTCGTCTATCCGTTGGCGATGACGCTGATTTTATTATCAATTGCGGGTCCATTGTTTAAGCATCGCCGGGTGGTTTATCAAATGACTACGGCCTTCACTATCGTTCCAGCGATTTTTGATGGGTTGGCAGCTAGTCCAGCAGAGATTTCAGCTAGTCCGGTTGTTAGTTCACTTTTGGATGTTGTTGGAAAGTATTTGCCGTTTTTCCATATCGGCATGGGCTGGATTTTACCGGCGGTAGTTGGGTTCTTGATTGGATTGGTTTATTCAATGTATGGGGAAAAGCATGTGAAATATTCAGGGTAGTGAGTTAAGTCCATCTTCGGGTGGGCTTTTTTTAATGGAAAAAACTTTGACTTTCTTGTTGGATCGCTATACAATTGTTTTAGACAGTTGTCGATAATGAAAGGGTGAGTATGAATGGTAGAAATAAAAAAGCTGCCGGATGCGGAATTTGAAGTAATGAAGGTGATTTGGCATTCGGAAATACCAGTTGTTGGGAACACCATTGTAGATAAGTTGGGATCAGAGACGCAAAAGGAGTGGAAGCTGCAAACAGTCCATAAGCTATTATCGCGGTTGGAAGAGCGCGGCTTTTTGCGATCGGAAAAAAATGGCAAGCAGCGTTTCTTTACTCCTTTAATTATGGAAGAAGATTATTTGCAGTATGAGGCGCAAAATTTTGTGAAGTCCCATTATGAAGGTTCGCTTTTAAATTTGGTGAATGCCATGTATCAGGGAAAGAGCTTGGATGAACAGGACCTGGATGAGCTGCAGGAGTGGTTAGACGAAAGGAGTAAACGGGATGATTGATTTTATGGTAGCGTTGTTTAGCTGTTCGCTAGGGATGAGCTTGATGATGGCATTGTTTTTAGTGTTGGTACACTTTTTTCAGCAAAGGTTTTCCCCTAGATTCTTTTACTATCTTTCGGTGGCGCTGCTTTTTGGGTTTGCGATTCCGTTTCGGGTGAAGCTGCAGCCTTTTTTGATAGGCAGGACAGTGAATCCATCAAACACGGTTTCCCTCCAGGAGAATATTGTGACAGCTGTACAGGAAAATACGGTGCTGGAAACCGGCAAGTGGTATTCAATGGTTGATCCAGTGTTTATGTGCTGGTTGATTGTTGCCGCATTGATCCTGATTTATTATGTGATGCAGCATGTGGAGTTCACTCGGACACTTAATCGTTGGATTGAATCGACTGCTGATTTGTTATCAGAGCTGGACATTTCAACGGATTTAAAAACGGTTCGCTGTAAATGTATAGACACTCCGATGTTGGTTCAGTTGGATCAGCCGACGATTTTGCTGCCGGATGTAGACTATTCGCCAGAAGAATTAGCGCTGATTATTCAGCATGAAGAGGTCCATTTCTTGAGAAAGGATTGGCTGTTGCGAGGCGTAATGATTTTTGCGGTGGCGCTTCATTGGTTCAATCCGCTGGTATATGTCTTGGCGCGACAGATGACGAAGTGGTGCGAAATTTCTTGTGATGAAGAAGTAACCAAAAATTTGAGTAAGGCTGAGCGCTATCAATATGCCGACATCATTCTGGAAACAGTAAGAAGACAATCGAAACAAAGTATGCTGTCTTCGTTATTATCTGACGGAAAACGTGAGATGAAGCAGCGGCTTTCGTTTATTGTTGAGACTAACAAGCGGCCTTTTAATGCCGGGGGACTAGTTGTGTGTCTGCTTTTGATCCTTGGTGGAAGCACCGCTATTAGCCTCCCCACCAGTGCGGCGACCGGTGGAAGCATCGATATTAGTATTCCGGAGACCGAGATGTCTGTTGAAGAATACTACCAAACGGAGGCTGAGAGCGAGGCGGAGTTGAAGATGGCGATGTCGGAAGTGTTCAGTAATGAGTTTAAAGAAAGCGACTTTTCTGGGCTGACAATCAGCTATGATGAAAAGGGTGTGCCAATTGTTAGTGATCCTAATGACGAAGAAAGGAACTATGCAATATCTGCAAAAACAAAAAAACGGCTTACCAGCTTCTACTCCTCTTCATCCTGTGATAAGGATTCTCTGTATTTTCAAGTGGAAAGAGACAACATTATTGGCGTAATTGCCGGCGGATATGGCTACAAAGCTGTTAAAGTGAAGTATGCTGGAAAGACTGGTTACATGAAAAGTTCAAATCTAACTTTCCATTAAGATGCTCAATCTGATTTTAGATTGAGCTTTTTTGGTACGCTAAATTTTGCAGCTGTTCAAAGCATCCCGCTCAGCTGGCTTTAGCTTGAAGGTAGTTGATCCGATGTTTTGCTCTACATGGTGAAGCTTGGTGGCGCCAGGGATGGCAAAGACGGTTTCGCCGTGTGAGTGGATCAGCCAATTGAGGGCAATTTGAGCTGGGGTCTTGTCGTATTGATTACCTAGTTCCTTTAAGAGATCGATTAGCGGCTGGGTTTTTTGTAGCTTTTTCTCGGTAATGCCGGATTGATATTTGCGCAGGAAGAAAAGCTGCCGCATTAATTCGGGATGATCGTGGAATTTCCCCGTCAGCAGGCCTTGCTGCAACGGTGAATAGGCAATAATGGAAATCCCGAGTCGTTTGGCGGTATCCAGCACATCGTTTTGCTCGATTTTTCGATTCACCAAGTTGTAGCAGACTTGGTTAGAAACAAGTTGGGCTCCGGCATCCTGCAGATAGTGGTGGGCTTTTTCCATTTGCTTAGGGGAAAAGTTGCTGACGCCGACATAGCTGATTTTGTGCTGGTAGACTAATTCGCACATCGCCTCTACTTGCTTTTCGATAGAAGAAAAAGAAGTGGGATGGTGAATTTGATAGAGATCAATGGTTGTTTTTTGTAAAAAGGCTAGACGTTGGTCAATTGTTGTGGTTATCGAGCTAGCCGTTCGGGCCAAGGGCCACCACTTATCAGCGATATATGGGGCTGACATACCTTCGCTTTCCAATTCCTGAATAATTCTGCCAATCACTCGTTCTGATTCACCGTTGCCATAGGCTTCGGCAGTATCCACCCAGTTGATGCCGCTTTCTAAACTGATTCGCAGAATTTCTTTCATCGTTTGGAAATCCACCTGATTCCAAAATTTTGAAGTTAGTCCGTTTCCGCCTGAAAACTGCCAAGTCCCTAAACCGATGGGGGATAGGGCTAATTCGGTTGTTCCAAGTTTTCTTGTGTTCATCCAATCCTTCTTTCCTGCTGCGTTTGTGCTATCTTGGGTTTGATTATATACTTGGAAAGATCGGCAATTCAATAGGTTTTGCCAAGTGCTACACAATCGAAAAAATGTGACAGGAGCTGCAAGGATGAAAAGAGTGAAACAAATTGAACAATCTAAGGCGTGGTTTGTCGAAGCTTTACTGGGCTTAATGGAGAAGGAAAGCTTCGACAAAATTACCATTAAGCAGATTGCGGAATCAGCTCAGCTGGATCGTCGAACCTTTTATCGGCATTTTTCTTCCAAGGAAGAGGTCCTAAATTATCGGATCAAGCAGCTTTTAGCTAGTCACTTTGAAGAAATTAAGCAGTTAGATTTGCGAGGGGAAGAAGAAATTGTCTGCCGGCATTTTTACTTCTTGGAGGAGCAGATCCAATTAATGAAGGTTTTGAAAAAGCAGCAGCTGTTTTCCTTTTTGTTAGACAGCTATGGGGAATACACCGAACTGTTTGCGACTATTTTTGCAGAAGCACCGCTGGTAGAAAACGAAAGTAATTATCAAATCGCTTTTAAAGCTGGGGGCTTTTTGAATATGGTCGCTTATTGGATTCAGCAGGAAACCCGGGAAACGCCCGAAGAAATGGCGGCGTTGTTGACGCGTTTTTATCGCTACGGGGTGGAATGAGGCATGTGATCTTTTTCCGATTGTGCTTGACCAATCAATCTTACTAATATAGAGTTAAACACATGAATATATAAACATATGAAAGTGAGGGATTGGAATGCTGATAAGAGCTTTGGTGTTTGGACTAGTGTGTCTGTTTTATCTTGCGTATTTAGTAAAAGCGTTGTTGTTGAAACGACAAGGTGTTCAAGTAAATTTATTAGGCGTGGGCAAGAAAAGCAAGCGGACTTTGGCTTTTGAATTGCTGATGGAGATAGTAACCGTGGCAGGTGGAGTCCTGCAATTTTTGTCACCAATATTTGTAGAAGCCAGCCCGTTTCCCTTAAACTGGCTAGGTGTGCTGTTGGCATTGCTGGGAACGGGATTTTTTATTATTGCGGTGAAGACAATGCAGGACAACTGGCGGGCAGGATTCGATGAGGAGCAGGAGACGGAACTGGTTACAACGGGAATCTATCGGTTCAGTCGGAATCCAGCCTTTGTGGGCTTTGATTGTTTGTACCTGGGTGTGGCATTGGCATTTCCAATCTTGATAAACATTGTGCTGGCAATTGTTGCTTTAGTACTTTTTCATATCCAGATAGCGGGTGAAGAAAAATACCTGCTGGCAACCTTTGGTGAGAGTTACCACAAGTATCAAGCAGCGGTCAGAAAATATATCTAAATAAGCCGGATTCCTAGTAAGTGAAGGAGTCCGGCTTATTGAAGTTATGGCTGAAGGACTTTTTCCATCAGCCTCACGTTTAAACGATAAGAAATCAAGGTAAAGCTGCCGCCTAATAAAATAAAGAGGGCGAGAAAAATGCCGGTCGAAGCAAAAATAGTTTCGGTCACTTGATTTGAAAGGTCACTGAAGAAGGAGCCAACCAAAAGCACAGCGATGGTCACGCCAAAGGCAGTCACCGGTAAAAGAAACCGGATGACGATGTCAGTTAGCGCAAACTTTTTCAAGGCAGGCTGATCCTTGCCTAAATAATGCAAAATGCGAAAATCGTTTTGTGTTTGGTAGCTGTCGATCATTTGAATCAAGGACAGTAACGTGAAATAAAGAAAGACAAAGATAAAGCAGAGCATTCGCTGCAGAAAAATCATATAGACGGCGACTGAGAAATCAGGAAAGACTCCGGCGGCCAATAAGCTGGAAAATATCAGCGATGAAAAGGCGAATATCAGACACAGGCACAAGATCGTATACAGAACCGCCGTTGTTCTGTGGCTGCTTAATAATTTACTGATGCGAACCAAGCGGTTTTTGGTATATAGATCCGCATTTTCCGGCTTCCGATAATGGCTGAGTCCAGCAAACAGCGTTTTGTAAAAGACAAAAATGTTGAGGATTAAGGGCAGGCTGATAGCAGAGCTTAATGACAATCCTAGTCCTTCGATATCCCAAAAGATTAGGCCGAATAAACCAAATGTAATAAGCGAATTTAAGCCCAAACACCTTTTCCAAAAACGAAGGGAACGTTTTTCACGGCGCTCTTGTTGAACCTTCCAATCCACCAGTTGACTTAATCGCACCTTTTTGATCCTTCTTCGCAGCAGCAGGGCCGTGAAGCATTCGATCAATAACAGATAGCCGAGATTTTGACCAAAAATGCCTAGAATCGAAACCTCGATCGCTAAAGAAGCGTGGCTGAAGAAGCTAAACAGAGCAAACAGACTTCCGCCCAAAGCGGTGCCTAAAACCAGACAAACCATTCCCAGAAAGAATAATTCTCCACAAACTAAGAGGGAGATCCGGTCTTTGTTGATTCCCAACAAGGAGTAGGTGGCTAATTCCTGAGCCCGCTGCTTAAGGAAAAACTGGTTCATGTAATCCAGCATGGCGATCGCAATCAGTAAAATTAGCGCAGGCAACGAAGAACCCGAAAGTCCCGTCTGAGCCGAAATAGTGGAAACGATGTTGGACAGACAGATAATCGCCGTCAGTACAGTCAGGGTAACCATATAAATCAGATAGTCCTTCAGTGAACGGCGGGCGTTGCGGAGGGTTAAATTAAGATACATGGTCATCATCTCCTAAAAAAGCGTCCATTTTTTCCAGGATCAGCTGAAAGGTTTCCTTTTGCGAAAGCTGATCAGTTGTCAGCTCATTAATGAAGCGGCCATCCTGCATGAATAGAATGCGTTGGCAATAGCTGGCGGCGATGGCGTCATGGGTGACCAGCAAAATCGTGGTCTCTTTGGTTTCGTTCAGTTCTTTTAAAGTGGTCAAAAATTGCTTAGCTGAACGAGTATCCAAGGCGCCGGTGGGCTCATCAGCCAAAATAAGATCAGGTGAAGTCGCTAAAGCGCGAGCACAGGCACAACGCTGGCGTTGACCGCCGGAAACTTGATGGGGAAACTTATGCAGCAGTTCATGTATGTCCAGCTGTTGGGCAGTATCCAAAACCAACTGATTGATTTCGTTTTTCGGATGGCCTTTGACAGTAAGAGCCAGGGCAATATTTTCATGGAGGGTCAAGTTGGCCAGTAGATTGTAATTTTGAAAAACGAAGCTTAAATGCTGGCTGCGAAACGTGGCTTGTTCCTTCTCCTTTAATTGCGACAGTTCTTCATCGCCAACTAAAACCATACCTGAGCTGGCGATGTCCAAGGTGGAAATAATATTCAGCAAGGTGGATTTGCCAGAACCGGAGGCTCCCATAATCGCGACAAAATCGCCTTTCTCTACTGAAAAGGTCAGGTCATCAAGTGCCGTGTAGCTGGTGTCTTCAATCTCGTAGACTTTGGTTAGGTTTTTTGCTTCGAGAATATTAGTCATAGGTCAGCTCCTAGTGTTTTATTTAAGTTTAGCATAGCCAGCGGATATTACACTAAAAAATTGAAAAAGCAAATTACATATGAAAGCTGCTGTCAAATAAAACCTCAATTATAAA
>LIDZ01000607.1_pt1 | contig 10625 bp, 6 predicted proteins | sample 644651 | NCBI WGS metagenome assembly LIDZ01 (sample SAMN03856242, study PRJNA289617) | food metagenome | isolation source: wine grapes on drying loft during traditional withering process | host: Vitis vinifera cv. Corvina | place: Italy: Gargagnago di S. Ambrogio di Valpolicella | collected 2014-01
CACATGAACAAGGAGCATTGGTTGACGATCAGACTTGACGGCTCGGTTGAAAAGAGCGAAATCATTGATTTACTTCATGACAGCTTTCTGATGACTCAGTAATAACTGAATGTTTTATCAAAAAAGGCACGGAAATATGAACGCTTTGTTCAGATTTCCGTGCCTCTTTTTCTATTCTTAGCGCACCGTATATTTTAAGCGTTAGTTTCGATACTTTCGGTGCTTCACCTTTTATTTAACTGCCATAATGCCTCTTTATCTTGAGAAAAATTATAGGCAACATTCGTTAACATAACTTCATACTTCTTCATCACAACAGCTCTAACCTTGGAAAAGATACTGCAACGCTACGCACATTTTCCCAATTGCCCACCAATTTTTTAACTTTTGACAATTAAAGGAGTTGATTTATACGTTTTTACTTCAAACTACAGGCAGACCTATCAAATGAAACCTTTTTCGGAATGCCCCTATGCGCTAAGTTGTGTATTACCTGCTACCTGTTTCTTCCAAATAAGAAGGAGACAACAGCTACTAAAATAACTGCCCCGATAATAGAAGGGACAATTGCCATTCCTGCTAAAGCAGGGCCCCATGTACCGAATAATGCTTGACCTAACCAAGCACCAATTAAGCCGGCAACAACATTTGCGATGATTCCCATTGAAGCACCTTTACTAGTAATTGCTCCAGCAACCGCTCCAATTACACCGCCTACTATTAATGACCAAATCATATCTATCACTCACTTTCTTTGATTAATTGTAAAACTATCTACTGCTTTCATTCCTTTAGACTAGTCGACAAGGGTAATAAATCCTGCAGGTATTTCATTGCTAGCAATAACTTCTGATCAGAAAAGTCCAATTGCTAAATCGTTAATAAACAGGTCCTGTTTTACTTTTGTTTATGATCGATTAAATACTTTTGATAACATGCATGCTTAGTTATAGCTTAGACGCTTCCTTAATTTTTTGCAAAAAATCTGCTTTCATTTAGCTGCAATTTTTTCGTTTTTACTGAACATAACTTTGCAAATTAAAGCTTTTAAAGTAACAACTATTGAGATTTTGACCTTCGCTGATCAATGGAAACAGAAAAATCCCTGTTCGATGTGAGCAGGGATTAGTTCATTGAAATGATTAGTTTCAAACGTTCTCTTTATTTACTTTTCTGATCAATAGCAAACTAGCTGCCAACACCAAAAGTCCGAACCAAACGAATAGATTATTTACTTCATTTCCGGTTTTTGGTAATTGTTTGCCCGTCGCGGCAGGTTGTGCTTTTCCACCAGCTGTACTCGGCAGATTTTTATTCGAGACACCACCTGCTGCTCCACTTGGCCGGTTAGTAGTCCCATTTGGTCTATTAGTTGAGTTTCCGCCTAAATAGCCTGGTACTCTATCGTTGCGACTGGAGCTTTGTTCTTGGTTGCTTGAACTACTTGAAGAACTGGTGCTTTCTTCTGGTTCGTTGGAGCTAGATGAAGAACTGGTGCTTTCCTCTGGTTTACTTGAACTAGTTGAAGAACTGGTGTTTTCTTCTGGTTTGCTCGAGCTGGTTGAAGAATTGCTACTGCTTTCTTCTGGTTCGTTGGAGCTGCTCGATGAACCGCTGCTTTCTTCTGGTTTGCTCGAGCTGGTTGAAGAATTGCTACTGCTTTCTTCTGGTTTACTTGAACTAGTTGAGGAGCTGCTGCTTTCTTCTGGTTCACTTGAACTGGTTGAAGAACTGCTGCTTTCTTCCGGTTTGCTCGAACTAGTCGAGGAGCTGCTGCTTTCTTCTGGCTTACTCGAATTATTGGAAGAGCTGCTGCTTTCTTCTGGTTCACTTGAACTGGTTGAAGAACTGCTGCTTTCTTCTAGTTCGCTTGAACTACTAGATGTGCTACTGCTTTCATTTTGCTCGCTAGAACTTGTTGAAGAGCTACTGCTTTCCTCTGGTTCACTCGAACTGGTTGAGGAGCTGCTACTTTCTTCTGGTTCACTTGAACTTGTTGAAGAACTGCTGCTTTCTTCTAGTTCACTTGAACTACTAGATGAGCTGCTGCTTTCTGACTCGCTTGTACTGCTTGAAGAACTGCTGGATTCACTTGTACTTGTTGAGGAACTACTACTATCATCTGTGCTGCTTGAGCTACTTGAGGAACTACTGCTACTGTCGTTTGTACTGCTCGTGCTGCTGGATGAACTACTACTCTCGTCTGTACTGCTTGTGCTGCTAGACGAACTGCTACTGCTATCATCCGTACTGCTCGTGCTGCTGGATGAACTGCTACTATCATCTGTGCTGCTTGAGCTACTTGAGGAACTACTGCTACTGTCGTTTGTACTGCTCGTGCTGCTGGATGAACTACTGCTCTCGTCTGTACTGCTTGTGCTACTAGACGAACTGCTACTGCTATCATCCGTACTGCTTGTGCTGCTTGATGAACTGCTACAGCTATCATCTGTACTGCTCGTGCTGCTTGATGAACTGCTGCTATCATTTGTGCTGCTACTTGAGGAACTGCTGTCACTTGGTACTGGCGGCGTTTCACCACTATACTCATGAGCGCCTATGTCTATTAGACCATCAGACAAAATATTCCCGAAATAGTCACGTCCTCCGTTGTCAGCGATAGCGACTCCTCGATTAATTGCAGGTGAATTTTCTACTAATTGGTAACCGGAAACACTAGCTAATCCGATACCACCGGTACCTGGCGCAGCCATTACTTGCTGATCAACCAGTTCATCTTCTATTACTGCACGTTCATGCTGTGGTTCACCTGGGAGACTAATACTATTAAACGCTCCTGTTAATTCTACATTTGGATTTTTTACAATAACTGGATTTTCCTCATTGTTTGGGATATTCGTATACCCATAGTACAAATTATGATCATAATTTATAGTAGCAGGATGTTCTTCTCCATAATGTGCCGGCTGCCAATACGGTGTGACGTTAGTTCCTTCATTGTAAAAAATATTATTTTTTACATTTACGTATCCGGGTTCTTCCTGGCTCATGACGGTTACATCCAGACCCACTCCAGTGTAAAAAGTATTATTGTAAACCTGTGCTATTTCTTCTTCTGTAATTCCTGGATAACGCGGATCATTGTAATTAGGATCTAAACTATTAGATACCAAAAACAGATGTTTCCGGTCATTTTCACTAATGTTATAACGAATGAGGCTATTGAAATTTTTAGGTGAACAAATCAGCATAAAGCCTCCTTGATTATCGTGGCTATAGTTATACTGATAAATAGTTCCTGTCCCTGAATCACAGTCAAATCCTTCACCGTCATAATTATCAACTGTATTTAAAGCCTCGTTAAATTGAAAATTTGGATAATAACATAACCAAGGCCAAACCCCTGCGTTCACTTGCCAATAATCTGGAACTTTAGGTACTTCGCTTAAACGCGGATCATTTTCATGGCTTTTACTCGCACCATTTGACACATTGTATTGAATTAATGGCTGGTAAGAATCAAAAGGAACAATTCCATCTCCGCCAACATCTTGTACATAATTATTTTCGATTAATACATTAGTATGTCCATACATTTGAATCTTTGCTGGATCAATAGTAGTCGCTTCAGCCTCGTCAGTAATCATTTCTTCGTAAACCGTTGCCCCTACCGAAATACCCGTTCGAGTAACATCTTCCACGTGGCAATTCGTTATTGAAATATTGTCAAAGCGGGTGATCTCTCCCTGTGTTGTACCTCCAACTGCGAAGTAAATGCCTCCATTTCCCCAGTTTTTAGCATGAACACTGCCGTTTACATCTGTTACTTTCAAATTATCGACATGAACATTCTTTGTTAATCCATTATTTTTGGCTAAAACGTAAAATCCAACCCGACCTTCTGGCGTCCCTTGACTACCCCAATCAGGCATTTCATAATCTCCGTGATTGGTAATCGCCAAATCTCTAACAGTCCAGTTGCTAGCGTTGTACAAGGTTACCGCCGAGTAGATTTCCTTTCCCATGTCGTCCATTTGGCTGACACGGCCTCCACCTTCGCCATTTATCGTGGCTCTTCCGCCAGTATCTCCATAACTTTCTAAAATAATCGGCGTTTCGTCTGAACCTTCCCCATTCACACCGCCCTCTAAAAACAACGTATCTGAAAATACACTGTCTTCATGTAAGCGAATGGTGTCACCTGGTTGAAACTTTGTTTGTTCTAGTTTGTCTAGTGATTTCCACGGACTACTTGGTGAAGTTCCGGGATTCTCATCATCGCCGTTATTGGCATCAACATAATAAACCATTCCCGCTGCATACACAGGCTGCTGAAACGGCCCGATAATTAGTGGAAAGAGTAATAACAGTATCCCTACTATTGATAGTATTCCCCTATTTTTCATACCCCATTTTTACTCCTTTCGCTCAATTTTTGCTTGTTCTACCCATTTTTTTAGTTGCTTTTGATAGTAATTTTTTTCCAGCTGAATACGGATGCTTTCTTCCACGTCTGTTAAAGGCTGCAGCTGGCCTTCTTTGGTTTCCCTGCAGTAATAGACCCAATCTTTGTTTTCACTGCCGAAAATGGTACTCCATGATTTTGCCGGCAATTCCATTACGCTGTCTATCTCTTCATTTCGATACTTAATCCAATCTCTCATCGTTGATTCGTTGATCGGCATTGCTTTGTAGGAAACTCCTTCAATTGAATCCAGTTGTTCTAGATTCAATTCGCTTTGCATCAACGCTTCTAAGGTTTCTTTTGGTGCTTGGATTTGGTAGATCTCTTTAGAATCGACACTTTTAAATTGTTCTGGATTTCGTTCGTAATAATTCTCAACTGATTTGTTGGTAATTTCTTTACGCATCGTTTCCTTCAACTTATTGATGGTGTTGCTTAACGAATAGGCGTAAAAAGTTTCTGGATCGTATTCTCTTAATCCATAAACTACTTCTTGATTTTCGATCTTTTCTTCGTTTTCTTTGTTGGTCTTTTCCAGTTCCTCCATTAACGTTTTGTGGTCATCAATCACTTCAATGTTGAGTTTTTTCGCCTCTTGCAGTTGAACTTTGTCTTCAACAATTTGGGCTTCCAGTTCCTTTTCGCTTAACAGCGGATACATTTCCTGGAAAAAGGTGTATTCTTCCGTCGTTACAGCTTGTCCGTTTACTTTCAGAACCCATTGCGGACGAAAAAGAAGCAAACAGCCGATGATTAGGAAAGCACAGACAAATAAGCACTTTCCCTTTTTACTTTTTGTCAATTGTTTGACTTTTTTACTATCTAAATTGCTAAGGATGGTTTTCATTGTAGTAAGTCTCCTGGGATCTTTACTTCCTGTTTCTCGATGACACTCTTTTTAATCAACTTTTTCAGACTGAAGGAATCGCCCTTCATTCGTTTGACTTTAGTACGGGCAAATCTCAGCTGTTTTTTCTCCAAAATACCGACCGTATATTTTTTTCCATACAATAATGGAAATTCGACCTTTCCGTCTTCATCAGAAACAGCGATGACTTTTTCTCCATCGATGAGTATCGGATTCTTCCCGCGTTTGCCCAGCAGCTCGACTGAAACATGCTGAAGTGGGTTGTTCTGCAGATCCTTTAAATAGAAGGAAAGCAGGTACTTTCTTCGGCCGATTATTCCTAGTCGAATAATCTGAACTATGACATAGAGCAGCAGCAAGCTTCCCAGCACAATACCTGAAACTAACAGGATAAAATTGCGGGACTTGTTCTTGTCCACTTTTTCTATTTCTTTTTTCATAGCTGGAACATAAGGTATCCGATGCCCCCGCACCAACAAGCGATGAGAATTAATACTGTAAGGTGTACAGGTAAGCAAAGTGACATAATCCATGCCGTCAACTATCAGCAGGTCTTGGGTTTCGGTAGGTTCAATCACTTTAATTTGGTCTACTTCGTACGCATGGGTATCATCCAGCACTTCAATATAGAACTGATCCTTTACTTTCAAGTCAGGCAAATCCGTAAATAATTTAGACTTCTTCAAGCCGCGGTGAGAAGAGATCACCGAATGGGTGCTGGGTCCCCCGATTAAGGAAGAGGTCCCATCAAGAATGGTTGCTCCTTTAGATAGGAAAAAGTCATTGGTTATGTCATACACTGGTAGTTTGACGTCAATTTTTGGAATAACAATCGTTCCGGCTGTGTGTCCTTCTACATAAGAATGTGTCGGCTTTGCCTTTTTTTCTTTTTGTCGTCGTTCTTCTGAGAATGGTTCCCCATCTGCGCCAGGATTGTTTTCCTTGCGAGCTTTTTCATCGCGGGCTTCCATTTCTTGCTGCAGCCTTTGAATTTCGGCTTCATTTTTCTGAGAAGCTTCTCGCTGATATCTTTGTACCGTTCTTTGGTCCAAATAATCGACAATACCTTGGCTTACGAAAGGATAAAGCAACAAGGAAAGGCCAAAAAGAAAGACCAGCAGCATGACAATCCGCTGCAGCATAACCGCCATTGAATTTGATTTTTTCGCTTTCTTTTTTGTTGTCTTAGCCATAAGTGCTTTCCTCGTTTCTAATCAATTTGGTAAACAAAATAAGAAAGACAGTAACGAATGGTGCTCGACTTCGCTACTGTCTTATCGAAGCTTAAGCTTCTAGTTTATTCATTTGCAAATTATGCTTCTTTGCGTTGAGAACGTACATACCATACGCCAGCAGCTGCCATTACTACCGCACCAAGAGCAACCATTACATAAATACCAGTGCCCCCAGTTGAAGGAAGACTGCCTTGTTGTAAGTTGATTACTTCTGCAGGTGTTCCAGGAGTAGTTGCCAACGGGTCAGTAGTGTCGAAAGATGTCTTAGAAACTATAAATTCTTTCATGTCTTCTAACAATACATATTTATCAGTAGGTGTTTTGGTTTCTTGTAAGTAGTAAGTACCATCTTCCAACCCTCTAATTGTTACATAACCACTTGCATTTGATTCAAATTCAGTGGCTTGTGCTTCGGTTCCCCAAGAAATTTCTCCGTTAGTGCCAACTACTAAATAATCAGCTGTATCTTTGTCACTACCATTGCGGACAACAAATTTAGCGCCTGCTAAAGGAGCGGGTTTCGCAGGATCGCCAATAAGATTTGATCCATCGACCTTAATAAAGTTATACCCACCAGTATAGACTTTACTACCAGGACCTTCACCAGTATCATGGTCTGTTTCGATTTTTGCTGTATTGCTTACTTCCACACCTGGAGCTACTGTTTGCAATAGTTTCATTTGGTATGTCATTGTCAAAGTAGCACCTGGGGCCATAGCTGCAATACCATCTGGAGTAAACGTTACTGTAAACTGACCAGCAGTTCCTGTACCAACTATATAGTGAGGCGTAGGGCCCTCATCAGTAAAGGTTGTTGTACCGTCTGTTAAAACTAAAGTATCTTCATCAAATCCTAGGTGTGTACCATGAGTATCTGTTATCACATATTTAGTATAACGTGGAGCATCTAATGTGCCATTACCGTCAGAGTCAATTTGGTCGGCAATACCCTCTGGAATAACTGATGTTACCTTATAGTCGATCTTGTCGCCAACATTTATTGATCCGCCAGCATTGGTCTTTGTAACTTTGATGTCATCATTTTTGATGGCATCTCCGCCTGTAAATTCTACAGATGGATTTTCTGCATTCAAAGTAAATGGTTTGTTAACTGCACCATTTTGAATCGCGAAACCAGTTACCGTTGATATCTCGGTTAAGTAATACGCGCCATACAATAGACGTTCTTCTTTGAATCTACCAGTAGTTGGCTCCGTTTTGAATTTGTATGCATCAGCTGGGTTATCAGACCATATAGGTGTATCAGAACCATCAAAGCCGCTTAAATATTCTGTGTCTGTTTCGTTGAATTTACCGCCTCTGTGAATATTAAATACTACACCTTCCAATTTAGTCGCGCTGTCTAAATTAGAAACCTTTTCTACTTCAATGCCGGCTGTTGCTACCACGTTTTTAGGATATAAATGGATTTCAGTAAGATCGGCTGTTCCAGCTACGTTTTTTACTGGTAATGCTACCACCATATTATCAGCTGTTGTTACACCAGCTATTGGTGTTTCGACAATAACATAAACTGCATTTTTTTCGCCTGATTTAGCAGGAAGATTAGCTAATGTCACATCCCCAACTGAACCAGTTGTTGCAGTTGTTCCCGTTTTTACTGCGGTTGCTGAAGAATAGTCAGCGCCTTTTACAGCAGCTAAAGCATCTTCCATTGAGTCACCAGCACTTAATGCTGTATAAAATGCTTCTGTTGCATCATAAACATTGAATGTTACCCCACCAAAGCCTGGGTGCGCATCCATGTCATCGTCTCGTTCCCCTGTATTATCAAAACCCTCTGGTGTGCTGTCGAAACGTTTTTTATGCAAGATAAGATCTATATTACCCTCAGTAGCCGCTTCTGCTTTTAACGACGACCCCAATCCTAGAGCTAACGGTAATACCATGACAACCGCTGCTATAAACAACATTATTCTCTTTTTCATTATCTTTTCTCTCCTCCATTTTTATTTATTTTCTGCTGCTTGTTCTTGAACCAAACGAGCGTAAGAACGAATGCTACGATAAGACTTCCTGCGATCACTCCTTTGATAGATACTTGTTCACCCGTTTTCGGCAAGCTTCTGGAACTGCTTGGTGTTGTTGTCCCACCAACCGTGCGTGTTACTTGGCTGATTGGGTCACCAGGCGTTCTAGGAGTTTCCCCAGGTGGATTTCCAGTGTTTGGAAGTTTGCTATTTAGAACCTCCAGCATCGGTGCAGGCTGTTCACCTGCTAGATAGGTGTTCTTTTCAACTTCGAAATCGACTGCTCTACTTAATAGTCGATAGCCGCTTGGTGCAACTACCTCTTCTAAGTGGTAAGTACCATAAGCCAATCCCTTTATTTCAAAAGTCCCCTCTTGATTAGAGGTGATTCTAAATAGTTCTTGATCATTAGGAGTTTCTGCCTTCTTCCACGTATAGTTCGTGGTAAGGTATTCATCGCTCTCATTCTTGATTACAAAAGATGCATTGCTCAGTGTTTGTTTTTGATCACTTGCATCCAATTTAATGAAGCGACGGCCACCAGTCAGGACTTCGCGAGACGTATCTTCTAACTCGCCCTCTTGTGTTGAATTGTGATACCTCAGATAAGCTTTATTGTAAAATGGCGTATCTGGTTCAACACCTTGATTGAGTTTCAACTGATAAGTTACTTTCAACTCTCTACCATTAAATGGCGCAAGCCTGCTTGGATTGAAGTCGATCACAAAGCCGTTGTCTTTTGCTTCAACTTGATACCATGAAGGATCTAACGCCGTTCCATTGACTGTAACTTCCAGCGAGTCTACATCCGCCGTTAACGCTGGATCTGGTTCATCCACTACTCGAAAATACTGATAAACAGTTATTAATGTAGGAATTTTTACTTTGATTTCATACTTGATCGCGTCTTCGTAAGCAAAGTCTTGATGATCTTCAGCTAACGTTTTTTCAATTGAAGGCAATTCCAGTGTTGTGTCATTTTTGGAGTAGACATGGATATCATCCTCATCATTTTCAGTTGGAAAATTCAGAATCAAATTGTCACTGGCTCTTGCCGCATCAACAGACTGGGTTTCAATAATTAAATAGCTGGCATCATGAGCCGCGTTTTTCTTAGCCAAACTTAGCTTCAAAACGCCATCTGTTTCGGTCATTTGGCCTTGCTTGTTAGGAACTGACATGCGTTGCGTTTGTCCTTTGGCTGCAACAGTCATTCCGTTGCGTCCTGAGACACTTTGACCAAGCGAAAGACTGGAAACATCGGCTTTTGTTAAAGCCTTTGCCTCTTCTAACGCATCATTTAATGAAGCATGGTTGCGAACATATTGCGTAATATCTACAACCGTAAACTCGACGCCGTTAATGCCTTGTTTTTCTGTTAACATATTTTGATTAGCATTTACTGCGGCTTCGGTACTTCCTTCACCTTTAGTTACCTGTTTGTAAAGGTAGACCGTTGCCGTATCTGCTGCTGAAGCATTTCCTGGGAAAACGAATGATCCCAAGATCATCAGAAGCATCGCTAATCCTGTCATAAAGATAGATGGTTTTTTCAATCTAAGCACCTACCTTTCTGCGACGGTATTCGAGAACAACTGCAGTTAGAATAACCATCAAGAGAATCCCGCTGGCAATCATTAGCTGCTGCTGGTATCCCTCGCCGCCTGTTTGAGGTAACGGAACTTTGTCACGCTTGTTTGTTACCTTGATTGAGAAAGCTTTTCCGGTCGTGTATTCAGCAATAAATTGGTTAGTTGATTGGTTATCCTGATTAGTATAGGAAACTGCATAACCTGAATCGCCGACTTCCTTCAAGGTATAGGTTTTTCCAGCTGTCAAAACCGCTGTCCAATCGGTGATTTTAGTAGCTGCATCATCTGGATCGGTATAGAAGTCAATATCGACTTCCGAATCTTTTCCAGTAACTTCGGCGCGTCCATGCGCGACTACATTTTCGCCGTCCAGCAATTCAAACTTGAAGGTTTCTTCTGTGAATACACCATCGCCGGTTACTACTTTAGTTGCCTTGAAATCAAATGTGTCTTTGTTCACTGTACTGATAGTGATCGGTGGATCATTGTTAAACGAAACCGTAAATTCATTGC
>LIDZ01001579.1_pt2 | contig 10615 bp, 7 predicted proteins | sample 644651 | NCBI WGS metagenome assembly LIDZ01 (sample SAMN03856242, study PRJNA289617) | food metagenome | isolation source: wine grapes on drying loft during traditional withering process | host: Vitis vinifera cv. Corvina | place: Italy: Gargagnago di S. Ambrogio di Valpolicella | collected 2014-01
ATTCAAAACATAGTAGGCCTTATTTTTTTTCTCGATTTTTACAAAGCTGGAATTTAACAAAGCATTCATATGATGAGAAATAGTCGCTGGTGCTAAATTCAAATGTTCAGCCAGTTCTAAGTTATAGCTGGGCTTTTCTTTTAAGTAGGCTAGGATTTCCAGCTTGGTTTTGTCGCTAATCGCCTTGAGCCCCACTAATAGATCTTCCTTAGAAAGTGCCGAGTTACCGCCGCTTCGCTGAACATAATCACACAAAAGCCCGTAATAGCACTGATTTTCAAGAATCAGAACCGACATGGGTATCGCTAAGGTTGGGGTGACCGTTGCCGCTAGCTCCAAATTTCTGGTCATTTGGCGTAGAAAGGACTCGTTTTGCATATTTTGCTGGTATTTTTCCAGTAAAGGTGCCAAATCATTTTCCACCGCAACCTTCGCCGCCTCAAAAGCCGGCAGATTAGTCTTCACTGCTTCAATCAAATCCGTCAAAATAGGTCTAGGCTGCTGCAGCAGATTCGTGATCTGCCATTTTACGCTATCAGGAAATTCCAGCTGTCCCAACTGCTGGATCGCCTGAAGAGTCGTTGCATTTTCTGGCGGCTCCTCGTCATGTATATACAGATAGATGAAGGAAATGATCAGCTGCTGCAGCTGGGCATCACTCATGGTTGAAAGTTCATCATTCCAGAATGAATAGCGGAAAAGTAAAAATGCCAAGGTGATTAAGTAATCCGTTTCCACTTCTTGGAAAAAAACGTCACAGGCAGTCGGTATCCGCTGCTCCTCAAAGCGTGAATAATACGCTTCGATGATTGGATAATGTTTTTCGTAAAAGCTCAATCCATCCAACCCCAACTCATCCAAATCAGCCAGCGTTTCTTGCTGGGCTTTTTCGTCAAAAGGAGTGTGATACAGCAGGAAAAAAGTTTCAAAGTAAGGATTTAATTGATTATTAATCGGCAAGGAAATCATGCGTGTTTGCTCCTTTGAATAACTAGTTATATCTCATCATAAATCAAACCGCGGCTACTTGCAATTGCTCCTGTTGTTTAATCGAAGCAAAGTCGGCAAACTGCTGGTTTTTGCTCAGTTCTTCGTAGGTGCCCACCTGAATAATTTTTCCCTCTACCATATAGATGATCGCATCGTATTGACCTAACAACTCTTCACTCAAGTTGTGGGTGATGGTCAACAAAGTCAGCTCCGGTAATTGCAACAAACGGGTTTCAATATCATAGGCAGTTTTGCTGTCGACCGCCGAGGTGCCCTCATCCAAAATCAGAAGCGGCTTGTTTTGAATCAAAGCCCGAGCCACTGCTACCCGCTGTCTTTGACCGCCAGACAGGTTGTTGCCGTTTTCACCAGCAGGAGTTTCCAGACCAGCCGGCAAACTGTCGATAAACTTCTTGGAGCCGCTGGCAAACAATGCACCGCCGATTTCTCCAGCCGAACGTTCCTGATACAGGGAGATATTGTCGCCAATTGATTCATCAAACATATAAACGTTTTGGTGAATCATGGAATAATACTGGGAAATTTGATGCACATCTAATTCCTTCAGCTCCTGGTCATCAAAGCGGATTTCTCCTTGATAATTACCGAAGTTAGCGGTGATTAAGCGGGCTAAGGTGGTTTTGCCACAGCCACTAGGGCCAACTAAGGCGTATTTTTTATTCTTCTCCAAAGTTATATTCAGATCTTGAATGACGGGCTTCTCCTCATAGCTGAAAGCCAGCTGTTTTAATTGGATGTTTTTTTCAAAGGAGGGGACTTTTGTGCCTTTGAAAGGCGAGTCCACGGGAGCAGCCAGTTCGTCAATCCGAGCTGCTACCGGTTTTGCCCCTTGAATTTTAGGCAAGCTTTCTAATATCATGGCGGCCGGCTGGACGAAGGTGCCGCTTAGCTGAAGCAAGGCCAGCATCACGCCAGCGGTCATTTCACCGTTTAACACAAAGTAGGCTGCAACAATCAAATTGACAAATTGAGTGCCCGCTCCTAAAACAGTCGAAAGTCCTTCGTTAGCAGCATAGAGCTTGTCTACGGAGAATTTAGATTTAGCGGTCTGCTCGTTTTGTTGGTGAAAGCTTTTGCGGGCAAAGGGAAGCATTTGAAAGGACTGAATCACTTCGTAGCCGGATAATAGATCCTTCAAGCGCACGGTTAAGGAGGTGTAATTTTGCGAAAGCTGGTCCTGGCGTTTTTGCAGCGGTTTGCCGAAAATGCTGGGAATAATGATTAAAGCCAGTAAACAAACAATCATCACCACCGTGATCAAAGGGCTAGTGTAAATCAACGCGATCAGAGTAGCTGCGAAAACAAAACCGTACCGAATCGCATCTAATAATGGAACAAGATAATTGTCTTCCAAAATCTTAATATCGTTGGTGACAGCGGAGATATAGTCGGCGGTGTTGGTAGAATGAAAGGTGGAAGCATCACGATTCAAAATGCCGTCAAAAATTTCCTGACGCAGGTCCTGAATCACTTGATAAATAAATTTCTTGCTGAAAAAGCTATAAACCCCTTGCAGCAAACCTGTCACCGGTAAATAAACAATCGTCAGCAGCACGGTTTGCCGAAACAAGACCTCATCTTGAGTAATCGCGGCATTCAAAATATCCCGCAGCAGGAACGCGGCATAGATGGCAGTGACGGAAGAAATGATACTGAAAAGCAAGGTTATGACTAAAAGCAGTTTGTGATTCTTGATCATTTGGTTCATGATGGACCACTCTTTCTTGGTTAGATTAATATCTAATATATATTTAAATTTATCATACACATCGAATATTAGCGAGGATTAATTAGATATTAATCAAACTATATGATTGTTGATTTGTTTGTAATCTAACTAGGAGTTAACCTTACCTGCCAAATTTTCGCAAAAACTGCTTATAAAGAAGAAACTCGCCATTTCCAGTCGGAAGTAGCACTCCTTGTTTATAACACCGGGAACACTGAATAACTCAAAAATATTGCATTGCTAACATTATTCTTACAAACGATGTTAGATAGGACTTTATTACTTTTGGAATATTTGATATTATCAATATTCCAGATGATTGATCTGGAACAATGAGGTCGTTTGTAGCGAAACATATGGTTTTATAAGAAAAATGGTCAGTAACAGGGGAAATTTAACGACAAGGAGGTTAAATGGAGTAAATTTACCTATACATAATAATTAAATTTACTGGGCACCTTACTGTTTATCAGACAGCTGATTGGCTGCTTTTCAGATGTGAAAAATTTGCAGGGAGCAATTTTTTTCGTGAAAAGAAAGAAAACTGGGGGCAAGTCTAGTTTGAAATCGCTTTTATCATTTTTTGTTTTTAGCCAGCATGCCTGTTGATGTGCGGCGTCATTTGGATAGGGGCGTACATACGGCTGCAAATAATCCTACAAACGTCTCCAATGAATAATTGTAGAAAAGGTGGAACCCATGCAACACGTATTAATTTTAACTAGAAATATTTTAGCGGAAAATGACTTAATCAAAAAACTTAACTATTTAAGCAATGAAGTGCTATGTTCTACGGATTTAATTGGACTGTTGATGCAAGGAAAAAGTTCGCGGATATTGAGCTACTTTCAAGTTGTAATATTAAGCGATACGCTAAGCAATAGTGAGTTAGCTAGTTTTTTACCGAACTTAAGCAGCTCACCCTTGGCAATTATCCGCATAAGTAATCCGGAGTATACCGAGGATCGAGATGAGCTTAGTGAATGGGTACATGAATGGATTGCTAAAGAGGACTCACTTGAACAGATACGTGAAGCCTTATATCGGACAGTTAAGAAAACGAAGCGACAGCCATTGAATGTGACATTTTCGGCTGATTTTCCTGATGTCGGTAATAATTACGGCAGCGAATACAATCTTGTCGGCGACTTACGTATAAAACTTTCAAAAAAGGAAAAGAAAGTGCTTGACCAGCTGTTGACTGCTGGCGAGAAGGAAGTAATTCTCGATCGTAAAGAATTATGTGAGTATTTATGGGGGATCGATTCGGCTTCCAACATGAGTCAGCTCTCCAGTCTGATAAAAAAACTTAAGAATAAGTTTAAAAGAGCTGGCGTGTCGGGGGAAACGATCATCACTATGTGGGGCCGGGGCTACAAGCTGAATGACAAGTTCTACCTGCAATTGCTTCAAAACGAGTCTGAGGTTAACAACTTAGTGAATCAAATGGATTAGAACGAGGCTTCAAGGGAAATTTCCTTTGGAGCTTTTTTTTTGTGAGCTGTGGGAGTCCAGCGAGCTTGTGAAGCCTCTATAATAAAAAGGATGTTCATTTACAAAGGCGAATGCTATCATAAATAGATACGAACGAGGCAAAGAAATGAGGGATGCAGCGTGAAAATCATGATTATTGAGGATGAACCGAAGATCCGAGAAGAGCTGGCGGCTTTGCTGAGAAATGCGCTTTATGAAGTGGCAATGGTGGAGGAATTTACGGCAGTGACTCAACAGGTGCAGCAGGCGTCGCCGGATTTGATTTTGTTAGATATTCATCTGCCGGGGATTGATGGTCATCAGTTGTGCGGGGAGATTCGCCGTACTATGGAGGTACCAATTATTTTCCTCACTAGCGACAATAGTGTCATGACGGAGACCAATAGTATTTTGATGGGCGGCGATGATTTTATTGCTAAACCTTATCATCCGTCGGTTTTGCTAGCGCGGATCACAGCGGTGCTGAAGCGCAGCGGTGGTGGAGGGAAGGAGGAAACGGTGCTGGAACACAAGGGTGTTACGCTGGATGTTCGTTCCTATAAAATTTTTGCCAATGGATTTGAAACGGAATTGTCGAAAAATGAATGCAAGTTGCTGCACTATTTATTTCTCCATAAAGGCGAAGTGGTGCCGCGGCTGGATTTGATCGAATACCTGTGGGACAACGAAGTGTTCATTGACGACAACGCGTTGAGTGTGACTATGACGCGGATTCGCGCCCGCTTAGCGGATATTGAAGTGACCAATTTTGTCGAGACCAAGCGGGGAGCCGGCTACAAAATCTAAAAAGGGGCAGCCTATGACTTTAGCGAGCTATTTAAAAGACAAGATCTTACTACTAGTATTAAACGGCGTCAGCCTATTTCTATTGTGTTTGTATTTGCTGGCGATCGGCAACAGCACGTTGACCGTCGGCTTGATCGCTTTGTTTTGGCTGACGATTTTTGGTGTCTGGTTAATAGTTCATTACCAGCAGCGGAAAAAATATTTCGCTGGGATTATGGATACACTAGCGGATTTGGAGAAGCCTTATTTGATCCAGGAGTTCATGGGGAAAAGCTGGCAGCTGGAGGATCAGCTGCACCAGCAAATTTTGCGGCAGTCCAATAAAGCGGTGATTGAGAAAATTCAAGCGCTGGAGCAGGAGCAAAAGGAATACCGGGAATTTATCGAGAGTTGGATTCATGAGGTGAAGCTGCCGATTACCGGGATGCGGCTGGCGGCTCACCATTTAGATAATCAATTGAAGCGGAAATTTGAAATTTATTTAACTGAAATGGATGACTTAGTGGAGCAGGCGCTTTTTTACGCTCGTTCGGAACAAGTCTATAAGGATTATACGATTAAAGAAACCGACCTGCGGCAGGTGGTTTTGCAGGTGCTGGGGAAGAACAAATATTTGCTGATCCAAAATCAGATGGCGCCGCAGCCTTTGATGGAGCCGGTTTTTGTGCAGACGGATGAAAAATGGGTGGCTTTTATTCTAGGGCAGTTGTTGATCAATGCGGTGAAGTATAAAAAAGCCGGTCCAGGAACGCTGACTTTCGCAGTGGAAGAAGCGGAACACAGCGTCCGATTGTCGTTGACGGATAATGGTATCGGGATTCCGGCCAGTGAGTTGGGGCGGGTTTTTGACAAGGGCTTTACCGGAACGAATGGTCGCCAGCGGGAAAAAACCACCGGCATCGGCTTGTATTTATGTAAAAAGCTGTGTAAAAAACTGGAGCTGGGATTGGAAATCGACTCAAAGCAAAACGAATACACCACGGTCACACTGATTTTTCCTAAGAACACCTATCTTTCAAAGCTGTAATTTTCACCACAGGTAAGTCGATACAACGAGCGGCCTCCAAGGCATAGACTGAAGTTAGTTTATTGATTGGAGGAAACGGTATGGAATTTGTTCAGGTAGAAGGGATTCATAAAATAAATCGGCTTCAGTAGATGCAGTATGTAGCGACGGTGATGGTAATCTGTGTGCATTGCGGTCCGATTTTAGTAAATCCTGACTACAATCATCTAGTGAAGGGGGCTTTTTGTCGGGTGGCGGTGCCGTTTTTTGCCCTTTCCACCGCCTACTTTGTTCGGGAGAAAAGCCGCCAACAGCCGGAGTATTTTCAGAAGTATTTGTGCTCGTTAGTGAAAAACTATCTGGTTTGGAGTGTGGTTTTTCTGCCCTTGGGGATGCAATGGCTGCAGCAGAATCTGGACTTGCCGCTTTATTTGTATCCGGCGGCTTTGTTGGTGGGAGTATTTTATAGTGGGACCTGCTATCATTTATGGTATATTCCGGCGCTGCTTTTAGCCTTGTGGCTGGGGCATTTTTTGGTGGGGAAATTTCCTTATAAGGTTCTTTTGGTGGGATTTGGCGGTTTGTATCTGTTTGGCTGCATGGAGACCTATTATGGATTTCTACCGGAGGGCGGGATGAAGGTGGTAGTTGATGCGTATCTTCAGGTGTTTGCCACCACGAGAAACGGCCTGTTGTTTGTGAGTATTTTTGTGGTTTTAGGTTTTCTAATTAGTGATTACCAGGACCAGTTACATAAGTTTTCTCCGTTTTATTCATGGGGCTTGCTAGTGAGCATGGCCGGGTTAATTTTGGAGGAACGGCTGATTTTCGGCTCGGGGAATTTGGACTCGAATTTTTTGATTAGTCTGGTGCCGCTAAGCTTTTGCCTTTTTCTTTGGGGCTTAGCTGGCTCGCAGCAGGCGCCTAAGATAAAAAATTGCAGCAAGTATTACTATTTTATCCATCATTACGCTATCTTTTTGGTTCAGCAGATCACCCAGCAGGAAATGACTCGCGGCTGGGGGCAGTTTTTATTGGTGATGGGTAAGGGAAAGTTAACGGAGAGTTATCTTTCAAGATTGTAATCTTCAGTACAGGTAAGTCGATACAAGGCAGTGGAAAAAATCTATAAACTAAAGGTAGAAAGAAAGCTTATGGATTGGAGCGAGAAAAATGAAGAGATTAATTCAAGTAGAAAAGGTCGAAAAATATTACGGTTCAAAAAGCAACGTCACTAAAGCCTTGGATGGGGTGGATTTTGATGTTGCAGAAGGGGAGTTCACCGGAATTATGGGGGCGTCCGGTTCCGGGAAAAGTACCTTGTTGAACGTGTTGTCTACGATTGATACAGTGACTTCGGGGCATGTGTATTTTCGCGGCACCGATATCAGCACGTTAAACGAAGAACAGGTGGCGAAATTCCGTAAGGTGAATATCGGTTTTGTTTTTCAAGATTTTAACCTGTTGGATACTTTAACCATCGAAGAGAACATCACCTTAGCCATGACCTTGCAGGATCATCCGAAGCCGGATATTCAACAGCGGGTGCACAAATTATTGGAGCAGCTGGGGATCAGGGAGGTCGCCGATAAATTTCCTTACGAAGTGTCCGGTGGGCAAAAACAACGCTGCGCCTGTGCTCGGGCGATCGCCAATCAGCCGTTGGTTATTATGGCAGATGAACCTACGGGAGCTTTGGATTCCAAATCGGCCCAAACCTTGTTGGAAACTTTTGTTACTATGAATCAGAAAATGAATTCGACGATTTTAATGGTGACCCACGATGCTTTTTCCGCCAGTTATTGCAAGCGAATATTGTTTTTGAAGGATGGTCAGATTTTCCACGAACTGATTCGCGGCGAGAAAAGCCGACGAGAATTTTTGAATGACATTTTAGATGTGTTAGCGGTGTTTGGCGGAGGTGGGGGCAATGTTTAAGACGCTGATTGCCCGTAATGCCAAGCGTTCGGTGAAGGATTACCTGATTTATGTGGGTACCATGACGATTATTTCCACCTTGATGTTTGCTTTTCATGGCATGATTTTCTCGAAAGACATGCGGGAGTTATATGCAGATGCGACAATTTTTATAGTGATGATTAGTGTAGCCTCCTTTTTTATCGTCGGAATCGTCATGTGGCTGGTGCGGTATATTGTCAATTTCATGCTGGAAAAGCGCAGTAAAGAGTTCGGTACCTATTTATTACTGGGGATGACCAAGAAACAGGTCATCAAGCTGTTTCGGCGGGAAAATTATTTGTTGGGTTTATTGTCGATTTTGTTGGGGATTATTCCTGGGTATGCCTTTCAACTGCTGTTTGTAAATATTTTTTATGCCATTTTGGAGGCGGACTATCGCATCTCGCCGGATTTCAATCCGTGGTATTTGCTGCTGACTGCTGGGGTTTTGATGCTGGCGTATTTGCTGGCGATGCGGGGTGTGCGGCGAAAAATCAAAAAGATGACGATTCGCCAGCTTTTGTACAGCGATCAGCAAAATGAAAAAATCGCTCATGAGAAGAATGGTCGCAAAGGCATTCTGGTGATTCTGGCAGTGGTGTACATTTGTGTCTTTAACGGCCTGATTTTGACTTCTAATATGTCCTTGAATGCCAGTCTCTTTTATTCTCTAGGATTAGTGCTGGCGATTTACTTGCTATATTTTGGTTTGGCGAGTTTTTTTATCCGCTTCATTCAGAAAAAATCACCGCTAATGTATAAACAAGACACCTTGTTTATCCTGCGGCAGCTGTCCTCCAAAATCAAAACTATGCGCTTTACGATGGGAACGTTAACGATTTTGTTTGCCGGAGCATTGATGACCTGGATGGTGGTGATGATGTTTGCCGATTTTCAACGGAATCAAGTCACGCTGGTGCAGCCGTTTGATATTTCGATTTCCAATGCAAATGCCGATTATGATTTTAGCGACGAAGAGCAAGTAATTGCCGAAAATGCACAGATCAATGACCAATATCAATATCGGATTTATCGCAACGGTACCACAACAATGAATGATTATTTGTATGAGCATGTGGATAGTACTTACAAAGGGGAGAAAATCGGCGATCGCAATGCCGCCAGCACCTATTTTGGCGAGGATACGTATATGAGACTGAGCGATTACAATCATTTACGGGAAATGGCCGGCTACGATCAGGTGGAATTGAAGAAGGGTGAGTATATTCTGCAGGGGAAAAAGCGTCTGGAAAAGCAGTGGCAGCAGGCGGGTGAACAGGTCACCATAACAGCCAACCAAGAAACGCTGGCATTGCAGACGATTCATATGGAGCCTTTTGCTCAGAACGGGATGAATGGCGCTGATTATTTGTTAATTGTAACGGATGAGACAGCCCAGCAGATGACTCCTTATTATCGGGCGATCGCTGTCGATATCGCGGGTGCTGCACCACAAGGATTACAGGGGAAATTAGAAGCGCTAGACAAAAATTATAGCGAAACGGATCTTTATGGTGATCTCTATGATCTTTCTTATGGCAACGGCAGCGATCAAATTATGACGATGTCGGGCACCACGATCGTCAGGGATAATATTCAAAAAGACGCCAGCTTTGTGATCGTCTCCCTCTGTTTCATGATGGCGTATATCGGAATTGTTTTTATCTGCGCCGCTTTAACTATTTTGGCTGTTCAACAGCTGAGTGATTCCACCAAGCATAAAAAACGTTACGACATTTTGCGTCAATTAGGACTAAGCAAAAAGGAAACGGAAAAAGTGGTGCTGAAGCAGTTGAGTATTTACTATTTGTGTCCGTTAGTGATTTCCGTTGTGCTGAGCATTTTCATCGGGGTGTTTGCCGGTGAACGCTTTGTTTACTACACTGGGGTGGAGGGGACGCCTTTTAGATTTTATGGACTGGCGTTGATGGTGTTCTTAGTCATTTATTTCGCCTACTTCATTGTGACCTATGTCGGTTTTACTAGAAATATTGAAAAATACTAATTATGGATGAAAGGCAGCCTGCGGTTGGTGCTGTCTTTTTTGCTGCTGTTCTTGGGAATTTCCACATATAAGAACGCATGTTATTAAATTAGCTTATGAAAAGCCTTTATTGGTGTGGAAATTTGGATAGAATTAAGAAATGACAAGAATATAAACCCAATTTACTTTTTTATATCATAGTTGCGTTAAAAATAAAATAATCTAAAAGATAAAATTATAGTAAAATTATGGTTAGAGGAAAGCGTATGAGTTGTTGGGTGATTCACATACATACGTATTTTTTTCTAATTGGGAGTTGGATGTTGTTTTTTTTTGAAAACATCGCCATGGATTCCTAATTCATGCTTAATGGCATAGTTAAAAGAGAAAGAATGTGATGTTTTATGATTCATTTATTAGTTGGACCGTCCTGTACTTCTTGTCGGAAAGCTAAGAAATGGTTTACCAATTACGGGATTGAATTTGAAGAAAGAAACATTAATAATGAACCATTAAATAGCAAAGAATTGAAACTTATTTTATCTATGACTGAAACCGGGATCGAAGAAATCCTGTCTACTCGTTCGATTGTTTATCAAAAACTGAACATCGATTTTGACGAGCTGTCCATGAGTCAGCTGCTGGT
>LIDZ01015305.1_pt16 | contig 10605 bp, 4 predicted proteins | sample 644651 | NCBI WGS metagenome assembly LIDZ01 (sample SAMN03856242, study PRJNA289617) | food metagenome | isolation source: wine grapes on drying loft during traditional withering process | host: Vitis vinifera cv. Corvina | place: Italy: Gargagnago di S. Ambrogio di Valpolicella | collected 2014-01
CGCTGTTGCAAGGTCCGCTGCCGGACAACCTGTACGAGCGCAAACGTGCTGCCCTGCGCGACGACGCACTGTTTCATGGTGTGCCTACTGCGGCACAGGACCAGAAGACCTTCGATGAGCGCGTGCAGTACTTCATGGACACCGCCTTCAATGTCCTGAACATCGCCGGCTTCGTCGTCCCGGTACTGGGCGAAGTGATGATGGCCGTTACCGCCGTTCAGCTGGCTCACGAAGTGTATGAGGGCGTGGAGAGCTGGGCCAAAGACGAGAAACAGCAGGCGTTCGCCTACCTGTTCGATGTGGTCGAGAACGTTGCGCTGATATCGGCGCTTGGCGCTGCGGCGACGGGCGCAGCAGGCATCCCGGCGGTACAGGCGCCCGAATTCGTGAACAGCCTCAAGCCTGTGGATTTGCCGGGCGGCATGACCCGCCTGTGGAAGCCTGATCTGACACCCTTTGCCCATGATATCGTCCTGCCCAAGGGGCTACAGCCCGATGCTACAGGTCTGTACACATGGCAGGGCAAACAATGGCTGCCACTTGAAGGACGCACCTATTCGGTCAGCCCTGCCGCCAACGGCGACGGTTACCTGATCGAGCATCCGACCCGCGCGGGCAGCTACCAGCCCGTCTTGCGGCACAACGGCGCGGGAGCGTGGCTGCATGAGCTCGATCAGCCGCTGGAGATGGAGGGCCTGACCTTGTTCCGACGGCTGGGCTATTCCAGCGAAACGTTTTCCGACAGCATCGCCAGGCGCATCGTCAACGTCAGCAACACGCCTGAATCGGTGATGCGCGAAGCACTGACCGATCAGCGTCGTCCTCCGGCATTGCTTGAGGACACGGCGCGCCGGTTCAGGCTGGACCAAGAGATCGAGCGGTTCATCGAGCAACTGGAAGCCAACGATATAAACGCGGCGGCACCGCTTCAACTGGAGCTGTTGAGCCAGGACCGTGGCTGGCCGGGCAATCGTGCGCTGGTTCTGGTGGATGCCGAGGGCCACACGCTCCAGACATTCGCCCCGGCGTATCAGCCGGTCGCGGCTGACACCCTGCACATCACTGTGCGTGCCGACCAGCCGGATGCCCTGCGCCAGGTGCTGGAAAAGCTGAGTAACAGCGAAATCCGCACCCTGCTCAATGAAGAGTTCGGCGCCGGCCAGCTCGGCATGTCACCGCGACTGATCACGCTGCGGGCGCAATTGGCGGCACGCGCCCGCGCCACTCGAGGCTGGCTGTTCGAATCCCGTTACCGCGCATTGAGCGTCGCCGAAGCTGACGGCGTGCAGACGCTGCAGAAGGCATTTCCCGGCCTGCCACCGTTGGTTGCCGAGGAACTGGCCAGCCACGCCTTGCCGGCAGAGCGGCTGCAAATGACGACGGAGCGCCGCGTGCCGCTGCCCGTTGCCGAAGAGGCCAGCGCCTATTTACAACAGGTAAGGCTGGCGCGGGCCTATGAGGGGCTTTATCTGACCTCGGTCTCCAGCGCCGACACCGACTGTCTTGCGTTGCACAGCCTTGAAGCCCTGCCGCAATGGCCTGCACAGGTCAGGCTGGAAGTCCGTGACCGGTATTTCGGTGGCCGGCTGATCGACAGCATCGGTGCCGAGGATGCGCCTGTGCGCAAAGTGCTGATCAAGGACGGCAATCGTTACGAGACCCGTGACGCTGACGATCAGCACCTGCATGGGCTCGACGATCTTTATTCGTCCGTGCTGCACGCCCTGCCCGATGCCGAACGCAATCAGTTGGGCTTTGCCCACACCGGCCAGGGCCAGGCGCTGGCCGCGCTGATCCAGGACAATCCCCTGCCCCGCCAGCACCTCGCGCGATGGCTGAACATGCAGGCGATCAAGCCAGGCTCGAAATCCCCCATGCGCCTGGCAGACGGCCGCCTTGGCTACCCGCTAAGCGGCAGTGGCAGGGTCGACTGGCACATGACCGACGAAAGCCTGCTGGACAAGATCCGCATGCTTGAACTGCAGGACGCGTTTCCCGAAGACATCCTCGGCCGCCTGCGCCACGCCGGTTGGGACAACAGAGCCATCGATGCGCGGCTCAACGACCTGCTGGGAGAGCAAATACAGCTGCGCGCAAGTCTCGACACCTGGGCCTATGAAACCGTGGCAATGCCTCCCATGAGTCAGGCTCACATCGGCAGTCGCGCGCGTATCAACGAAGCGATCTGGAGCCACTGGCGCCTCAACAATCTGCCCGAGATCGGACGCACGCTTGAGCCGCTGCGTCTGCAACGGGTTTCGCTGAGTGACTTTCCTCGACATCTGCCGGACTTCGTCTTCAACCGCGTGACCGCGCTGCATCTGGAAAACATCTCGGTCGAGCCCAGAGCGCGCCCGGGGGCAGTTGACCTGACGCCTGCCGGCATGAACCTGCCCCGGCAGTCGACCAACAGCATTGAACTTGGAGCCTTCCTGCAACGCTTCCCGCATACCCGCGCACTGAACCTGATCAGTGAGCCATCTGCCGGGCTGGCGCTCGAGACTTCGGTCTTTCTCAACCTGCCTCAGCAAGTGTCCCGTGTGCTGCCACAACTGACCGAACTGGGGCTGATCAACCAGAGGATTTTTCTGGATCAGACGCAGATGGACCATTTTCGCAGCATGCCTGGCCTGAGGATGCTGAACCTCAGTGGCAATCGACTGATCAACGTGTTGCCCATGGATCTGAGCTGGCTGCACCTTGATCGGCTGGTGCTGGAGCGGGTCAGCATGCACAGCTGGCCGTCCTGGCTGACCGACATCATCCCGAACAACATCCGCGAGCTGTCGGTGGCCCACAACAACCTGACCGAACTGCCCGGCTGGATCCTCGACAATCCTCTCAGCTCTGGGCATAGGACCGTGATTGACTTGCGCGGCAACACCCTGTCCCGCCACACCGCGATGCACGCGCGTATCAATGAAGCAGTCGCCGGCAGTTCCTTCAGTTTTGTCATGGACACTCCGCTTGCCGTGCAGGCCGCTGTAAACAGGCAATTGAACGAAGGTGCCGAGTTATTCGCCGCCGTTGATCAGTGGACGCATGCCTCCAGTTCGATGGCCGTACCGAGCGAGCAGATCATCGAGTCACGCCGTCATATCGGCAGGATCCTGATCGATCACTGGCGAACCTTCAGCCTCGGGCAAATCCACAGACCCCTGCGCCTGGCAGATATTGCGTTGACCGACTTTCCGCGACAACTGCCGGATTTCTTTTATCGCCAGATACGCTATCTGCATCTGAGCAGAATCACCAGCACGGCCTCTGATCTTGATCAGCTGTTTCGCCGCATGACTGATCTGACCTCGCTGGAATTGAGCGGGCATGTCGCCCCGCTGCTGCAATTGCCGCCGGCGCTGCTTGAGCTTCGATCACTTCGTTCGCTATCGCTGATGGATCAGGGCATGCTGATCGATCAAAACCACATCGATTTCTTCGGCCGGATTGCCACGCTTGAGCGGCTGGAGCTGGACGGCAACCGGATAGGCGCCATCAGCGACCTGGCCAGCCTCAGTGGCACAGCGCTCAACTGGCTGTCATTGAACAATGTCGGAATGGTCGAATGGCCAACCTGGGTGGAGAGCATGGTGCCGGCGCAAATCCGGACACTGTTGCTGGAGGGCAATCTGATCAGCGAATTGCCAGAACATATACTCGCCAACCCCGGCAGCGAGTTTGCGCACACGGAAATAAGCCTGCTGAGCAATCCGCTTTCCGAAGACACCATGCGCCAGGCACATCTGTCAGAACGTTACGGACGCTCCTTCACCTTCGACATGAACCTGCCGCCCGAACTCAGTGCGATGGACTGGACGGAACACCACGACTCGGATTCATCGGTGGCGGAGTACCTGTCGTCAGAGGACAGCCGCGCATCGACACCGGAACCCGCCACCGTCGAGCCCTGGCTGGACGACAGCAACCCGTTGAGCGCCGGGCGGCGTGAGATTTGGGAGCAGCTGGAAGCCCGTGGGGATACCCGTAACCTGCTCGACCTGATCAATTCACTGCGTCACAGCGCCGATTATCGCAACATCGCCAGCCGTACAGCGCTGCGCGAGCGCGTCTGGCGAGTATTGCTCTCCGTGAGTCAGGACCCTCAACTTGGACAGACCCTCAACGCCATCGCCGAAGAGCCGCTCAGGCTGTTTCGTGACAACAATACCTGCCCGGACGGCATCCTTCTGGAGTTCAACCAGATGGAAGTGCTGGTGTTCATCCGGCAGTCGTTGCAGGACGTCGTGGCGGAGCAGCGTGGTGCCCTGTTGTACCGGCTGACCGTACGGCTTTATCGCCTGTCGGAACTGGATGCCGCAGCCCGCGAACAGACCGGCAGCCGTGATGAAGCCGAGGTACGTCTGGCCTACCGCACGCACTGGGCCAGCGCGCTGGACTTGCCCGTGGCGCCGGAAGGCATGCTGTACCAGGCCCACGCAGCCATCAGGCCAGGGGAATTCGACACGGCACTGCTTCGCGTGCAAAACGGCGAACGCGGCGAGCCCTTCCTGCATTTTGCCCAGCAGCAGGATTACTGGATCAGTTACCTGCGCGAAACCCACGCTGGACGCTTCGAAGCACTCGAAGGCGCCTACAGGACCGAACTTAACCAACTCACCGACGAATTCGAGCAACGCAATATCAGCCTCGAAGACCCGGAGTACGAAGGACGGATTCTAGAGTTCGAAGCCAGATTCAAGGAACAGCAGACAGCGCTGATCAGGGAGCTGACCAACGCTGAAGGAATGGAACATCACTGATTGAGCGGGAGCGCCAGTTTACTGAGCGTTCCGCACCTGGCCCTCAAGCTCGGTCTTGAGGCCGGGTTCCAGTTTCAACTCACGCGCCAACTCATCAAGGTAGGCGCGCTCCATGAAGTGCTCTTCATCCACCAGCATCACGCTGGCGATGTACATCTCCGCCGCCATTTCCGGTGTGGTCGCGGCACGGGCCACCTCGGCCGGGTCCAGCGGTTTGTTCAGCTCGGCGTGAAGCCACTGCTGAAGCGTCTGATCGTTGTTCAGCTTGGTGAACTCACCCTCGATCAGTTCGCGCTCACGCTCATCGACATGACCATCGGCCTTTGCCGCGGCGACCAGTGCGCGCAGGATTGCCTGGCTGTGCTGCTCGGCTTCAGCCTCGGGCAGCCGGTCGATGGTTTGCGGTTCGCGCTGAGCGGCGAGCCCCTGACTGGCCTGCCAGTTGTTGTAAGCCTTGTAGGCCAGTACGCCCAGCGCTGCCAGGCCTCCGTAGGTCAACACCTTGCCGCCCATCCCGCGTGAGCGTTTGCCGCGCAGAAGGCTCATGGCACCTGCGGCCAGCGCACCACCACCGGCGCCAGATAGCAGGCTGCCCAGTCCATTCTGGGAAACGCCCTGCCCTTTGCCACCGCCAAGCAGGCTGCCGAGACCATTGATCAATGAATCGCTGCCCGACGATTGCTTGCCGGATTTGCCTTTGTTCTTGTCCTGCAACATGCTTTGTCCGGACTTGAGCAATTGATCGAGTAAACCACGCGTATTCACAGAGAGCCTCCTACAAGGTTTGTCAGATAATTCATTGACCAACAACTTGAAGAGAAGTCGCTGTCTGGCTATTACCGGTGTGCTTCCGGATGTTACGGGTGTAAACCCTACCCGTTCGTCAATCTGCCCCGTGCAACGGCGAAATGCGTGCAACCCGCACCTGTGGCAAAGAGTCAATAATGTACAGGCTGCAGGTAAAAGCAGGTACGCAGACCCTTTCCTGAATTGACCAGGCAAAGACCCACATTCATACGAATACCATTGCACTTCCATGCAGATTTTCAGGAGCTTGTCTGACGTGACATCGCCCACTGGTTTCCCGACCGCCAACGGCAAAGCCGCCGGGATTATCCGATCCATGGACTGGAGCCAGACATCACTCGGACCGATCGAGCAATGGCCGGTGTCGCTGAAAAACACCCTGAATCTGATCCTCAATTCCCCGGAATCCATGTACCTGCTCTGGGGGCCGGAGCTGGTGTTTTTCCACAATGACGCTTACACCCCGATCCTCGGACCGCGCAAGGACCACGCCATCGGTGCGCTGATCCCGGATCTGTGGGCGGACGTCTGGGATCAAGTCGCGCCGCTGGTGATCGATGCGTTCGCCGGCAAGCCCTGCCGCTATACGGACATGCCGCTGACCATGGCGCGCTACGGCGAGGTCGAGCAGACATGGTGGTCATTCTCGTTTTCACCGGTAATCGACGAGTACGGTGTGGTGGTTGGCATGTTCTGCCTCACCAACGAAACCACTGCGCACGTGCTCAATCAGCAGGCGCTGCAGGAAAGCGAGCGCAAACGCCTGAAACTGATCGATGACCTGGTCAACCTGGAACGACAGCAGACCGCCAGACTTGAACAACGCACGCTGGAGCTGGACACGTTTTGGGAGATATCTCCTGACCCGCTGGCGATACTCGATTTCAACGGCATCTTTCTGCGCGTAAACCCGGCCTGGACAGCGCTGCTGGGCCACCCGGAACATGAGCTGCTGGGTACTTCCATCATGACCCTGCTGCATCCGGATGACGTCAGAAACACCCAGAATGCCCTGAAACACACCATCAACCATGTACTGCCGCTGTTTGAAAATCGTTATCAGCATGTCGACGGCAGCTACCACTGGTTCGGCTGGACCGCTGCACCCGGCAATGGAATCATTTTCGCGCTGGGCAAGCACCTGACCCACGAAAAGGACCGCATCAAGGCCCTGCGTATTGCCGAAGAGGCCTTGATTCAGTCGCAGAAAATGGAAGCGGTCGGGCAATTGACCGGCGGGCTGGCCCATGACTTCAACAACCTGCTGATGGGCGTCACCGGCAACATGGAGCTTCTGCTGTCGAGGATCAGACAGGAACGCTTCACAGAACTGGATCGCTACATCAACGCAGCCCTGGAAGGCTTAAGACGCGCGGCCTCCCTGACACACCGGCTGCTGGCATTCTCGCGTCGTCAGACACTGGCCCCCAAGGCCACGGATATCGATCTTCTGGTCGCGGGCATGGACGAGCTGATCCGGCGCACCGTGGGTCCGGCCATCGACATGCAGGTCAATGCCTCACGCGGGCTGTGGGCGACCCTGGTTGATCCGCATCAACTGGAAAACTCGCTGCTCAACCTGTGCATCAACGCCAAGGACGCCATGCCCGATGGCGGAAAACTGCTGATCCAGACAGGCAACCGTCACCTGACTGCAGTCACGGCGACCAGGTATCAATTGCCCGCAGGCCGCTATGTGGAACTGTCCGTCAGCGACACCGGCACGGGCATGAGCAACGACGTCATGGCGAGGGCCTTCGACCCGTTCTTCACCACCAAACCGACAGGCATGGGCACCGGGCTGGGGCTGTCGATGATTTACGGGTTTGCACGGCAGTCAGGTGGCGGCGTCTACATTACGTCAAAGGTTGGCGAGGGTTCGAAAGTCAGCATTCTGCTGCCGATGCACGAAGGTGAAGCTGAAGCGGTGGCCTTCGATGACAGCCCGCTGCAAGTCCCCGCCTCCAGCACCGGCGACGAAACCATTCTGGTCGTCGATGACGAGCCCGCCGTGCGCTTGCTCATTGTGGAGCTGCTTGAAGACCTGGGCTACGTCGTTTTGCAGGCTGAACGAGGCGCCGATGCGCTGACCATTCTGCAGTCCAAAGCGGCCATCGACCTGCTGATTACCGACGTCGGTCTGCCGGGCGGCATGAATGGCCGTCAGGTTGCAGATGCGGCGCGGGATGTCAGGCCTGATCTGAAAATCCTGTTCGTGACCGGTTATGCTGAAAACGCCGCGTTGGCGCATGACACGCTTGAGCCGGGCATGCACGTGCTGCCCAAGCCGTTTGCGATTGCCGAACTAATCGGCCGCGTCACCGAGCTGCTGGAAGGCGAGTAACAAAAAATGAGCGCCGTACGGCGCTCATTTTTAGGGTAGTGCTTTCGATGAACCCACTGGCGATCAGTCGCGCAGGTCAGACTCATGAATCGGCTGATCACGGTGCGTCGCGCGTTGATACTGCGCAGGCCAGGTTGCCAGGCGGCCACCCAGGTCTTCATCGGCGCGCAGTGGCCAGTACGGATCACGCAGCAGCTCACGCGCCAGCAGAATGATGTCGGCCTGCCCGGTACGCAGAATGTGCTCTGCCTGTGCCGGATCGGTAATCATGCCCACCGTGCCTGTCGCGATATCAGACTCCTTGCGAACCCGCTCGGCGAAGCGCGTCTGGTAGCCAGGGCCGACCGGAATTTCCGCATTGGCTGACGTACCGCCCGACGATACATCGATCAGATCGGTGCCGATTGCTTTCAATCGACGCGCCAGCTCGACCGTTTCATCGGCGTTCCAGCCGTCTTCCACCCAGTCAGTGGCGGACACACGAACGAACAATGGCAGCTCTGCAGGCCACACCGCACGCACAGCTTCGGTGACTTGCAGGGTCAGGCGGATGCGGTTCTCGAATGAGCCGCCATACTCGTCGGTGCGCTGGTTGCTCAGAGGCGACAGGAACTGATGCAGCAAATAACCATGGGCGGCGTGGATTTCTACCACTTTGAAGCCCGCCTCCAAGGCACGCCGCGCGGAATCGACAAACGCATTGATCAACTCCTGAATCTGCGTTTCGCTCAATTGCACAGGAGCGGTGTGCTGCGGATCGAAGGCAATCGCCGAAGGCCCGACCGGGGTCCAGCCGCCTTCATTCAGGGAAATACTGCCGTGCTTGCCAAGCCACGGGCGCCAGGTGCTGGCCTTGCGGCCGGCATGCGCCAGCTGGACGCCGGCAACCGCGCCCTGAGCGTTGATAAAGCGGGTGATGCGTTGCAGCGGTTCGATCTGTTCGTCGTTCCACAGCCCGAGGTCTTCGGGAGTGATGCGGCCGTCCGGCGTTACCGCCATCGCTTCGGTGATGACCAGGCCGGCACCGCCGACGGCGCGGCTTCCCAGGTGAACCAGGTGCCAGTCATTGGCCAGGCCGTCGACACTGGAATACTGGCACATCGGCGACACTGCAATGCGATTGCGGAGGGTCAATTGGCGCAGGGTATAGGGTTCAAGCAGCAGGCTCATGGCAACCTCTCGTAATGAAAATTCAGGTGCCCAAGCACTGTTCATTCACAGAACAGGTTTGGCAGACCGTGTAGTGTCGACAACCCGGTAGCGAGAGGGGTTCCTGCTATCGTCAGCGTGGTGCGATATGCACCACCATCAATTGCACGGTTTCGTTACCGCGAAACTCGTTGAGGTCGAGTTTGTAGGCCAGCTCGACCCAGCGGATATTCGGATTGGGCCAGATATCGCGGTCGACGCCGAACGCAATGCCATCGAGCTTGACGCTGCCGCACTCGGTCTTGAGCACCATCTTCAAGTGGCGCTCGCCCACCACGCGCTGCTCGACCAGCTGAAACACGCCGTGGAACAAGGGCTCGGGGAAGTGCTGCCCCCAGGGACCGGCATTGCGCAGCGCGCGGGCCAGTTCCAGATGAAATTCCTCGACAGCCAGCGAGCCGTCGGACAGCAGACGCCCGGTCAGGTCCTGCTCGTCGAGCTGACGACGCACCTCCTGATCGAACGCTTCGGCAAACGCCGGGAAGTTCTCTTCCGGCAGCGAGAGGCCTGCCGCCATCGCGTGACCGCCAAACTTGCTGATCAGATGCGGATGACTGGCCGCCACGGCGTCCAGCGCATCGCGAATGTGAAACCCCGGCACCGAGCGGGCCGAGCCTTTGAGCACACCCTCCCCGGCGCTGGCGAACGCGATGGTGGGACGGTGGTAACGTTCCTTGAGCCGCGAAGCGAGGATGCCGATGACACCCTGGTGCCACTCGGCATCGAACAGGCACAGGCCGAACGGCATCGACTCCAGCGGCAAGTCCTTGAGCTGGGCGAGCGCTTCACGCTGCATGCCCTGCTCGATGGATTTGCGATCCTGGTTCAACTCATCCAGTTGCACGGCCATTTCCCGCGCCAGTGTCGGGTCGTCGCAAAGCAGGCATTCGATGCCCAGGCTCATGTCATCCAGGCGTCCTGCCGCGTTCAGGCGTGGCCCGAGAATGAACCCCAGGTCGGTGGAGGTGATGCGCGAAGGTTCACGCCGGGCCACTTCCAGAATGGCGCGCAACCCCGGTCGGGCACGCCCGGCACGGATGCGCATCAGCCCCTGATGGACCAGAATGCGGTTGTTGGCATCCAGCGGCACCACATCGGCCACACTGCCGAGCGCGACCAAATCCAGAAGCTCGCCCAGATTGGGCTGGGCACGCTGATTGCTCTCGAACCAGCCGGTCTCGCGCAGACGCGCACGCAAGGCCATCAGTACATAGAAAATGACCCCGACACCGGCCAGCGATTTGCTGGGAAAGGTGCAGCCTGGCTGGTTCGGGTTGACGATGGCGTCTGCGGCAGGAAGCTCATGACCAGGCAAATGGTGATCGGTCACCAGTACCTGCAAGCCGGCCGCCTTGGCCGCCGCCACGCCCTCGACGCTCGAAATGCCGTTATCCACGGTGATCAACAGCTGAGGTTCGCGCTGCAGCGCCACTTCGACGATTTCCGGCGTCAGGCCGTAGCCGTATTCAAACCGGTTGGGCACCAGAT
>LIDZ01014420.1_pt7 | contig 10590 bp, 9 predicted proteins | sample 644651 | NCBI WGS metagenome assembly LIDZ01 (sample SAMN03856242, study PRJNA289617) | food metagenome | isolation source: wine grapes on drying loft during traditional withering process | host: Vitis vinifera cv. Corvina | place: Italy: Gargagnago di S. Ambrogio di Valpolicella | collected 2014-01
GATGCTTGGGTTGAGCGTTGCCACCAGCCAGCACACCACCAGCATGAACGCCGCCGTCATGCGATCCAGCGCCTTGGGTGCAGGACGACGACCCGCCTTCAGAACCAGGCCTTTCAATCCCTCGCTGGCACCGATGTAGTGGCCGAGAAACGACTTGGAAATGGCCACGAACGCAATCAGCGGTGCGACAAAGGCGATGGTCGGGTTGTTGAAGTGGTTGGCCAGGTAGGACAGGATCGAGATGTTCTGCGCCTTGGCCTCGGCCAGCTGGACAGGCGACAGGGTCAACACGCAACTGAACACGAAGAACAGCACCATCACGACCATCAGACCGTGGGCACGGGCCAGAATCTGCGAACTGCGTACTTCGGCGTTTTCGCCATACTGACGCTTCTGATCGACGGCAAACGCAGAAATGATCGGTGTGTGGTTGAAAGAGAACACCATCACCGGAATGGCCAGCCACAGCGTGGGTATGAACGCCGATAGCTCAGGGAACGTAGTAGCGGTGCTCAGAATGCCGCCGGTCCAGTGCGGGATGAGGAATATCGCCAGGAACAACAGTGCGACGATGAACGGATAAACCATCAGGCTCATGGCCTTGACGATGAACCGCTCGCCACAGCGCACGACGGCCAGCAGGCCCATGATCAGCACAAACGCCAGTGCGGCGCGCGGCGGTGGCGTGATGTGCAGCTGGTGCTCAAGAAAACTGCCCACGGTATTGGTCAGGGCCACGCTGTAGATCAGCAGGATCGGGAAGATTGCGAAGAAATACAGCAAGGTAATCATCGCGCCGGCACTCTTGCCGAAATGCTCTTCGACCACATCGGTGATGTCGGCACCCTCACGCCCTGAGAGCACGAAGCGCGTCAAACCGCGGTGAGCGTAGAACGTCATGGGAAACGCCAGCAGTGCCAGCGCCATCAATGGCCAGAAACCACCAATACCCGCGTTGATTGGCAAAAACAGGGTACCCGCACCGATGGCGGTACCGAACAATCCAAGCATCCAGGTGGTGTCATTACGATTCCACGACGCGATGCTCTCGGGAGCTACATCCAGACGTTCTACGACGCCATTAGCCTGATCATTCATCCGGTCGACTCTCCGTGGCCGGTTTATCAAAAAGGGAAACGCATCGAAAAAACCGGCAGTTCAGCGCCCCCCTCGAAAACAGCGGGCGAGATTCTCCGGGATTGACGGCAGAAGTCAAAGGCTTGTAGGACAATAGTTTCTGCAGCGCATGCTGGCATTCGAGCGCACGCCCTTTGTACAAAGGCCTGGAGGGCGGTCGACCTATTGTCGAGGAATTAGTGTTTCAACAGCTTACGGGCTCAATCCAGCCGCCCACACGGCCTAACATCCGGGAACAGTTCTGCATTTTTCCTGGAGGGGCAGCAGCGATATCATGCCTCGCCTGTGCAGTACGCCCGGCAAAAACCTTTCAAGGACCAAAACGATGTTGAGCATCAACGCCGGACCGTTCGCCCTCGCGATATCCCACCTGTTGTTGTTGGGCGCCTTGATAACGGCCACCTGGGTAGAAGCACGGCTTGTCCGGCATACCCTGTCCAGAAAGACTGCGGTATTCGGACTCTTCATTCTGGGTATCGCTACTGCACGTATCGCATTCGTCCTGACCTATTTCCCGCAGTACAGCGACGCCCCCTGGAAGGCACTGGACATCCGTGACGGCGGCTTTCTGGTCTGGCCCGGGGTTATCTGCGCCCTGCTGGGCGGCCTTATCATCGGCTGGCGCCGCCCCGAACAGCGTCGCGCCCTGACATTCGGAATCAGCATCGGACTGGCGATCTGGGTATCAGGCGGTTTTATTCTGGACCATTATCAAAAGGGCAATTCACTGCCTGATACAACCCTTCGAACGCTGACTGGCGAGCCGGTCAGGGTCTCCGACTACCGGGGCAAACCAGTGGTCGTCAACCTGTGGGCCACCTGGTGCCCTCCGTGTCGCCGCGAAATGCCAGTGCTGCGCGATATGCAACGGGAACGCAAGGACATTACATTTCTGTTCGTCAATCAGGCCGAAAGCGCCGGGGAAGTCAGCGACTACCTGTCGAAACAGCAACTGGTGCTGAGCAACAGCTTTCTGGATCCGGACGGCGAGTTCGCCCGCCAGGTGGGTTCGGCGGCGCTGCCAACCACTCTCTTCTATTCGCCGGATGGACGCCTGATCGGCAGTCATTTGGGCGAATTGTCCAGCGCCAGCCTCACTCATTATCTGGATAAATAGTCAGGTATTCACCTGCCTGATTGAGATGAAGTTGTCATTGCGAGCGAAAGCCTGCTGCATCGTTTCACCTATCCATGTATAAATGCGCGTACACATTGGCCCTCTCGGAGACTCAGCGCATGCGTTACGCGCTTGATCATAAGGCCCAAACGCACCAACGCATTGTCAAGGAAGCGTCCATGCGCTTCCGTCGTGACGGCATTGGTGCTACGGGCTTGCAACCTTTGATGAAGGCACTTGGCTTGACCCATGGCGGGTTCTACGCGCATTTCAAATCCAAGGATGATCTTGTTGAACAGGCATTGAGTCACGCCCTCGACAATGTAAAGGGAATCACCAGCGACGTTTTCGCCAGGCAGGACTCGCTCAGTGAATTCATTGATCTCTATCTATCAATAGCCAGTCGCGATGCGGAAGACGGCGGGTGCCCGTTACCGACCATGTGCCTGGAACTGGGCCAGCGAGATCAGCCCAGCATGACGACGGATAAAATCATCCTTCACCTGCTGGAGCAGTTCGACAAGCCCCTGGCGGAGAATGGACTGGAGTCCAAGAGCCTGCCGGTGCTGTCCGCACTGGTAGGTGGTCTGGCACTCGCCCGCAGCGCTTTTGACGAGGAGCTGTCGCAGCGCATTCTGGACACGACCCGCGAATATCTCAAAAAGGAGATAAAAAAGAGCACCAACTGACCCTCTGGAACAGATACTTTCTCAGTGAGCTTTCCTGGTGAGAGTTTATAAACACACAGGCCGATCATTGATCGGCCTGTGTGTTTACCGGATGAAACGCTGATCAGTCGATTGCAAGCTTTTCGCGATTCCTCTCCAGGATGGCCTTGCCGATCCCCTTTACTTCGATCAGTTCATCAATCGATGTGAACTCGCCGTTGGCTTCCCGGTAAGCAACAATGGCATCGGCCTTGTTCTTGCCGATCCCCGCCAGTTCTTTCTGAAGTGTCTGCGCATCGGCAGTATTGAGATTGACCCTGTCCTTGCGTTGCTCATGCGCCATAGCGGGCGCTGTGTCTTCCATCATCGGCGAATGGGACATCGCGGGCTCTGCCATGGCGGGCTGAGACGCAGGCGCGGCGTTGACCGCAACCGAGGCACTGGTGAGCAAGGCAAAGATCAAGGCACTGAAGATAGGGGTTCGCATAGATAAAGCTCCATAGCAGTTCAAGGCAGCATTCACATGCTGTGCCTGAAACTTAGATCAGCGTCCCCTTCTGGAAAAGAAGTCGAGCGTTGCTGCCTGTTGCCAGATTGTTCAACGTATTTCCGCCTCTGCCCGATGCCCCGGAAGTACTGATGAAATCACGTTTCGCCGCTGCGCTCCTGATACATCCAGTCAACGATTTCACCCTCTGGCGTATAGCCATTTACCGTTTCGCGCAGCAACTGACGCACGCTGGTGTAATCGTCGCGGTCGACCGCATCCAGCAGTTTTGTCAGGCGGCCTTTCAATACATCCCACGGCAGGCAATCTTCGTTTGCACTCATGATCATCGGGTGCTCGGTGGCAACCACGTTGTCGCCGATCAACAGCTCTTCATAGAGTTTTTCCCCAGGACGCAGCCCGGTGAACTCGATGGAGATATCACCGTGTGGGTTCTTCTCCGAGCGAATGGCCAGTCCGGACAGATGGATCATCTTCTCGGCCAGTTCGACGATCTTGACCGGCTCACCCATATCGAGAACGAAGACATCGCCGCCATGCCCCATGGAGCCCGCCTGAATGACCAACTGAGCGGCTTCGGGGATGGTCATGAAATAGCGGGTGATCTTCGGATGCGTCACCGTCAGCGGCCCGCCTGACTGGATCTGCTTGTGGAACAGCGGGATCACCGAACCGGAAGAGCCAAGCACGTTGCCAAAGCGAACCATGGTAAAGCGGGTCTTGTTGACCTGATAGACGTTGGCCTTGTCACCGAAGATCACTGGCGCGGTTTCGCGGCTCAGTGCCTGCAATATCAGTTCGGCAAGGCGCTTGGTGCTGCCCATCACGTTGGTCGGGCGAACCGCCTTGTCGGTAGAGATCAGGACAAAGTTGGACACCCCTGCCTGCAACGCCGCCTGGGCAGTATTGAGCGTACCCACGACATTGTTGATCACGCCTTCGGCAATATTGTGCTCGACCATTGGCACATGCTTGTAGGCCGCAGCGTGATAGACCGTGTCGACCTTCCAGGTTTTCATGATCGACAGCAGCTTGGGGTGATTGCGTACCGAACCGAGTATGGGCAGCAATTTCACCGAGAGTGACTCGCGAGCCGAGCGCTGTTCAAGCTCGGAAAGAATGCTGTAGAGATTGAACTCGCTATGGTCCAGCAACAGTAATTGGGTAGGTTGCAGCAGCAGTATCTGTCGGCACAGCTCGGAACCGATCGAGCCGCCAGCGCCGGTCACCAGCACCGTCTTGCCCTTGATGCAGTGCTCGAGCAGGTTATCGCGAGCCGGGACTGCGTCGCGGCCCAGAAGGTCTGCGATGTCGACTTCCTGAAGGTCATCGACCTTGACCCTGCCAGCAGCCAGATCCATGAAGCCCGGAACGCTTCGTACGTGCAGCGGAAAGCCTTCCAGAAAACCGAGGATTTCCCGACGACGCCCACGCGACGATGACGGGATTGCCAGGAGGATTTCCTGAGCCCCCGTGGAATCGATCATTCGCTGGATGTTTCGCGGCTTGTAGACCTGAAGACCGGAAATGACCCGGTTGGAAATCGACTCATCATCATCGATGAATGCCACCGGATGCATCAGGCGGCCCATGCGCAATGCGGCGACCAACTGGTTGCCCGCTGCACCGGCGCCGTAAATGGCAACCTTCTGCAAACCGTTGTCGCTCTTGGCAAAAGGCACGTGCTGCGCCGCAGCGAACCAGTCGCCGAGAAAATACTGCCGCATGGCCAGTCGCAGACCGCCGATCATGACCATGCTCAACCACCAGTAGTTGAAGATCACCGAACGCGGTACCAATTGCTGGTGGTTACTGTAAACGTAGACCATGCACCCAAGGATCAATGACGACATCGTCACGGCCTTGATGATGGCAATCAGCGCATCATTGCCGAAGTAGCGCATCACTGCGCGATACATGCCGAAGCGGATGAACAGCGGGATAGCCGCAACGGGCGCACTGATGAACAGCCACGTGTGCTTCTCGAGAGGATTGATCAGCTCATCGATACCCAGTCGTACGACAAACGCCATCCACAGAGCCAGCCAGACCAGGAAGACGTCGGTAGCAACCTGAATTATTCGTTTTTTGCGGCGTGGTAGAGCCAGTAATCTGGTCCGCAACCTGCTCATCAATTTTTTTATGCTCCGTTATGCTACCGGTTGCAACATGACCTGAAATCGGTACCTGTGAAACAGCTACGTGTCTGAGACAACCAGAAAAACACTTCGTTACCTTATTCTGCCTTGCCGGCGCGGAACCTCAACGCCAGCAGAATCAGCGGGCAGTAAGCAATCACCGCCCATATAAGCCCCTCTCCATCGCCCAGCGCAACCCATAGTGCAATGGGCAGCAACCAGACAAGATTGATCAACCCCACCGCAAGCGTAACCGGCACATGCCTGCCGTAATGACGCGACGCAAACTGATACGCATGGCTGCGATGTGCCTCGTAGAGCCTTTCCTTGCGTAACAGGCGTCGCACGAGGGTAACGGTCGCATCGACGATAAACACTCCCAGCAGAATCAACCAGGACCAGAATAACTGAGGCGAGGCCCAGGAACCCTGAATGGATAGCACACCGAGCACTATGCCGAGGAAACCACTGCCCGCATCGCCCATGAATATCTTCGCCGGAGGGAAGTTCCAGTAGAGGAAACCCGCTGCGGCAGCGCCCAGCATGAGTACCTCCCAGGACAGCCCGGCGTGGCCGCCCAGCGCATAGATAATGCTCATGCCCAGGCATACCGTGACCGCCTCGATACCGGCAATGCCGTCTATTCCGTCCATGAAGTTGTAGAGGTTCAGCATCCACACCAGATAGAACGCCGCGAGCACCTGCCAGAGCAGCCCCAGGTCGACACTCCAGCCCATGACGTCGAGCGGGGCAAGCCCGTCCAGCCAGAACAAGGCCCAGGCAGCCGCAGCAAAATGCCCCAGCAGACGCCATCGTGCGGCGATATGCCCGTGATCGTCCATGAAACCGATCACCGCCACCAAGCCTCCCGAACCGACGATTGCGACAAGCGCGGAGGAAGGCAGATAACCGGCCCACCCCAGCACAGCCATCGCCATGATGAAAGTAATGACGATGGCAACGCCGCCGCCTCTGGGCGTGGGTATGGAATGCGAACTTCGGGCGTTTGGAATGTCGATCAGACTTTTGGCGAGCGCATACTTGCGCAGCAACGCCGTTAGAATCAGAGACAGAAAGGCAATAGCGATTACCGACAGCCACTCAATCATGCTTGTCGTGTTCCAGATAATATCGAGCAGTGTCCTGCATGGCGTGTTCAATACTCACAGGTGGATGCCAATCCAGCATCGTACAGGTTTTACTGATATCGACCTGCAGCGAGTTGCACAGCCGTTGTGAAAAAGCTTTCTTGCCCAACAGTGCTGCAGCCGCTTTCAGCAGTGCGGCCGGCACCGGCAGCAGCCGGGCAGGTTTGCCCAGGGCCTTGCCCATTTCGCGCAGCAGCCTGGACGTCGACAGATCATCCCCGTCACTGACCAGAAACGTCTGGTCAGCCGCAGCGGGATGATCGACACAGACCGTCACCAGGTCTGCCAGGTTATCCACCGCCACCAGGCTTCTACGATTATCGATGGCCCCGAGCGGCAACGGCAACCCTTTGTCCAGCCAGCGCATCATGCTTCTGAAGTTGGCCTTGACCCCCGGACCATAGACCAATACCGGTCGAATGATCACCACCTGCATACCGGTGCGGGCAGACAACTCGCGCAAGCCCTCTTCAGCCCTGTGCTTTGACACACCATAGGCATCCAGCGGATTGCACGGGTCGCTGGCCGTGAATGGCGCACCCGCAAGCGTAGACTCGCCATTGGCCTTGATGGAACTGATAAAAATGAAGCGTCTGACGCCTGCTGCTGCGGCCTGCTCGGCCAGATTCAGCGTCGCGGTGACATTGGCGCGGAAGTATTCCTGATCCGGCGCTTCAGCGGTCTCGTTCAGTACATGAACCCGGGCAGCACAATGAATCACCACGTGCGCGCCAGCTACAAAACTTGCCCATTGATTGTCCGGTGCCAATGATTGCGCGCTGACAACATCGACGCGCGGACTGGAAGCGACATAAGCGCCCCGGACTGCAACCCTCACAGCAAAGCCTGTGCGCTCGATCAGCCGACGAACCACGGCACTGCCCACGAAACCTGTCGCACCTGTTATTGCAACCAATGCAACATCACCGCTCATGCAAACACGCCCTTCCAAATCGGCCAAATATTGCTCAAGTAACGCCTTTTGACAACTGAAATATGTTCAATCCATTTTATAACTTTCAAGATGACGCTCAACGTGTACCAAGGTCAATGCACAATCATCATGTCCTGGCACTCACTTGCAAGAATTCGATTACCACGCCAGCCGACAACTAACGTGTTCATCGTGCCTTCAAGGGATGAGCAGTTCCAATGGGCGCTTTTCGAGCGAGTACTTACGACTCAGAATATTACCCAGCACTTTTTTCGCAGCCGTTTCGCCATGCACCAGCCGAATCTGCGTCGGCCACTCTTTCATCTCCGTGACGAACTCGACCAATTCGACCTGATCGGCGTGAGCAGAATAGCCTTTTGCGGTGTGGACACCGGCTTTTATATCAAAGCGCTCGCGGTCCAGCTCAACATAGCCACCCGATGGGCCATGCAACTGAATTGCTTCGCCCGGTGTTCCCTTGCCCTGATAGCCGACAAATACCACGTTATGTCGTGTGTCGCCGAGCATGGCTTTCAGGTAATTGACGATTCTGCCTCCGGCACACATGCCGTTACCGGCAATCACGATAGCCGGACGCGCCGTGCTGGCCAGATAATTGACCGTGCGCAGGTGCTCCTCATGAGTGTCGACGGTAACCAGCTGTTCGAAGCCCAACGGCTTTCTGCCGACGTCGAGCCTCAGCCGGGCGTCCTCATCCCAATAATCTTCGAACGACTGATAAACCTTGGTAAAACGACTCGCCAGAGGCGAATCAAGGATGATCGGCAACCTCGACCAGTCCGGGTCACCGTCACCCGGATGCCCGCTGTTTCCCGCACAGTGAGTCGACGGTACCTTGCGTCGCAGTATGTCTTCCAGTTCGTAGAGCAATTCCTGGGTTCGGCCGATGCTGAACGCCGGTATCAGCACGGTGCCGTTATCCTCCAGCGCCTTGTCTATGATGCGCTCAAGCCCTTGCTGACGAACGTTGCGATCTTCGTGAACACGATTGCCATAGGTGCTTTCCAGCACCAGCACATCCGCGCGCTCGGGCGGCTTCGGCGCAGGCAGAAACGGTGTATGACTCGCCCCTAGATCACCGGAAAACACCACCCGCACAGAACGCTCCCGGTCAGGATATTGAAGATCGCATTCTATATAGGCCGACCCCAGTATGTGTCCGGCGCGCTGCAAACGGACCCGGCAATGCACGGATGCGTTGTCGACCAGGCTGAACCAGTCATTAAATGGCAGAGCGATGATTCTCTTGTTGATGACGTCCAGGTAGCGAGCGACTTGCCCGGGGTCGTGTGCAAATTCAATTTTCAGGAGATCTTCCATGACCAGTGGCAACAGATGAGCACTGGGCTCACTGCACAGTATCGGCCCCTTGTAACCGGATGCCAGCAACTCGGGAATACGCCCGACATGGTCATTGTGTACGTGGCTGATCAACAGCGCCCTTATCGTCTGCGGATCGAATCCGAATGACGCGGTCCCGGATTGCCTGCCGCGCTCCTGCACCGACCCACAGTCAATCAACAGGCTGCTCGATGCGTCCATGTGCAGTTGGTGACACGAGCCCGTCACTGTATCGACAGCGCCGTGATGAATGATTTGCGGATAAGACATGCAGTCACCTTTTCTCGCCAGCCTGCTCTGAATATGCGGGACATCCGGCATCAGGTCTGGACATTAAGTTTCGGCGCATTCTGCACTTGAACGATTCATTTTCAAGCCTTGACACAAGGCTGTCAGGGCAGCAGTAATCGACGCTGAAAATGAATATAACCCGCACCCCCTTTAAAATGGGTACACGAATTAAAAAAGCGAATATTCCTACACGATGAAGTAACTAGTCGTCATGTAAGCCAAGAATAAACCGACAGAATTATAAGGCTCTTTTTTCGATAAAACCGTTTGAAGACACAATGAAGCGCGCCAGGTCAGCAGCAGCGCCTGCTGCTTCGTGAACAGAAGGGAGTAAAAGACGCGCGACATCGTGTCGCCAGATCGATCTCCGACGACGCTTGATCAGCGCTGCTCAGACAGAGCGAGGGGAAGGTACGCGCTTTTTACGAAGGCTGGCTATCCATGCCAGTATCGGACCGATGATCATGCCCACGAGCAACGCAAGGACAACAGGCAATGCCAGCGGAAGCTGAGGCGCCGACCAACCGAAAAACGTCACGGCAACAGACTGCCGGTTCTCAAGCACAAACACGGTTGTTGCCAAAACAACGAGCAACACGGCGACGATCAAAATGACTCGTTTGAAGATACGCATCTGGTGATCCTGTGGTGAATGGCTTTAAAAGCCCTCTTCTTCATCCTCGTTGACCCGATCCCGCAGTTCCTTGCCCGGCTTGAAATGCGGGACAAACTTGCCATCGAGACTGACCGACTGACCGGTCTTCGGGTTGCGCCCAACCCGCGGTGCGCGGTAATGCAGCGAAAAGCTGCCAAAGCCCCGAATCTCGATTCGGTCTCCGGTTGCCAGGCACTGGGACATTTGTTCAAGCATGGTCTTGATGGCCAGCTCGACATCCTTGGATGAGAGCAGCCCTTGATGGGTGACAATTCGTTCGATCAACTCCGACTTCGTCATATTTTTCCCTTCTTTTTCAAGCAGCTAGATCAGCGCTTGGAAGGTTTTAGCATGACCGGATGAATTTGAACAGCCCATCTATTGACTTATGTTCAACACCGTCTAACCAGGCATGAAGAGATTACAGCGACATGACAGGAGGGAGGTAGAGGAAGAGAGCTGGAGCAATAGACGAAACGAGACAGCCTGAGAGGCCACTGGAGGCGTTTTGCGACTCACGCTGTACGTGAGAGCAAGCCAGGAAGATCCGAACCTGCAGGGCCTGAACGACAGAAACAAAAAAGGACGACCGAAGTCGTCCTTTTTTTGGTCAAGCAGAACTTAGTTCTGTT
>LIDZ01007480.1_pt21 | contig 10574 bp, 9 predicted proteins | sample 644651 | NCBI WGS metagenome assembly LIDZ01 (sample SAMN03856242, study PRJNA289617) | food metagenome | isolation source: wine grapes on drying loft during traditional withering process | host: Vitis vinifera cv. Corvina | place: Italy: Gargagnago di S. Ambrogio di Valpolicella | collected 2014-01
CACGTTCAAAAGCGAACGCGGAACGTCCGCCTCCTATATGCATTTAGGATCTAACCGGCGAACCAAATATTCTTTTCAGGAACAAGCTTTTTTCGGCGATGATTGCCTTGCCACATCGGCCTGAGGAAGGTGACTGATACCAACAGAACCTGGATTTTTATCATGAAAATGCAGGAGTGTATCAATGGGCAATGTCCAGACCGCAGCCAGTGCACATGACGTGCTTTGGCGCCAGACGCCGAGTGGCGACCTGGTCGATCTTGGGCGTCCTTTCCGTGCGCCGCTGGCGTTATCGCGGTTGCAAAGCACCCCAAAGCCGATTCTCGGACGACGCGAAGCCATTTTGCTCGGTGCTCTGGCGCTGGTGTTCCATGGCGCGATCATTTACTGGCTGAGCCAGAACCCGACGCCGGCGTTGCCGGTTGTGCCACCTGAAATCCCGCCGATGACCATCGAGTTTTCCCAGCCTGCGCCACCGGTTGTGGAAACACCGCCGCCACCGCCCGAGCCTGTCGTGCAGCCGGTGGTCGAGCCGCCACCTGCTGTCGAGGACGAACTGGCCGTCAAACCGCCGCCGCCCAAATCGATTCCAAAGCCCAAGCCACAGCCGCCCAAACCGGTGGTCAAGCCGGTCGTGAAACCCGTGGCCAAACCGGTTGAACAGGCACCCACACCTCCCGTACCGACAGCTCCTGTCGCCGCGCCTGCGCCACCCGCTCCGCCGGCACCAAAGCCGGTAACCCCGGCCTCGGCCAGCGCGGGCTACCTGCGCAACCCGGCCCCGGAATACCCCTCGCTGGCCATGCGTCGCGGCTGGGAAGGCACTGTGCTGTTGCGCGTGCATGTATTGGCCAGCGGCAAGCCCGGCGAGATTCAAATACAGAAGAGCAGTGGCCGCGAGCAGCTTGATGACGCCGCGCTTGCTGCGGTGAAACGCTGGAGTTTCGTTCCGGCCAAGCAGGGCGATTTAGCCCAGGATGGCTGGGTCAGCGTGCCCATTGATTTCAAGATCAAATGAGGCTTCAAGATCAAAACGTTTCACGATCAAACCCGGCTATTCGATTGACCTGGCGAGCTACCTGAACCAAAGGCGCATCGCGACACACTCCATGCCTTGTTCAGACTTTGTTCAGAGAGAGCTGCGCCATGAATCTACTTGCTTCGCCTTTTGAATCCATCGAACACGCGGTCATCTGGCTGCTGGTGCTTTTTTCCGTCGCGACCTGGGGCCTGGCTCTGCTTAAGGGCGTGCAGTTTTCGCGCCTGAAGTCTCAGGATCGCAAGTTCCACAAGCGGTTCTGGGCGGCATCGAGTCTGGATTCGGCCGCGCAACTGGCCCAGGAGCAACCGGGCGCTGCCGCTCGGGTCGCCCTGGCCGGTTACGCCGCCATTCAGGTGCCGGATGGCGCGCAGGCCAATGACCTCAGTCAGTCCATCAACCGTCAGGACCGCCTTGAGCGCGCATTACGTCAGCAGATCGTTCGCGAGCGCCGCTCGCTGGAAACCGGTCTGGCCATCCTCGCCAGCATCGGCAGCACTTCGCCTTTCATCGGTCTGTTCGGTACGGTCTGGGGCATCATGTCGGCCCTCAAGGGCATAAGTGCGGCCGGTTCTGCGAGCCTGGAAACGGTGGCCGGGCCGATCGGCGCGGCGCTGGTGGCAACCGGTGTTGGCATTGCCGTCGCAGTGCCCGCAGTGCTGGTTTACAACTACTTCCTGCGACGCCTGAAACTGACCGCTGCCGATCTGGATGACTTTGCCCATGACTTCTATGGCCTTGCGCAGAAGAGCGCCTTCCGTGTGCTGCTGCATCCGGTATTGAAGTCCGGCACTGCGGGCGCCCACGCCGGGCAGAACGTGAAGGAGGCCTCCTGAGATGGCCTTTTCCACGCAAGACACCGATGAAGTGCTGAGCGAGATCAACGTCACGCCGCTGGTAGACGTGATGCTGGTGCTGCTGGTGGTGTTCATCGTCACCGCGCCGCTGTTGACCAACTCGATCCCGATCAACCTGCCCAAGACCGAATCGGTCGCGCCGGTGGAGCAGAAAGACCCATTGGTGGTGAGCATCGACGGGCAGGGCAAGCTGTTCATCAACAAGGACGAAATCCAGCCGGACTTGCTGGAAAGCAACCTGAAGGCGGCCAGGGACAAGGCACCTGACGTACGCGTGCAATTGCAGGCGGACAATGGCGTCAACTACGGGGAAGTCGCGCGCGCCATGGCTTCCATCGAACGTGCCGGGATTACCAAATTGTCGGTGATCACTGCCAAGTAACAGATTCAGACCACCTGCAGCTTCAACGGTTTTGGGCCGCATCCTCAGGCAGGTGCGGCCTTTTTTTGTCTGCATTACAAGTATTTTTCAGTACTGACACAAATGCAGATGCTTATTCGTTATTGGTATTTAAATATTTAAATCAATGTCATTAAGCTATATAGCATCGGGCTACCGGAACATCAATCAGACATCGTAATGATCGCCACCGTCCGCCGCACGGATCGCTCGTTGTAACCAGAACAAAGTTTCTGGATCAGGGATTTTCAAGGGGTAGTGGTATGGGGAATTTCAAACGCAACGTATTGGCCACGGCGATTTTTTCAGCCAATTTGCTGAGCGTCGCGGGTATCAGTGCAAGCGCTTTTGCCGCCGAAGCGACAGATGAACAAGCTAATCAGGGTGCGTCCACTCTGGGTACAGTGATCGTGACCGGCACCCGTGCGCAGGAGCGTACCGCCAGCGCCTCGCTGTCGCCTGTCGATGTGATCTCCGGTGACAGCCTGCGCAGTTCCGGCTCCAGCGAGTTGGGCGCCGTGCTGGCTCGTCTGATTCCTTCGATCAATTTCCCCCGGCCGAGCCTGGTGGACGGTGCGGAGCTGACACGTCCGGCGCAACTGCGTGGCCTGTCGCCGGATCAGGTGCTGGTGCTGGTCAACGGCAAGCGCCGCCACACCTCTGCTTTCGTCAATCTGGGCGGGGCGGTCGGACGTGGTTCGGCACCTGCCGACCTGAATGCCATTCCGCTGTCGGCCATCGACCATATCGAAGTCCTGCGCGACGGTGCGTCAGCACGTTATGGGTCCGATGCCATCGCCGGGGTGATCAACATTATTCTCAAGAGCGCCGACCATGGCGGGTCGATTTCCAGCCAGTACGGCCAATACAAGAAGGGCGACGGAATTCAGCGCCAAGTATCGGGCAATACCGGTTTTGCCTTGGGCGACAATGGCACGTTCAACCTCTCAGGTGAGGGTGCCAACAATGACTACACCAACCGTGCCGGTGACGACTTGCGAGCGTCCAGTGTCGGGTCCACCACTTACGGTCAGCAGGTGTTTCGCCAGGGCGAGCCACAGACGCACGAGGGCAAACTGCAGTACAACGCCGAATATAGCTTTAATGACGCGGCGGAGTTCTACAGCTTCGGGGGCTACAGCAAGCGGCGTGGCGAAACCGCCGCGTTCTATCGGCCGAGCAATGCTTCGAATAACATTGCGGCGATTTATCCCAACGGCTATCTGCCGCTGATCAACGGCACGCTCGAAGACACCTCGCTGGTCGCTGGCCTGCGCGGGGAACTGGCTTATGACTGGCACTACGACGTGTCCGCCAACTATGGCAAAAACTCTTATGAGCTGCGCACCAAAACCATCAACACCTCATTGGGACTGAACACGCCGCGCTCGTTTTACAACGGCACGCTGACCAATGATCAGAAGCAACTGAGCCTCGACCTGTCCAGAGAATTCAATGCAGCGTGGCTGCCTTATCCGGTATCGGTTGCGTTTGGCGCGGAGTACCTGCGTCAGGGCTATCAGATCGAGGCAGGGCAGCCAGAGTCGTATTTCCAGACCGGCAGTTCCGGGCTGGGCGGTTTCCGCGCGGCGGATGCAGGCAGTTACTCGCGACACAACTTCGCACAGTATCTGGACCTGGAAACCAATCTGACCGAGAAGCTCGGTGTGTCGGCTGCCGTCCGCCACGAGGACTACAGCGATTTCGGTTCCAATGTCAGCGGCTCGCTTTCGGCGCGCTACGATTTCACTCCGCAGGTGGCCTTGCGAGGCAGCATATCGACAGGCTTCCGCGCGCCTTCACTGGCGCAACAGAACTTTACCTTCACGTCGTCGCAACTGATTGGCAACACCATCCAGGAAGCGGGCACGTTTCCGGCCGGCAGTAACGTTGCACAACTGTTGGGTGCCGAAGACCTCAAGCCGGAAAAGTCCCGCAACTACAGCCTGGGCCTGGTACTCCAGCCGCTGGACAGCCTGACCGTGACTGCCGACGTCTATCGCATCGACATTCAGGACCGTATCTCGCTGTCCTCCAATCTGGTGCTCAATAACACCGCCATCAATTACCTGCGCAGCAATGGCGTAGGTGATATCAACTACACCAGTGCCCGTTATTTCACCAACGCCACGGACACCAGCACCGATGGCGTCGATCTGGTCGCCAATTACCGCTACCAATTCGACAACGGCGTGCGCTGGAACAGCACGGTGGGTTACAACTACAACCACACCAAAGTCACCGACGTTAAGGCCAACCCGGCGATTCTCGATCAGTTGGGGGTGAACCTGGTGCGGGTAGACCGCAGGGAGCGCATCGGTTTGCTGGGCGACACCACGCCGCAACACAAACTGACGCTGGGCAATGACCTGACGTTTGGCAACTGGGCGCTGCACTCCAACCTGGTCCGCTACGGCGAGTTCACCAGCTATCAGGCCGACAAGGTCAACGACCAGACCTTCAGCGCCGCCTGGCTGCTGGACCTGGCGGTCGACTACAAACTCAAGAGCTGGGTCTTCACCCTGGGCGGCGACAACGTCACCGACAAATACCCGGAAAAGCTCAACGACTTCTCCTCCAGCGGCGGCAACCTGGCCTACAGCACATTCTCGCCCTACGGGTACAGCGGCGCTTATTACTACGGCAAGGTGACGTATAACTGGTAGCGCGATGTGCCGCTGACTGTCGTTCCAATACGTTGCGTTTGCATAAAGCTCGTGATGCTGCAACACGACGCTATGCCTTGCTCCTGGGCACTGCACATAAACGAAAGCGCTTTTTTGGCGCGATGGCACTGACGACGCAAATTGCGACGTAAGTGACGCCGAGGGGCGAAAAGGTGACCTGAGTCGGACCCCAATCTACCTGACATCAAAAAACCGCCGTGTGACGCAGAGCGTCGGCCGCTGTGAAGCGACTGATACGGAGCAGGAATCTTGCGATATTGGACATGCGATGATCTATAGGGGTTTGCCAATTCTGGAGCATATCGCTATATAAAAAGTTATTTAAATAGCCTTTAGAAATAATCATAGACCTTCGTGGACATGTGCAAAGCCGGTAGCAGGACTGATTTTAATATTCTAATTTTTTATAATTAGCTTAGAAGTAAATGTGATTTTTAATTGAATCCCCATGCGCCTAGTCTTGCTGATCAGTCAGCAGTCATCCAGGAGCAATACCATGAGCAACGTCAGCGCTTTGCCAGTCCAGTCAGGTACGACGCCGTCGGGTAGCAGCAGCGTGCGCGACAGAGTGTCGCCGGAAGAATGGGAAGTCCGGGTCAAGCTGGCGGCGGCCTATCGGCTGGCGGCGCTCAAGCGTTGGACCGATCATATCTATACGCATTTCTCGGCACGCGTGCCGGGCCCGGACGAGCACTTTCTGATCAACGCGTTCGGGCTGTTGTTCGATGAAATCACCGCGTCCAACCTGGTCAAGGTCGATATTGACGGCACGATCGTCGATGACCCCACCGGGCTCGGTATCAACTACGCCGGTTACGTGATCCACAGCGCCATTCATGCTGCGCGCCACGACCTGCAGGCGGTGCTGCACACCCACACCCGTGACGGTATCGCCGTGTCGGCGCAAAAGGACGGCCTGCTGCCCATCTCCCAGCACTCGATTGCCTTCTCCGGCCGGGTTGCTTACCACGGCTATGAAGGCATTGCGCTGGACTTGAGTGAACGCGAACGGCTGGTCGCGGACCTGGGTGACAAGAGCGTGATGATCCTGCGCAACCACGGGTTGCTGACCGGCGGGGTGAGTGTCGAGCATGCGTTCCAGCAGCTTCATGCCCTCGAGTACGCCTGCAATATTCAGATTGCGGCGCAGTCGGCGGGTAACGCCGAACTGGTGTTCCCGCCGCGCGAGGTGATTGCCAAGGTGGAGCAGCAGGCAAAGGCCATCAAGGACGGGCATGCGCCGGGTGTCGCACGGCACTGGAATGCCCTGATTCGCGAGCTGGAGCGTAACGACACCGACTACAAGACCTGAGCCTGCAACGCAGTGATGCGAGGCGCTTGAGGTTGGTGTAGTGTGCGCAGCCAAAACAAGGGGCGCACACATGCAAGACCTGCTGAACGAAATCCTCGATGAAGTAAGACCCTTGCTTGGTCAGGGCAAGGTGGCCGATTACATCCCGGCACTGGGCGGGGTCCGGCCTGATCAACTGGGCATTGCGGTGTACGGCAACGATGGTCAGGTGTTCAGCGCCGGGGACGCCGAAACAGCGTTTTCGATACAGAGCATTTCCAAGGTGTTCAGCCTGGTGCAGGCCATCGGTCACTCGGGCGAGGAGATCTGGCAGCGCCTCGGGCACGAGCCTTCCGGCCAGCCTTTCAACTCGCTGGTGCAGCTGGAATTCGAGCAGGGCAGGCCGCGCAATCCGTTCATCAATGCCGGTGCTCTGGTGATCTGCGACATCAACCAGGCGCGGTTCGCAGCACCGTCGCTGTCGATGCGCGACTTCGTTCGACGCCTGTGCGGCAACCGGGCGATCACCTCCGACTCCAAAGTCGCCGACTCCGAATACCAGCACCGTTCGCGTAATGCGGCGGCGGCCTATCTGATGAAGTCCTTTGACAATTTCCACGGCGATGTGGAAGACGTGCTGCGCAGCTACTTCCATCATTGTGCGCTGAGCATGAACTGCATCGATCTGGCCAAGGCGTTCGGGTTTCTGGCTCATCAGGGCTTTTGCGCTCACAGCGGCGAGCAGATCGTCACTGCGCGGCAGGCCACCCAGGTCAACTCGATCATGGCCACCAGCGGCCTGTACGACGAAGCCGGCAACTTCGCCTATCGCGTAGGCCTGCCGGGCAAGAGCGGTGTAGGCGGTGGTATCGTTGCGATCGTGCCCGAGCGTGCTTCAGTCTGTGTATGGTCCCCGGAGTTGAACGCAGCGGGCAATTCCCTTGTCGGTATGGCTGCGCTGGAAAAACTCAGCGCGAGGGTCGACTGGTCGGTCTTTTGAGGTAAAAAGCCTTCTGAAGTGAACCGCGCGTCGAAGCGCGAACCAGACAGGAGTCATGGATTGAATCGAAGGCTATGCAAATCGCTCATGCTGAGCGTCGGGTTGCTGGTATTGGCAGGCTGTGGCACGCAGCGCGTCCAGGAACCCGAACTGACGCCTGAACAGGCGCGCGCGCAGATCGTGCGCCTGTTGCCGGCGACTGTCACGGATCGCCAGGCATGGGCCACGGATATTCACGCCGCGTTTGCCGCGCAGAAGATCCCGCTGACCACCGAAAACCTGTGTTCGGTGATGGCCGTTACCGAGCAGGAGTCGACCTTTCAAGTCGACCCTGCGGTGCCGGACATGGGCCGGATTGCCCGCGCCGAAATCAATCGCCGCGCTGCGCGACTGCACATTCCCAATGCGCTGATCGCCACCGCGTTACGTGTTCGCTCGCCGGACGGCAAGACTTACGGCAAACGCCTCGATTCTGCGCGCACCGAGAAAGACCTCAGCGCGATCTTTGATGACTTCATCGGCATGGTGCCGCTGGGTCAGGCGTTGTTCGGCAACTTCAACCCGGTCAAGACCGGCGGCCCGATGCAGGTCAGCATCGCCTTTGCCGAAAAGCACGCTGAGGATTACCCCTACACGGTCGACGGTTCGATCCGTCGCGAAGTCTTCACCCGCCGTGGCGGTATGCACTTCGGTATCGCCCACCTGTTGGGCTACCCGGTCAACTACACCCAGTCGCTGTACCGCTTTGCCGACTTCAATGCCGGCTGGTACGCCAGCCGCAATGCTGCGTTCCAGAATGCCGTGAGTCGGGCAACCGGGATCGAGCTGGCGCTGGATGGCGACCTGATCCGCTTCGACTCCACCTCGCCAGGCTCCACTGAGCTTGCGGTGCGCACCCTCGGTGATCGGCTGGGCATGAACAAGTCGCAGATATGGAACCAGCTCAAGCAGGGCGACACGCTGGAGTTCGAGGAGACCGATCTGTACAGCAAGGTCTTCGCCCTGGCGGACAGGGCCGCGGGCAAGCCTTTGCCCAGAGCCATCCTGCCCGGCATCACCCTGAAAAGCCCGAAAATCACCCGTAACCTCACCACCGCCTGGTTTGCCGAGCGCGTCGACGATCGACGCGAACGCTGCGTGCAGCGTGCGCCCAAGTGAAGTTGAGTCCTAAAAAGCTGCTCAGAAAGGCGGGCCGACGCGGAGCGTTGCACGACAGTTACGATTATCGTTCCGCACGCTCCAGCGTGGGAATGCAGTTCTGGACGCTCTGCGCCCGCTCCTGAGAGGGCTGCGCGGCGAGACATCTGGTGGTTTCAGCCCTTTACTCAAGCTCTTCAGGACTTTTTTAAGCGTATGCCGGTTTTCAAGCGTTTCATTTCGTTCATGCACCAGGCCTTGCGCGCCATGCATCTGGTCTGGACCACTTCCCGAGCGCTGTCCATCGGGCTGATCGTCGCCACGCTGATCGCCGGCCTGCTGCCCGCGCTGGCCGCCTGGCTCGGCCAGCGCATCGTCGATGCGGTGGTCGCTGCCATGCAGTTGCACGCCAGTGCGGGCGAAGCACCGTTGTGGCCGGTGTTGCGCTATGTGTTGTTCGAAGCCGGTGTGCTGGCTCTGCTCGCTGCAGCACAGCGCGGGCTTTCCGTGCAGCAGGCGTTGCTGCGGGTGCTGCTGGGGCAGAAGGTCAATACCCTGATTCTGGAGAAGGCCCAGACCCTGTCGCTATCGCAGTTCGAAGACTCCGAGTTTTACGACAAGCTTGTGCGCGTCCGGCGTGAAGCCTCGACAAGGCCGCTGTCACTGGTGACCAAATCGTTGGGGTTGCTGCAAAACCTCATTTCGCTGATCAGCTTTGCCGTATTGCTGGTGCATTTCTCGCCCTGGGCGTTGCTGATTCTGGTGCTCGGCGCGTTGCCGGTGTTCTTTGCCGAAGCGCATTTTTCCGGCGACGCGTTCCGCCTGTTTACCCGGCGCGCTCCGGAAACCCGTCGGCAGAATTACATCGAAACACTGCTCTCCCACGAGGGCTATATCAAGGAGGTCAAGCTGTTCGGCTTCGCGCCGCTGCTGCTCAAGCGTTACCGCGACACCTTCGAGCGTCTGTATGCCGAAGACCGGCGCCTGACGGTGCGCCGTGATGGCTGGGGCTTTTTGCTCGGGCTGCTGGGCACGGCTGCGTTTTACCTGGCCTACGCCTGGGTGGTGGTCGATGCGGTGCACGGGCGGATTACCCTGGGGCAGATGACCATGTACCTGGTGCTGTTCAAACAGGGGCAGGCGGCGGTAAGCAGCAGTCTCAGCGCCATCAGTGGTTTGTACGAGGACGGACTGTATCTGGCCGACCTGTATGTCTACCTTGGTCAGCCGGTGACGCCGTCTGCTGGCAGCCTCACCGTGGGCGCGCAGCCCGGTGATGGCATGCGCTTCGAGAATGTCAGTTTCACCTACCCGGGGACCAGCCGTCCGGCACTGGAAAACATCGACCTGCACCTGGCGCCGGGGCGCAGCGTGGCCCTGGTGGGCGAGAACGGCTCGGGGAAAACTACGCTGATCAAGCTGCTGACGCGTCTTTACCAACCTGACCAAGGCCGCATTCTGCTGGACGGCAGCGACCTGCAGGAGTGGGACGAAGACGCTTTGCGCTCGCGCATCGGGGTGATTTTTCAGGACTTCATTCGCTATCAGTTTCAGGTCGGCGAGAACCTCGGCGTTGGCGACACTCAGGCCTTCCATGATGAAGGCCGTTGGCGCGAAGCGGCGGCGCAGGGCATGGCCGCGCAGTTCATCGAACAGCTCGACAATGGCTACGCCACACAACTGGGCCGCTGGTTTGCGGGAGGTCAGGAACTGTCCGGCGGGCAGTGGCAGAAAATCGCGTTGTCACGCGCTTACATGCGCCGCGACGCCGATATCCTGATTCTCGACGAGCCGACTGCCGCCCTGGATGCCGGGGCAGAAGCGGCGGTATTCGAACATTTTCGCGAGTACGCCAAAGGGCGCATGACGCTGCTGATTTCGCATCGGTTTTCCAGCGTGCGCAACGCCGAACACATCGTGGTGTTGGAGCACGGGCGGGTGCTGGAACGCGGTGATCATGACAGCCTGATCGCCGCCGCAGGGCGCTACGCCGCGCTGTTCGATCTGCAGGCACAGGGTTACCGCTAGGTAAAAGCGCATAAAAAGTGTTGCAGTGAATGACCAGTCGGCGTTTTATGGGAGCCCTGTTTCAAGCTGTATCTTTTTGAATCAAACGGAGACATCGATGCAATTTCGTAAATTGGGCAAAACCGATCTGTCGGT
>LIDZ01015465.1_pt10 | contig 10502 bp, 10 predicted proteins | sample 644651 | NCBI WGS metagenome assembly LIDZ01 (sample SAMN03856242, study PRJNA289617) | food metagenome | isolation source: wine grapes on drying loft during traditional withering process | host: Vitis vinifera cv. Corvina | place: Italy: Gargagnago di S. Ambrogio di Valpolicella | collected 2014-01
GCCGGCGATCTTGGGGTAGCCGCCGGCAGTGTTCGCATCGCTCATCTGGATGATCGGCTCACCGGCCGGGGGCACCTGGACGATGCCGGGCACCAGGCCATAGGAGCGCATCTCGACCACCGTGTGCGGCTGGATGGCCAGGCCCGAGAGGCGGTAACCGGTGCGATTGCTCTGCGCCGAAATCTTCCAGCTCTGCGCCCAGAAACGCTCGGCATCGGCCGCGAACAACTCGTACTCTCCGGCGGGGATGGCACGCAGCAACAGGGTGCCATCCTCGGCCACCGGGAAGTGTTCACGCAGGGCGGTGCTCGGCGGAGCTACGCCGATGCCGCCAGCAGGCAGTTGCGCCACGGCAGCGGCGCACACTGTCAGGCGGTCACCCACCGCCAGGCTGCGCCCTTGCAGCCCGCCAAAGTTGCCGCGCAGCGAGGTGCTGCGCGAACCCATCAGTACCGGCACGTCGATACCGCCACTTACACACAGATAACCGCGCGCCGCACCTTTGGGGAAGCCGAGTTCGAGCTCCTGGCCGGCTTGCACGGTGAGTGCCCACCAAGGCATCAGCGGCTTGCCATCCAGGCGCGCCTTGCAGTCGGCACCCGTGAGGGCGATGGCAAGGGTGCGGGTGAAGCGCACCTTGAACGGGAAGGTCTGGACCTCGATGGCGGCGCTGTCGGCGTCGTTGCCCAGCAGCAGATTGCCGACGCGCAAGGCGACGCTGTCCATGGCGCCGGCCGAGGCCACGCCGATGTTGCGATGACCGCGGCGTCCGAGGTCCTGGACGGTATTGAGGGGGCCGCTGGCGATGATTTCGATCACAGTTCGATCCTTTCGGGCAAAAAGCGCACGGTATCGCCCGGCGCCAGGGTGGCGGGGGCGCTGGCGCCGGGGTCGAACATCGGCATCTCGGCAAAGCCCAAGGCGTTCCAGCCATTGGGGCCGTCGAGCACCGACAAGCCTGACTGCATGCCGCCAATGGTGACCATGCCCTTGAGCATGTTCAGGGATGGCACCTTTTTGCGGGGCATGTAGATAGCCGGATCAAGGCCGCCCAGATAACCAAACCCTGGGGCGCTGGCGATGGCAAAAACGGTATAAGTGGCGCGGTGATGGCGGCGGATCACTTCGGCTGCCGGCAGCCCGCAGAAGTCGCAGATGGCCCCTAGGTCGATGGCGTATTCGCCGCCATAGCAGGTCGGGATCTCGATCAGGCGCCCCGGGCGGTCCAGCTCCTGGGCCTGACGCCAAGCGTGTTGCAGCTCATCGATTACCGCCTGCGGGTCGGCGGGCGTGCGTTCGAGCACCACCAGCAGATTGGTCATCCCCGGCACCAGCTCTTCGACAGACGCGTGGCCTTGCAGGGCATTGCTCAGCGCCCAGATACGGCGCTGGGCTGCCAGATCGAAGTCGCCGGGGGCATCGATCAGAAAAGCACGGCTGCCGATCATCGACACCTTGGCGGCCTGACTGGCCAGGAGCAGCGCTGGGGCGACCGGCGCCTGAAGCGGCTGCGAACTGCTATTCATGAGGGGATTCCTGTAGCTCGGGAGATGGAAACTTCGGGACGCCATCCAGGCCGTTGCGTGGGTGATTCATGGCTTGGTGCTCGGTGGTATGGGCATCAGCTGGACCGTTGGCAGGCGACGCAGCACCAGCACCGCAACGGCTGCCAAAAGCGCGCAACCTATCAAGCCGGTCGATATCGCCTGGATCAGCGCGTGGCGACCCACGCTCAGCAGTTGCGGGGTCAGCTCACTGGAACCATGGCTGAGCACCTGCGGATCGGCCAGCAGCGCAAAGGCCTGGCTCTGGCCGGCCTGCGCCAACTGCCGCGCGAGGTGCCAGGCATACAGCACATTGACCAGCGCGCCCATGCACGCAGTGCCGAGCAACCCGCCGACAAGACGCAGCGATTGCTGCAGCGCGGTGGCGATGCCCAAGTATTGGCGATCGGCCAAGGTCTGGGTGAACACCGACAGGTTGAGGAAGATGAACCCCAGGCCTAGCCCGGCCAGCAAGATCAGACCCAGCAGCCCATTGAAACTGGCCTGGGGGCCAACGAGTGCCAGACCCAGGCAGGCGCTGGCCAGTGACACGAATCCACCCAGTGGCAATAGATTGGGGTTGCGCATGCGCGTCATGACGCGGCTGTTGACGATCGCCCCCAGGGTGATGCTCAGCGCCAGCGGGGTGATCAGCACACCGGCCTGTTGCGGTGAGTAGCCGTAGCCCCCTTGCAGCAGCAGTGGCAGGTAAAACAGCAAGGTGAACATCACCGCACCGGCCAGCAGCGCCAAGGCAAACAGCACGCGCATGCTCTGCTGGGCGAGCAGGGCCTGGGGCAGCAATGCGGCCGGGCTGCGACGTTCCTGTACCCACAGGCCGACAAAGGCTGCGAGGCTCAGCAGGCCCAAAGCTGCGCAGGTCAGCGCGCTGGAATGCCCAAGCCATTCGACGAACAGCTGCAACGCGCCCAGCGCCACGGCGATCAGGCCAGCGCCGAGCCAATCCATGCGCACCACCTGGCCCGCAGTCGGCCGGTACCAAGGCAAATGCCGCCACGCAAAATACAGCGCCAGGGCACCCAGCGGCAGGTTGAGCCAGAACACCGAGCGCCAGCCCAGATGTGCGGTCATGAAGCCGCCCAAGCCCGGCCCGATGGCATTGACCACGCTGAACAGGGCGCTGAGCAGGATCTGCCAACGCAGGCGCTGGCGGGTGTCGGGGAACAGCTCCGGCACGCAGGCAAAGGCGGTGCCCACCAGCATGCCGCCGCCGATGCCTTGCAGGGCACGCCCGGCCACCAAAGTCACCATGCCGTCGGCCAATGCGCACAGCAGCGAGGCGATCATGAAGATCAGCGTGGCGGCAATCACGAAGGGCTTGCGCCCGTAGTAATCACCCAAGCGGCCAAAGATCGGAATGGTGACGATCGAGGCCAGCAGATACCCCGTGGCTACCCAGGCGTAAAGCTCGAAGCCGTCGAGCTCGGCGACGATGGTCGGCAGGGCGTTACCGATTACCGTTTGGTCCAGTGCCGAAAGCATCAACACCAGTGACACGCCCAGCATCGCCAGCAGCGCTTGGCGAAACGTCAGCGCGCGATGCACGGCAACGGTCATGGCAAGGCTCGCAGGGAAGTGGAGGGGCGGGCAGGCATCAGGCGGTCCTCGGGTTTGGATAGCCTAATTTAAGAGCTGCAGCGCCATAGCAAAAAGACGTCTTCGTTCTGTACGGATAAGGTCGCCTTATGACGCATCCGTTAAGCCGTGCTGCACCACGCTGGTGCGTGGGTATCCAGGTTTTGCCGTGGGAGCAGTTGCTCGCACTGCCGTCGCAACGCCATAGCAAAGGCTTATGACCGGCACTTTGCGCGCGGCGAAGGCGGCTGGCGCGGCTCTTGCTCTGCTCACCTCATTGATCTCGCCAGAGTATGCCTTCGTGAATTTCCGTCGTTTGAAGTATTTCGTAAAGATCGTCGATATCGGCAGCATGACCCAGGCCGCCAATGTGCTGCACATCGCCCAGCCCGCCCTGAGCCAGCAATTGGTGACGCTGGAGACCGAGATGCAGCAGCAATTGGTCATCCGTACCAAGCGTGGCGTGACGCCTACCGAGGCGGGCAAGGTCTTGTACGGGCATGCGCAGTTGATCCTGCGCCAGTGCGAGCAGGCGCAAAGCGATGTCAACGCTTCGGGGCTGGAGTTGTCTGGCCAGGTGTCGGTAGGGTTGGCGCCAGGCACGGCTGCCTCGGCGTTGTCGGTGCCGCTGCTGCGCCGCGTGCGTGAGCGCCATCCGGGGATTTTGCTGTACCTCAACGAAAACTTCGGTACCACCCTCAGCGAGCTGATCATGAACGGCCGCATGGACATGGCCGTGCTGTATGGCGGCCGAGAGATCCATGGGCTGAGCTTCACCCCCTTGTTGCGTGAGCAGCTGTATCTGGTGAGCGCCGATCCGCAGTTCGCCGAGCGCCCGACCATAGCTCTGGCACAGGTGGCCGAGCTGGATCTGCTGCTGCCCCGCACTTACAACATCATGCGCCGGCTGGTGGATGAGGCCTTCATGAAGATCAACCTCACGGCACGGGTGATCGCTGAAGTGGAATCGGCCTCGACATTGGAAATCGCCGTGGCCGAGCAATTCGGTTCTACCGTGCTGCCGGAGTCGGCGGCGCGGGCCATGCAGCAGCATCAAAAGGTGCATCTGAGCTGCATCGTAGAACCGGATATCGAAGCGCCGCTGGCCCTGTGCCTGTCCGGGCATCTGCCGCTGTCGGTACCGGGTCAGGCGGTCAAGACCATCCTGCTGGAGCTGATCGCCGAGATGCGTGGTTCGCTATCGTCGAGCAAGCGCTGAGGACATGGCTCGGCGGACTAGACCGATCGGCTAGTAGCGATTAACATCACGCCCATGAACACTCCGAAAACACGCGCAACCTCCGACGTCCGCCAGGGGATCCTTGATACAGGCCAACGCATCATGGCCGCCAAGGGTTATTCCGCTGTGGGCCTGAACGAGATCCTAGCGGCGGCGGGCGTCCCCAAAGGCTCCTTCTACCATTACTTCGGTTCCAAGGACGCCTTTGGCGAGGCGTTGCTGGAGAGCTATTACGCCGGTTATCTGGCCGAGCTCGACCAGGTGCTCGGCCAGCCTGGCGCCGACATGGCCGGGCGGTTGATGAATTACTGGGGCATCTGGCAAGACACCCAATCGTTCCAGGACTGCCAGGGTAAATGCCTGGCGGTAAAGCTGGGCGTGGAGGTGGCCGACTTGTCGGAGCCCATGCGCGCGGTGCTCAAGCGTGGTACGTCGGGCATCGTCGATCGTTTGACCGTGGCAATCGAGGCGGGCAGGGCCGAAGGGTCGCTGCACGTCATGGGCGAGCCCTATGCCGTTGCGCAAAGCCTTTATCAGCTATGGGTGGGCGCCAGCGTCATGGTCAAGATCACCAAAAGCATGCAGCCGTTTGCGACGGCCATGGCGACCACTCGCCAGTTGCTGGGGCTTGCCTGAACCCTTCCTTTGGCGCTTGAGCGTTGAGGGTCGGCAATAACAGCCCTGCGGGGAAAAAAATCGAAAAGTTGCTAGACGACCGGTCTAATCAAGGGGTAAGGTAGCTGCACATCTAGCGCAGCAAGGCTACTCGGGCTCTAGACGACCAGTCTAATCAATCCATCTTGAAACAAGGAATCACCCGATGAAAGTTCTCATGGTTTTGACTTCCCACGACACCCTTGGCAATACCGGCCTCAAGACCGGCTTCTGGCTTGAAGAGCTGGCTGCGCCTTACTACGCGTTTCTGGACGCCCAGGCCGACATCGTCCTGGCCTCGCCACAGGGCGGCCAACCGCCTCTGGATCCGAAGAGCAACGAGCCTTCATTCCAGACTGACCTGACCCGTCGCTTTGAAGGGGACGCCGCCGCTAACGCCGCACTGGCCAATACCGTACGCCTGGACAGCGTGTCGCCTGCCGACTTCGACGCAGTGTTTTACCCAGGCGGGCACGGCCCCCTGTGGGACCTGGCCGAAGATCCAGTGTCGATCAAACTGATCGAGTCGTTCCTGGCGGCGGACAAGCCGGCTGCCCTGGTTTGCCATGCGCCGGGCGTGCTGCGCCACGTCAAAAAACCCGACGGCACACCGCTGGTACAAGGCAAGAAAGTCGCCGGCTTCACCAACACCGAAGAAGAAGCGGTGGGCCTGACAAACGTCGTGCCATTTTTGGTCGAGGACATGCTTAAAGCCAATGGCGGCCTGTATTCCAAAGGCGCTGACTGGTCCTCGTACGTGGTGCGTGACGGGCTGCTGATCACTGGCCAGAACCCTGGCTCGTCCAGCGAAGCCGCCAAGGCCTTGATCGATTTGCTCAACAACGCTTGAAGCCTCAAGTAGCGGGAGATGCTGCAAGATCTCCCGCTGCGCTGATCAATACTTGCAACAGCTTTACATTGTCAGGAAAACCGAATCATGGAACACCGCACACTGTTCGAACCCACCTCGCTGGGCCCGCTTGTTCTGAAAAACCGCATCGTCATGCCACCGCTCACCCGCCAGCGTAGCGCCCAGCCCGGCGATGTGCCCACAGCCTTGATGGCCACCTATTACCAACAGCGCGCCAGTGCCGGGCTGATCATCACCGAGGGCACGCAGATCGAGCCGCGTGGCCAAGGCTACGCCTGGACGCCGGGTATCTACAGCCAGGCGCAGATCGATGGCTGGCGCACTGTGACCGACGCCGTGCATGCCGAAGGCGGGGTGATTTTTGCTCAGCTGTGGCACGTGGGTCGTGTTTCTCACCACGCGTTGCAGCCCGACAATGCCGCACCTATCGCGCCATCGCCGCTTCAAGCGCAGCAGGCCAAGGCGTTTATCGAGACCGCCCCGGGCGCTGGCACCCTGATCGAACCCTCCACGCCACGTGAGTTGAGCGTTGCCGAGATCAAGACTGTGGTCGAGCTGTATGCCCAGGCCGCGCGCAATGCAATGAGTGCCGGCTTTGACGGCGTCGAGATCCATTCGGCCAACGGCTATCTGGTCAACCAGTTCATCTCCGCCCATGCCAACCAGCGCACCGATGAATACGGCGGATCAGTGGCCAACCGTCTGCGTTTTCTGCGTGAAGTGGTGCAGGCTGTGAGCGCCGTCGTCGGGCCTGAGCGGGTGGGCGTGCGCTTCTCGCCGTTGTTCACCAGCACCGACGAGGACCGCGTTTACATTGGTTTTGTCGAAGAAGACCCGCACCACACCTATATTGAAGCCATCAAGGTACTCGAAGAGGTCGGTATTGCTTACCTGTCGATTGCCGAAGCCGACTGGGCAAATGCGCCAGAGCTGCCACAGACGTTTCGCCGCGCGGTGCGTGACACCTTCAGCGGGCGGATCATGTACGCCGGTCTCTATACGGCAGAGCGTGGAGAGCATTTGATCGAGCAGGGGCTGGCTGATTTCGTGGCATTTGGCAGGCCTTTTATCGCCAACCCCGACTTGCCGCAGCGCATTGCCAATGGCTGGCCACTCAATGCCCTCAACGCGACTGGGCTCTATGGCGGTACCGAGCAAGGCTTCACTGATTATCCGCGGTACGAGTCGACCGCGATCTAGGCTCGGCGGGACGCTGAGTAAGTGGGGGTGGCTCTAGCGTGCCGCCAGGCAGGTCGCCTCCAGCGATGCCAATCGAATGGTCAATGCATAGAGACTGCGGGTGTGAGCCTGCTAGAGATAGCCCATCGATTCCCAGGAACTGCTGTGATGCCAGCTTTGCGTCCGGCACTGTGATGTACAGTCCAATTTCTAAAAACGCATTGATCACCGAGGTTGCACCCATGTCCGTTTTCGATAGCAACTGCGCTACCCGTCAGACACTTTACGAAAAGGGCGCTGCGGTGTTCGGCGCGCTGCAAGCGGCGAGCGACGTGTTTGCCGAACTCGACGCGGCCAAGTGAGCAAGGCATGAGCGCGACGATCCCGTTACAAGGTGTCAGGCAGGGCGCGCTGACAGTGCTAGCAATCGCCTGCGGGGTGATGGTGGCAACCATCTATCTGTGTCAGCCTTTGCTGGCCGAGATTGCCGGCGCGCTGGGCGTCAGCCCGGCCCAGGCGGCGTTGGTCGCGGTGCTCACCCAAGTCGGTTACACGCTGGGGATTCTGTTTGTGGTGCCGTTGGCCGACAGCAGCGATCCGGTCAAGTTGATCCGCTGGATGATGTCCCTGACCATCCTTGGACTGCTCGGTGCGGCGTGCTCGCCGACCCTCGGCGTCCTGCTGGCGGCAAGTTTGTGCATTGCGGCGACGTGCGTGGTGGCACAGGTATTGATTCCCTTGGCCACCACCTTGGCTGGTCCTGAGTACCGCGGGCGCATTGTCAGCCGGCTGAGTACCGGGCTGATCCTCGGGATACTGCTGTCGCGCACGTTCTCGGGCATCTCTGCCGAGTACCTTGGTTCGTGGCGCGCACCGTTCGTGTTGGAGGCGATTCTGGTGGCCGTGCTGCTGGTCATGTTGCCGGCGTACCTGCCCAAACGTGCGACGCCCCATGGCATGGGCTATCTGGCCTTGCTCAAGTCGTTGCCCGCGCTGCTGCGCCATCGTGAGTTGCGCCTGTCCATGTCGCTGAGCTTTTGCACCTTCGCGGGGTTCTCGGCGATCTGGGCCTCCTTGGCCTTTCACCTCGCCAGCCCTGCGTTCAATCTGGGCTCGGCAGCGGCCGGTCTGTTCGGCCTGTGGGGCGCGCCGGGTGCCTTGTTGGCCCCCTATGCCGGGCGGCTGGTCGATCGCTGGGGCCCCAACCGGGTCAATCTGTTGTCGTTGTGCGCCCTGGCGCTGTGTTTTGCCGTGGCCCTGACGTGGGGCGCCACGTCGATCATTGCTTTGGTGTTGGCCATCAACCTTCTGGACTTCGGTCAGCAGAGTGGTCAGGTTGCCAACCAGGCACGCATCTTCGGCCTTGAGCCACAGATTCGCGGCCGCCTCAACACCTTGTACATGGTCGTGACCTTTGCCGGAGGCGCCGCTGGAGCGTTGGTCGGCGGGCATATCTGGACGCTCGCGGGGTGGCCGGGGATCTGCTGGTTTGTCGGCGGGCTGGTATTGGTCGCGGGGTCGATTCTGCTTGCAGCCCAGCTGTCGCAAGGGAACGACGCCAGGAGCTGATCCGTAATCATCAACCGCAGGGCGCTGACCCCAACACCCGCAACCTGCGCTGCAAAACCGACCAGGCCCTTGCCGGGGCCGGGCTACCCCTGTGTGAATTCGAGCGCCGCGCGATGATCGGCTGCGCCGGTTCTAGAGCCCCAGTTCACTCAAGCCGGGGTGATCGTCCGGGCGCCGGCCCAGCGGCCAATGGTATTTGCGCTCGGACTGCGCAATAGGCAGGTCATTGATGCAGGCAAAACGCCGCTGCATCAGGCCGTTGGCGGCAAACTCCCAATTCTCGTTGCCGTATGAGCGAAACCAATTGCCCGAGTCGTCGTGCCATTCATAGGCATAGCGCACGCCAATACGGTTGTCGGCAAATGCCCAAAGCTCCTTGATGAGCCGGTAGTCGAGCTCCTTTTGCCATTTACGCTGCAAAAATGCCTGAGCCTCGGCCCGACCATGGATGAACTCGCTGCGATTGCGCCAATAGGTGTCTTCGGTGTACGCCAGTGCAACTTTGGCAGCGTCGCGCGAGTTCCAGCCATCTTCGGCGCCGCGGACTTTTTGAATGGCGGTTTCGAGGGTAAAGGGGGGCAGGGGTGGGCGTGGTGCTTCACTCATGGGGGTGGCCTCGGTGGAGTGGACAACTTGGGGGAGTTTGCCACAGGTGGCTGCGGTGGTGCGGCGAAGGGTTGGGTGCCAAATAGGCCCAAGTCCACTGCACGGCGAGGCAAAATGGCCCACGACAGCGCCCAGGTAACGGCGAAGTTCTCGACTAACGGTTGTATATCGCCTCCAAGCAATACATCATCCCTACCTTGTAACAAAATATTCCAAGGCCAGCCCGCATGTACGGGCTGGCCATTGTTCGTGCCATGGGCTCCCAAACCCCGCATGAACCCCGTGATTCGCGCTTGAGGCTGACATGCAGACACTATCGATAAATGGCCAGGACCTGGTCGTGGACGTCCCCGAGGACATGCCGCTGCTTTGGGTACTGAGGGACGTGCTGGGCTTGACCGGCACTAAATATGGCTGCGGCATCGCGCAATGCGGCGTGTGCACGGTGCATCTGGATGGCAGGGCGGTGCGCTCGTGCGTGTTGCCGGTCAGCGATGCCGTCGGGCACCAGATCACCACCATTGAAGCCATCGGCGAAACGCCGGTAGGCCAGGCTGTGCAGGGCGCCTGGCTGGCCCACGAGGTGGTGCAGTGCGGTTATTGCCAATCGGGCCAGATCATGGCTGCGGTGGCACTGCTGCAGACCCATCCCGCAGCGGACGATCAGCAGATCGTCGACGGCATGTCCGGCAATATGTGCCGGTGCGCCACCTATACGCGCATCCGCGCGGCGATCAAAAGCGTTAGCAAAGCCTGAGGATCATCCATGTCGACAGTCAACAAGACGCCCGGCGCGATGTCGCGCCGCGGTGTGCTCAAAGGCGGCGCGACGTCGCTTGCCGGCCTGCTGATCACCACCTGGTTGCCGCCGATGGTGGCCACCAGCGCCGCTGCCGAAGCGACCAATGCCGCGCGCAAGGGCGCTGACGCCGACGGTGGTTTCGGCGCCTTTGTGCGGGTCGGCCACGACGGCCATGTAACGGTGATCTCGCCAAAAATCGAAATGGGCCAAGGCGTGCAGACCGGCATCGCCATGATGGTCGCCGAAGAGCTCGAAGTGGGCATGGACCAGATCAGCATCGAAGAGGCGCCGCCCAGCGCGATCTATATCGATTCGCTGCTGCAGTTCCAGGCTACCGGCGGCTCGTCTTCTACGCGCTTCACCTGGGAGCCCCTGCGCAAGGCCGGTGCCAGCGCACGCATGGTATTGATCCAGGCAGCAGCGATTCGCTGGAACGTGGCG
>LIDZ01014262.1_pt2 | contig 10499 bp, 2 predicted proteins | sample 644651 | NCBI WGS metagenome assembly LIDZ01 (sample SAMN03856242, study PRJNA289617) | food metagenome | isolation source: wine grapes on drying loft during traditional withering process | host: Vitis vinifera cv. Corvina | place: Italy: Gargagnago di S. Ambrogio di Valpolicella | collected 2014-01
TGCCTCCTCGATACCCGGCAACTGGCTGAACTGGTTTTCGATCTCACCCAGCTCGATACGCACCCCGCGAATTTTCACCTGATCGTCGTTACGACCGAGGTATTCCAGGGTGCCATCGGCATTCCAGCGCGCCAGATCGCCGGTGCGGTACATGCGCGCCTGTGGTTGCCCGGCGAACGGATCATGCACAAAGCGTTCGGCAGTCAGTTGCGGCTGATTCAGGTAACCGCGGGCCACACCGTCGCCACCGATATACAGCTCACCCGGCACACCGAGCGGGACCAGCTGTTGCCGCTCATCAAGCAGGTAAATCGAGGTGTTGGCGACCGGTCTGCCGATGTCCAGGCTGCCGTCGGGTAATAAACGACCGGAGGTGGCGACCACCGTGGTTTCGGTGGGGCCATAATTGTTGATCACCGCAAAGCCCGGATCGCGATGGAACTGGCGCAGCCGGTCACCGCCGATCAGCAGCGTGCGCAGGGTTGGATGACGCAGATTGCGACTGAAGGCATATTCGGCCACCGGTGTGGGCAGAAAAGCGACCTGCAATGGCTGGGCGATCCACCAGTCAAGCAGCGCATCGAGCTGCTCATTGCCGATTTCGGCTGGTGGCAGGTGCAGCGTCGCCCCGGCGCACAAGGCCGGCCAGATTTCCCAGGCCATGGCGTCGAAACCGAAGCCCGCCACACTGGCGGTATGACTGCCCGCACGCAGATCGAAGGCTTCACGGTGCCAGTCGATCAGATTGTTCAGCGAGCGGTGTTCGACCATCACGCCCTTGGGCTGGCCGGTCGAACCCGAGGTGTAGATCACGTAGGCGAGATGGGTCGCATCGAGCGCGTCGATGTGAGGATTGTCTTGCTGCTCCGGCCAGTTTGCCAGGTCCAGTTCGATCAGCGGGGTGTTCAATCCCGCCAGGCCCAACCCTTGCAGGCGTTCGACAAACGCCGGTTGAGCCAACACCGCAACCGGCGCGCTGTCGCCGAGCAGATAGGCAATGCGTTCGTCGGGGTGCGCCGGATCGACCGGCACATAGCCCGCACCGGCCTTGAGCACTGCCAGCAAGCCGACCAGCGTCTCCAGGCTACGTCGTGCCACCACTGCCACGCGGTCATCGGGTTGTACGTCAAGACTGAGCAAATGATCGGCGAGCGCATTGGCGCGTGCGTTCAGCTCGCGGTAGCTCAGGTGTTGTGCACCTACCTGTGCGGCAATGGCGTCAGGCTGCTGCTCTGCCAGCAGCTCAATGCGCTGATGAATTGTCAGCCTGCGTTCGTAGTCAGCACGTCGGTCATTGAAGTCCAACAACAACTGCGCACGCTCGCTGGCGGGCACGATATCAAGCTGCTCGACCGGCATCTGCGGCGTCTGCTCCAGCGCATCGACCACGCTTTCCATGGTCCATTGCATATAGGCGCAAATGCTTTGCGGGTCGATGCCTGCGGTGGCTTGTGCCGTCAAACCAAAGGCTTCACCCAGATCATCGACGCTCAGCACCAGCGGATAATTGCTGCGCTCCTGAGCCTGCAGCACTTCAATGCCTTGCCATGTTTCACCGGACGCCTGCGCCGGCGCACTGTGGCGGTAGTTGAGCAATGCGTTGAACAACGGCGTCGGCGCCTTTACCCCACTGCAGCGCTGCGCCAGTGCCAGCGGTGCGTGTTCGTGGCGCATCAGTGCGGTCAGGCGCTGGTGGGTGGCGCGCACTGCGGCTTGCACGCCCTGCTCGTCCAGATCGAGGCGCAGCGGCAATGTGTTGATGAAGATGCCCAGCGCCCGCTCTGTGGCTTCGGCCCCCAGCAGGCGCCCCATCAGCACGGTGCCGAACACAACCCGCGACTGTCCGGCGAGGCCCGCCAGCACACGTGCCCAGCCTAAATGGAACAGGCTGGCGACACTGATGCCCAGCGTTCGCGACTGAGCGCGCAGGCGCTGACACAGTTGCTGATCGAGCGTGACGCTATGCTCTTCTATCGCATCGCCCTCACCGCTCAGATCCTGAAGGCCGTAGGCCAGTGTCGGTTCGTCGAGATCACCCAGCATCTCGCGGAAAAACGCTTCATGCTGAGCCTCGCTGACGCCCAGCAGCGCTTGCCCGACATAGTTGCGAAACGGTACCGGTACGCCTAGCATTTCGGCTTGCCCCGACAGACAGGCCTGTATTTCATGGCGCACCACCTCAAGGGCACTGTGGTCCATGGCAATGTGGTGGAACAGCAGCGTAGCCTCGACCCGCTGGCCTGCTACGGGTGCATGGCAGACCAGACGCATCAGCGGCGCCTGGCCCAGGTCCATCGTCAGGTCTGCCGCGAGCGGCGAGCGGTCGACCTTCAGTTCAGCGTGGCGCCAGACCACCTGCACCGGGGTTTCCAGGCCCTTCCAGTGTATTGAGGTGCGCAGAATGTCATGCCGGGTGATGACGCTTTGCAGCGCCTCGGCGAACGCGTCCAGACGTGCCTGGTCAGAAAAGGCGAATTGCACCTGCATGACATAGGGATCGCCTTGGGTGGCGGTGACATGATGGTAAAGAATGCCTTGCTGCAGCGGCGCCAGCGGGTAGATGTCCTGGACGTTCGCGGCACCTCCCGGTATCGCGTCCATCAACAGGTCGATAGCCGCCTGATCGAGCTTCACCAGCGTCAGCATTTCGGGGGTGATTCGCTCGCAACCCTGCTCGATGCCATTGGCTGGCAATGCCGGTGCGCCGCGCTTGCCGTTCTGATAATCGCCCTGTTCGATGAGCTCGATCAGCGCCGGTTTATGCTCACGCAAATGTTCCAGCAGGCCGTTCTCGGTCAAGGCACGGCGATTGCCCTGCACCACCAATTGACCGTCCTTGACCGTCAGGTGGATTTCGTGAGCTTTGAGTGTCGCCAAGAGTTCGTTGATGCTCACAGGGTAATCTCCATGTTCTCTGTGATGGCTGCGTAGCCCGCCAGCGTAGGTTGTTCGAAAAGCGCCCGGACATCGGCCTCGATGCCTTCCTGGCGCAGGCGCGCAGTCAGGCTCACCGCCAGCAGCGAATGACCGCCCAGTTCGAAAAAGTTGTCGTGACGGCCGACCTGCCCAACCCCGAGCAGTTCGCTCCAGAGCCTGGCCAGCAAGGCTTCGGTTTCGCCTTGCGGTGCTTCATAAGGGCGGGTCAGGAGCGCATCCTGCCCGGGCGCAGGCAGCGCCTTGCGGTCCAGCTTGCCGTTGGGGCTCAGGGGCATTTCATCCAGATGCACGAACAGTGCGGGCACCATGTAATCCGGCAACTGCGCACGCAGCACCTCACGCAATGTCTCGACCGACAGCTGTGTGCCGGTGTAATAGGCCACCAGCCGCTGCCCGCCTGGTTGCTCGTCGCGCACCAGCACGACCGCCTGTTCGATACCCGGATGGCTGATCAGGCAGGCCTGAATGTCGCCCGGTTCGATACGCAACCCATGGATCTTCACCTGATCGTCATTGCGGCCAAGGAACTCGAGGTTGCCGTCTGCCAGCTGGCGTACCAGATCGCCACTGCGGTACAGGCGGTCGCCTGCTACGAAAGGGCTGTCGATAAAACGTTCGGCATCGGTCTTTGGCAGGTTCAGGTAGCCACGCGTCACCCCGGCACCGCCGATATGCAGCTGGCCGATAACCCCCTGCGGTACGGGCTGGTCATGGGCATCAAGCACATAAAGCCGCGTGTTGCTGATCGGACGCCCGATAGGCAAGGCAGTGTCCGGTACGGCTTCGTCGGATTGCAGTGTCCACACGCTGCAATCGACGGTGGTTTCGGTCGGGCCGTACACGTTATGCAGGCGTACCTCTGGCAAACGTTTGCGTAGCTGCGCGGCCATCTCCACGGTCAGCTCGCCGCCCCCGCAGACAATGTCGGTCAGGCTGCTGCACGCGCTGCTCTGCGGCAGATCGAGGAACTGCTGCAACAGTGCAGGAACGAACTGCACCACGCTGACCTGGCGCTCCTGAATCACTTGCGCCAGGTAGGCAGGATCACGCTGGCCGTCAGGGCGGGCCAGCACCAGCGCAATACCGCTGCTCAGTGGCCAGAAAATCTCCCAGACCGAGGCGTCGAAGCTGATCGGGGTCTTTTGCAGCATGACAGTGCCCGAGGTCGGTGGGCACAACCTCGAGCTCCATTGCACCAGGTTGCTGACGTTACGGTGCTCGACCATCACCCCTTTCGGCGTACCGGTAGAGCCCGAGGTATAAATCACATACGCCAGATGCTCCGCCGTCAGGCCGGGAACGCGCGGATTCTGATCACGCTGAGCGTCCCAGGTCACGCTGTCCAGATCGATCCGCAGCGCGTGCTCGTCGTCGAGCAGATCGCGGGTGCCGGCCTGTACCAGCAAGGCGACCGGCGTGCTGTCCTTGACCATGTACTGCAAACGCTCGCGCGGGTAGCTCGGATCCAGGGGTACGTATGCACCACCGGCCTTGAGGATCGCCAGCAGACCGATCACCATCGACAGGCCGCGCTCGACACAGATCGCAACCCGTTGATCAGGCCGCACGCCCAGATCGATCAGGTGATGCGCCAGGCAGTTGGCCTGTTCGTTGAGCTGGCGATAGCTCAATTGTGTACGCCCCGCGCGCAGGGCTATCGCCTGCGGCGTACGCACCGACTGTGCTTCGAACAGCCCGTGCAGGGTTTGCTGAAGATCGTGATGAATCGCCGTGGCGTTGAATTCGACCAGCGAGCGCTGCCGCTCTTCAGCGCCGAGTACCGACAGATGCTGCACCGGCAGATCCGGCTGGCCTTCAAGGGCATCCAGCATGGCCGTCAGCGTCTGCTGCACATAAGCACAGATACGTTGCGCCCCTACCTGCGGTGGCACGGTAACGCTCAGGCGCAGGCTGTCGCCGAGATCGTCGACGTTGAGGCTCAACGGGTAGTTGGTGTGCTTCTCGCTGGTCAGAATCTCCAGGCCTTGCCATGCATCGAGCTGCGCATCCTGGCGCGCCTGGCCTGCGGCGTGTCGATAGTTGAGGATTGCACTGAACAACGGCAATGGCGCTGCCACCCCGCTCCAGCGCTGTGCCTGAGCCAGGGATGCGTGCTCATGGCCAAGCAGTGCCGCCAGTCGGGCATGCGTGGCGCGTGCGCCGTCGCGCACGCTGAGGTTGCCCAGATCGATCCGCAACGGCAGCGTATTGATGAACATGCCCATACCACGGTCGGCACCCGCACCGCCCTGCAAACGACCTAGCAGCACAGTGCCGAATACCACGCGGTCATTGCCGGTCGCCGCGCCCAGAACCCGCGCCCACGCCAGATGCAACAGGCTGGCGACGCTGACACCCAGTTGCCGCGCCTGACTGCGCAGGCGCTGTAGCAACGCATCGGGCAGCACCTGCTGGGCTTCCTCGATGCAGCTGCCGTCACCCTGCACATCGCGCAGATCGAATGGCAACGTCGGCTCGTCGATATCGCCAAGTTGCTCGCGGAAATACGCCTCATGTTCCGCTTCGCTGACACCCAGGCGTGCCTGGGCCACATAGTTGCGATACGGCACGGCGGGCTGAGTCGGGCCCGGCTTGCCGCGCAGATGGGCGAGCATTTCTTCGCGCATGACTTCGAGCGCCGTGGCGTCCACCACAATGTGATGGAAACGCAGCGTTGCCGACAGGCCTGGGCCTTCCGCGTCCGGGCAGTAGGCCAGACGGATCAGCGGCGCACAGCTCAAGTCCATACGCGCCGCGCCCGCCGGGGTGTCGATTTGCGCCAGTGTCACCCGTTCGACAAGCAGATCCGCCTGGCGCCAGACCACCTGTTGCGGCGTTTCCAGGCCTTCCCAGACGATCGCCGTGCGCAGACTGTCGTGCCGCGCGATGACCTTGCGCAAGGCAGCGGCCACCGCCTCCAGACGCTCCGGGCTGTCGACGTTCATGCGCAATTGCAGCAAGTACGGGTCGCCCTGCTCGGCAGTCAGGTGGTGATAGAGAATGCCTTCCTGCAGGGGCGCCAGCGGGTAGATTTCCTGCACATTGGCCGCTCCGCCAGGCACCGTGGCGACAATGCGCTCGATGGTCGTCTGGTCGAGCTGTGAAAGGCTCAGCAGGTCCGGCGTGATGTGTGTACAACCGGCCGGAACGCGATTGAGCGGCGTCGGGATTTCACGCCCTTTGCCCACCGATGCAGCCAGCGCGGCGACGGTCGGCTGGCCGAGCAGGACGCGTACATCGACGCTGAGCCCGGCATTGCGCAGACGCTCGACCAGACTGACCGCCAGCAGCGAGTGGCCGCCCAGCTCAAAGAAGTTGTCATGGCGACCGACTTTTTCCAGGCCAAGCACATGTGCCCAGAGATCAGCCATGAGGGTTTCAGTTGCACCCACGGGTGCCGCGTAGGCCTGACTGGTCAGCGCTTCCAGCTCCGGGTCCGGCAAGGCACGACGGTCAAGCTTGCCATGGCTGGTCAGCGGCAACGCGTCCAGGCGTGTAAAGGCCAGCGGCACCATGTGCGCGGGAAGACGTGCACGCAACGCTTCGCGCAGCACTTCGGGTTCGACAGGAGCATTTTCGGTGAACCAGGCCAGCAAACGTTCACCGCGCACCAGCACCACAGCGTCCTGCACCTCAGCCTGACTGGCCAGAACCGACTCGATTTCGCCCAACTCGATGCGCATGCCGCGAATTTTTACCTGATCGTCGTTGCGTCCCAGGTAGTCGAGGCTGCCATCGGCATTCCAGCGCACCAGATCGCCGCTGCGATACAGGCGCGCCTGAGTTGCGGCACTGAACGGGTCGGCGATAAAACGCTCTTCGGTCATTTGCGGACGATTCAGATAGCCACGGGCAACCCCCGCGCCACCGATATACAGCTCGCCGACGACACCCACCGGCACCGGCTGCAACTGCTCGTCCAGTACATACACGCGAGTGTTGGCGATCGGGCCGCCGATATGCAACGGCCCGCCCGGCTGCATGGCACCAGAGGTCGCCACCACGGTGGTTTCAGTCGGGCCGTAGTTGTTGATCACGGCGAAGCCAGGGTCGCTGTCGAACTGGCGCAAGCGGTCGCCACCGATCAGCAGCGTGCGCAGGGTCGGGTGCTGGCGCGAGCGTCTGAAGGCCTGTTCGGCCACCGGGGTGGGCAGGAAACCGACCTGAAGTGGCTGTTCCAGCCACCAGCCGAGCAACTCATCGACGTGCTCGTTGCCGACCTCGGCCGGTGGCAGATGCAGTACCGCACCGGCACACAGCGCTGGCCACACTTCCCAGGCCATGGCGTCGAAGCCGAAACCGGCCACGCTCGCCGTATGACTGCCAGCCTGCAGAGCGAATGCCTGACAGTGCCAGTGCACCAGATTGACCAGCGTGCAGTGCTCGACCATGACGCCCTTGGGCTGGCCGGTGGAGCCGGAGGTATAGATGACGTACGCCAGTTTTTGCGCATCAAGGTCCGCAACGCAGGGGTTATTGCCGGAAGAGCCCAGCCAGTCCGCCTGCTCGATGTTCACCCGTGCAGTATCGCCGGCCAGCTCGTGGGTCGAGTTTTCAGTCAGAACCACGCGGGGCGCGCTGTCCTGCAGCAGGTAGGCAATACGCTCGGCCGGATAGACCGGGTCGACCGGCACGTAGGCCGCACCGGCCTTGAGCACCGCCAACATGGCAACCAGGCGTTCGGGACCACGGTGCAGGCACAGGGCGATGCGCTCATCGGTTTTGACGCCCAGGTCAATCAGATAGTGGGCCAGGCGATTGGCGCGCTCGTTGAGCTGAGCGTAGGTCAGGACATGACCTCCCTGAATCACCGCAGGGCTGTCTGGCTGGCTGGCGGCCTGCGCTTCGATCAACGCATTGACGGTGCAGTCCTGCGGGAACGGCTGCTCGCTGCCGTTGAAATCGAGCAACAAATGGTTGCGCTCTGCCGCGTCGAGAATCGCTACGCTCTCCAGCCGCAGCGGCAGCGCCTGTTCCAGAGTGTCCAACAGATGCTCCAGCGTGTTGAGCACCCAGCCAGTGATACGCTCGGCGCCCATACCCTGCTGCGCCAGCATATGCAGGTCGAAACCTTCGCCCAGATCGTCCACGCAGAGCGTCAGCGGGTAATTGCTGCGTACATCGCCACCGAGCACCCGCACGCCTTGCCAGAGCCCTTCGCCGTCCTGCGGTTTTACCTCAGCGCTGTGGCGATAATTGAGCAGCGCACTGAACAGCGGGGAACCCGATGCCACCGCGCTGCAGCCCTGAGCGAGTACCAGTGAAGCCTGCTCGTGAGCGATCAGCGCAGACAGCTTCGCGTGCACCGCCTTGACGGCTGAACGAGTGTCCTGCGCCGTATCCACGCGCAGCGGCAGGGTATTGATAAACACACCGAGCGCCCGGTCAGCGCCCTCACCGCCCATGCGTCCCAGCAACACAGTGCCGAACACCACGTCGCGACGATTGGCGAGCACGCCCAGAACCCGCGCCCATACGACGTGCATCAGGCTTGCAGCGCTCACCCCGAGCTGGCGTGCCTGCTCGCGCAGCCGCAGCGCCAGTTCAGGGTCGAGGGCCCGTCGCGCCTCCTCGATGCCACTGCCGTCGGCGTGCACGTCCTGTTTGCCAAAAGGCAGGGTTGGCTCATCGACATCACCGAGCATTTCAGTGAAAAACGCTGTGTGGCTTGCCTCATCATTGGCCAGGCGTACTTGCGCGACGTAGTTGCGGTACGGCACCGGCGTTTTCAAGTCATAGCGGTGGCCGAACAGCAACGCTTGCATCTCGCGGCTGACGATCTCCATCGCTGTGTTATCCAGCACCAGGTGGTGGAAGAGCAGAATGGCGACGGTTTCGCCGCTCGACGCTTGCTGGGCATGCACCAGACGCATCAAGGGTGCCTGGGTCAGATCCAGTCGATGATGACGGGCGTCGAACTGGCGTTGCAGACGATCGATGACAGGCGTTTCGGGGTCATCGGCCTCGAACTCGATGGCTTGTACCGTCAGCTCGGCGTTACGCCAGACCACCTGTTGCGGGCTTTCCAGACCTTGCCACACCACCGAGGTGCGCAGGATATCGTGGCGGTCGATGACTTCCTGCAAGGCTGCGGCCCAGCTGTACAGACGCTCCGGCGTGTCGAACGCCAGACGCCATTGCAGCAGATAGGGATCGCCCTGCTCTGCGGTCAGGTGGTGATAGAGAATGCCTTCCTGCAACGGTGCCAGCGGGTAGATCTCCTGCACATTGGCGGCACCGCCCGGTACGCTGGCGACAATGCGATCAATGGCTGGCTGTTCGAGCGCCACCAGACTCAACATGCCCGGAGTGATCTGCTTGCAGCCTGCCGGAATAAGGTTTGCCGGCACCTTGAAGGTGCTGACGTCCGTCTGACATGCCGCCAGAGCGGCCAGTGTCGGCTGGCTGAGCAGCACATGCACATCCGCCTTGAGTCCGGCCTTGCGCAGTTGCTCCACCAGACTGACGGCGAGCAAGGAATGGCCGCCCAGTTCGAAAAAGTTGTCGTGCCGCCCTACGCGCTCGATGCCCAGCACCTGTGCCCAGATGGCCGCCATGGCGATTTCCACTTCGCCCTGTGGTGCTTCATAAGCGTTGCCAAGCAGGTACGCCGGGTCGGGATCGGGCAGCACCCGACGGTCAAGTTTGCCGTTGGCCGTCAATGGCAGTGCCGCCAGCCGGGTAAAGGCGCGCGGCACCATGTAGCCCGGCAGGCGTGCGCGCATTGCCGCTGCCAGCGTGTCGGTGTCGACCGTGACGGTTTCTGTGAACCAGGCCAGCAGATGGAGATCGCGAACCAGCACAACCGCGTCTTTGATACCCTCCAGACTGGCCAGCACCGATTCGATTTCGCCCAGCTCGATGCGCATGCCACGAATCTTCACCTGGTCGTCGTTACGGCCCAGGTAATCCAGAGTCCCGTCGTCGTTCCAGCGCACCAGATCGCCGCTGCGGTACATACGCGCCTGTGCAACATCGCTGAACGGGTCGGCAACAAAGCGCTCGTCGGTGAGTTGCGGCTGGTTCAGATAGCCCCGCGCAACACCCTCACCGCCAATGTAAAGCTCACCGGGTACACCGACGGGCATCGCTTGCAAGTGCTTGTCGAGTACGTAGACACGGGTGTTGGCGATGGGGCCACCAATGTGCAGCGAGCCGGTGGCCAGCACCTGACCGGAGGTGGCGACAACCGTGGTTTCGGTCGGACCATAGTTGTTGACCACGGCATAACGGCGGTTGTGAGTGAACTGCCGCAGGCGATCGCCGCCGATCAGCAGCGTACGCAAAGTCGGATGATCCTGATTCTGGCTGAAGGCGTACTCGGCCACCGGGGTGGGAAGAAAGCTCACGTCCAGCGGTTGCGCGCGCCACCAGTCGAGCATGGCTTCAATGTCCTCACCACCGTCCTGGACCGGCGCCACATGCAGGGTTGCACCAGCGCAAAGGGTCGGCCAAACCTCCCAGGCCATCGCATCGAAACCGAAACCGGCCAGGCAGGAAGTATGACTGCCCGCCTTCACATCGAAAGCCTGGCAGTGCCAGTCAACCAGATTGGCCAGGGT
>LIDZ01013038.1_pt23 | contig 10487 bp, 13 predicted proteins | sample 644651 | NCBI WGS metagenome assembly LIDZ01 (sample SAMN03856242, study PRJNA289617) | food metagenome | isolation source: wine grapes on drying loft during traditional withering process | host: Vitis vinifera cv. Corvina | place: Italy: Gargagnago di S. Ambrogio di Valpolicella | collected 2014-01
AGTAACCCGCCAGCTGGATCAGTTCCGTTTCGACCTCGCGGCGCAGGCGCTGTACGAGTTCATCTGGAACCAGTATTGCGACTGGTACCTGGAGCTGTCCAAGCCGGTTCTGTGGGACGAGACGGCGCCGATCGAGCGTCAGCGCGGCACCCGTCGCACGTTGGTGCGCGTGCTGGAAGTCGCACTGCGCCTGGCGCATCCGTTCATGCCCTTCATCACCGAAGAAATCTGGCAGCGCCTCGCGCCGCTGGCGGGCGTTGAAGGCAAGACCATCATGCTGCAACCATGGCCGGTGGCGAATGAAGCGCGCATCGACGTCGCAGCAGAAGGCGACATCGAGTGGCTCAAGAGCCTGATGCTCGGCGTGCGCAATATCCGTGGCGAAATGAACATCGGCCCGGGCAAGCCGCTGCAGCTGTTCCTCAAGAACGTCAGCGCCGAAGACCAACGCCGCCTGAACGAGAACGAGCACCTGCTGAAGAAGCTGGCCAAGCTTGAATCGTTCACCGTGCTGGAAGCCGGCGCTGAGGCACCCCTGTCGGCGACCGCACTGGTCGGTGAGATGGAAGTGCTGGTACCGATGGCCGGCCTGATCGACAAGGACGCCGAACTGGCGCGTCTGGACAAGGAAATCCAGCGTCTGCAGGGTGAAGTGCAGCGGGTGGGCGGCAAGCTGTCCAATGCCGCGTTCGTCGACAAGGCGCCGCCTGAGGTGATCGCCAAGGAACGCGCGAAGATGGCCGAAGCGGAACAGGCGCTGGGCAAACTGGCAGAGCAGCACGCGCGGATCGCGAGCCTGTAATCCGATCAGATCAGCCGGCCTGAATTGCAGGCCGGTTGACGACCATGACCCCTGTAGGAGTGAGCGTGCTCGCGATATCGGTCTATCAGCAACCCAACCGTTGACTGACACACGATGATCGCGAGCAAGCTCACGCCTACAGGGGTTGTGCTTTCATGAGAATGCATCACCGATGACCAGCCCCGACGCCCCCAAACCGCCACGCAATCCCCCGCGCAAGAAAGCCAAACCTGCTCAACAGGCCAAGCCTTCCACGCCACGCGAGAAAGCCACTCTGCACCCGCGCAACCGCCATCAAGGCCATTACGACTTTCCGCGCCTGATCAAAAGCAGCCCCGAACTGGGCACATTTGTGATCCTCAACCCCTATGGCAAAGAAAGCATCGATTTTGCCAACCCGGCAGCCGTGAGGGTGTTCAACCGCGCCTTGCTTAAAGCGTTCTACGGCATTGCCCATTGGGATATTCCGGCGGACTACCTTTGCCCGCCAATCCCGGGACGGGCGGACTACCTGCACTTTCTCGCGGATCTGCTGGCGGAACGCAACGACGGGGTCATCCCGCGCGGGGCGTCCGTCACTGCGCTGGACATTGGCACCGGCGCCAACTGCATCTACCCGCTGATCGGTCAAGGCGAGTATGGCTGGTCGTTCCTGGGCTCGGACATCGACAAGGTCGCCCTTGCCTCGGCAACGACCATCGTCAAAGCCAACGGCTTGAGCAAGAGCATCAGCTTTCGGCATCAGACTGACCAAAAGCACATCCTGACCCACTTGCTGCAGCCCGATGAGCGCTTCGACATCAGCGTGTGTAACCCGCCCTTCCACGCTTCCGCTGAGGAGGCGTTGAGCGGCAGCCAGCGCAAATGGCGAGCCCTTGGCAAGGCAGACCCCAAACGCAAATTGCCGGTGCTGAATTTCGGCGGTCAGGCGGCGGAGTTGTGGTGCGAAGGGGGCGAGGCGCGCTTTGTGACGCAGTTGATCAGCGAAAGTGCGCACGTCGCGAAACAGGTGCTGTGGTTCAGCACGCTGGTGTCCAAAGCGTCGAATCTGCCGCTGATTCAGAGCGCGCTGAAAAAAGCCGGTGCGGTTGAAAGCCAGACGGTCGAAATGGGGCAAGGGCAGAAACAGAGTCGCTTCGTTGCCTGGACCTTCCAGGACAAGCCGCAGCAAGCCGCCTGGCGGGCAACGCGTTGGGTTTCACCGCGCTAGGTAGCCGACGACCGAAGCGATAACCGAATCGCAGGCACAAAAAAACCGTGTCCGGATCGCTCCGTCACACGGTTTCCTCAACCAAGCAGCGTTTTCGCTTACTTGTTGACCGAGTCAGTCAGTACTTTGGCTGGTACGAACTTGACCACTTTCTTGGCGGCGATTTCGATGGCTGCGCCAGTCGAAGGGTTGCGGCCAGTGCGTGCTGGACGCTCGGTGACTTTCAGTTTGCCGATGCCTGGCAGAGTGATTTCACTACCGTTTTCCAGTTGGTCAGCGACGATTTGACCCAATTGGTCGAGAGCGTTGCGCGCGGTGGTTTTCGGCGCGTCGATTGCTTCTGCGATATCGGCGATCAATTGGTCTTTAGTCAGAGCCATGGTGGTGTTCCTTCCCTATCAAATTCGAATGGTTTGCAGAGTGTGGTACAGACGCGAAATGTAGATACTGTAAACGGCCTTTGGTTCGGCCGAACGCCCACAAACTGCACGCCTGGCGCGCTTGGGCGCTCAGGACCGGGCAAAACTAGCACAGCGCAACGCAAATATCCGCCCCTACCTACCCATTTGGTCAGCTTTATCGCCCGAGAGGCGTAAAAAAGTCATATTAATGGGCTCAGGTCAGCGTTTTCGGCCCTTCCAGAGCGTTCCGCCCCCCGTCTGCGGTACACTTGCCGACTTTCGCACGGGCCTGGTCTGGTCCCGTTCAGTTCCACTTCAGCCGCCGAGAATTCCATGCCGATCCGTCACGCCATCGTCCACCTGATCGACAAAAAACCTGACGGCACGCCCGCCGTGCTCCATGCCCGGGACTCGGAACTCGCCGAATCGCAGGCCATCGAGAACATGCTGGCGGACCTTAACGAGAGCTATAACGCCAAACAGGGCAAGGCCTGGGGTTTATTCCATGCCGAATCCGGCGCGCACCCGTTCAGTGGCTGGCTGAAGGAATACCTGGATCAAGGCAAGGATTTCACCCAGTTCAGCCGCATCGCGGTCGAGCATCTGCAGAAGCTGATGGAAGAGTCGAACCTGTCGGTCGGCGGCCACGTACTGTTTGCGCACTATCAACAAGGCATGACCGAGTACCTGGCAATCGCGTTGCTGCACCACAGCGAAGGCGTGGCGGTAAACGAGGCGCTGGACGTGACGCCGTCCCGGCATCTGGAACTGGGTCAACTGCACCTTGCGGCCCGTATCAATATTTCCGAGTGGCAGAACAACAAAGCGTCCAAGCAGTACATCTCGTTTATCAAAGGCAAGAACGGCAAGAAGGTTTCCGAGTACTTCCGCGACTTCATCGGTTGTCAGGAAGGCGTCGACGGACCGGGCGAGACCCGCACCCTGCTCAAGGCTTTCAGTGATTTTGTCGAGAGCGAAGACCTGCCGGAAGAATCGACCCGCGAGAAAACCAAGGCGCTGGTCGACTACGCGAGCAGCCAGAGCAAAATGGGCGAGCCCATCGCCCTGGAAGAGTTGTCTGGCCTGATCGACGAGGATCGCCCGCGGGCTTTCTACGATCACATCCGCAACAAGGATTACGGCCTGTCGCCCGAGATCCCGGCGGATAAGCGCACGCTGAACCAGTTCCGTCGCTTCACTGGCCGCGCCGAAGGTCTGTCGATCAGCTTTGAAGCGCACCTGCTGGGCGACAAGATCGAGTATGACGAAGAGAAAGGCACGCTGATCATCAAAGGGCTGCCCACTCAGTTGACCGATCAGCTCAAACGCCGCTGACCCCTGCCAAGGAGCCGAGACCCGCATGTTCGTTCGTACCCTGAAGAAGTGCTTGCTCGTCATGCTGGTGGTGGTCGTCTACCAGAACTGGGGCAAAATCGAAAACCTGGTTCACCCCTCCTCCGCGTTGTCGGAGCAGGCGCAGGCCAATGCGAAGGTGACGTTGTACGCCACGGACTGGTGTGGCTACTGCAAACAGACCCGGCGCTTTCTCGACAGCCAGGGCATTCGCTACACCGAGTACGATATCGAGAAAGACGCCGCAGGGCGCAAAGCCTATGAAGCACTGGGTGGCCGCGGCATTCCCCTGATCGACGTGAATGGCACGTTGATCAGGGGGTTTAGCGAAGAGCAGATTCTGGCGGCGTTGAAGTAGGCGCGCCAGGCTGAATCGGGCGTCTGCGCCAGTCTACTGATATCTCAGTCCTGAAAGACGATGGGAAGCCGATACAGCGCCTCATTTTAATACGCTTCCCACATAGGCCCTCCAGCGACAGCGGCAATCGCCGTTCGCTATAACATTCAAGCTGAATACTCTCGCCAGCGCCGCAATCGTTAGTTTATTTCGCGATGTAAAGCCCACGCCTATAACCCTGCCGCTGCCACAAACACGCAACGTCGAAATCAACAACCTTACTTGTAATCGCCAATAGCGATTAAAAGGCAGCTCACGGAAACTCACCCTCCTGTCAGCGGGCATTCGGTCTTAAATGACAGATTTGACAAACATCCGGAAGATTACTTAATTCAAATAAATCTTACTCTGATGGATCAGACGTCATGAAGACTCTTCCCGGCGCACTCGCCTTGCTTTTATCTTTTTTAGTGGGTTGCAGTACCGCCGTGCGTCAAGCCGACCCCCCTGAAGCCAACGTCCCTCAAACCAACAGAAGTGTGGCGCCTCGTGTGGCTAGCACCTATATCTACAACCCCCCCCTTGCGCCATCGGTGGGCTTGCCTCTACTGAATAAAAACTACAATGACAACTCAACAGCGTGCAGCGGAAACCAGCCGTTATTTCGATGCTCAGGCGTGTTTTTAAGAACTGTCGATAACGGCAACTTCGACCCCTGGACTGCCAGCGCGAGTGCCAATGCGCTCGGTTCCTCATCCTTCACCTGGCTGAGGCACGACCTGAGTACCAAAACCCTTTATCACCGCGCCGGATACATCCGGATGAACCCCGACGACATCAATAAGTATTACTCCGACGGACAGGCCAACTGGTCCGGGGTCAATTGCCTTTATCCTTTTGACGCCTACACGGTCAGAAAACCCCGAAACTATAACGGGTGTGACTTTGAGCGCGCACCGGGTGCACCCGGCACCCCCAACCCAGCCCATTACATTGTATGGGGCTCATGCGACAACAAACTCGGCTATACCACCGCTGCCCAATGGAATGCTCACTATCAAAGCAACGGCCAAACTGAGTATTCGCAGTGTTCCTGGTCGTCCGGCAAAGCCAGCAACTGGATGGCGATGATTGCTTCCCATGAAAGCTTTCCGGCCAAAACATCGTGGAACGAGATTCTGGTGCCGACGGTTGGAGTCATCGAAGATGTATTAGTGATGGCGTTTTTCTACGACGCCAATAAACCCGGAGCGCGCGATGACGCTCGGGCTTTCCAGTCCAAATTGGCAAGCAAAAAAGCCAGACGAGTGCCCATCTACTCCATCAACTTTAATGCCGCACCCTCGAGTCGTTTCGGGTACTCGGCGAGTGACCAGATTGCTTATCCGTGAAGGCAATGAAGTTATCGAACGCTGAGCAACTTCATGCACGGCGCTCATTCCACATACCAGGACTATCAACGCGCTAGAAGGATTCCGGCCATGATCCGTCAATTAACAAGTCGCTATGTATTAATGCTCACGCTGATACTGAGCGCTTGCTCCAATCAGCCCCTCCCCCCGATGGAGCCTCCACCGCCTGCCCCATCAACAACACAGGCGCCGGCATATGCTCCCCGCGCACAGTTGCAGAAACCCGAGCAAGTTCTCGCTGACGTCAATAAAAACTACAAAGAAACCATCACGGATTGCCGTGAATACGGCACCAACAAACCACGTGGCCATTATTATTGCAGCGGCGTCACGTTGCGGACCGTAGACGACGGTAATTTCAATCCCTGGATGTACAGCTCAAACGCCCTGGCGATAGGCGCGACTTCTTATTCATGGCTACGCAGAGGCGTGATTCAGACCCGGTTGTACCACCCTGCGGGCTTTATCCTGCGCAACCGCATCGATGCCATTGCACACGATGTACCGGGGCTGGAAGCCGGCTTTATCTGCCTGTATCCCTATGACGCGTCGACGTCGACCGCCAACGGCCATAAGGGCTGCGGCTACCGGGGCAAGCAGTACCCGCCCAGCGCACCAGCGAAGCCTGAGGATGATAATTCTGCTTACGCGTGGGGTTCTTGCGAAGGCATGAACATCACCACCGCAACCCAATGGGATCAACACTTTCAAAGCGTTGGCCTGCAGACATACAGGCAGTGTTCCTGGAACATCGACAGTCAGCACGGCTGGAACAATATGATTGCCTCCAGAGACGACTTCCCTCAGCTCCAGTCGATCTGGAACGAAATACTGCTCAACAATTTAGGCGATGGCGGGCAGATGCCAAAGTACATCGCCGCCTATTTTTATGACGTGAGCAAGGCGGGAGGGCTGGCCGCCGCCAGAAACTTTCAGGTGAAGATGAATAACGCCGGCTACAACGTGCCAATCCTGCGGCTGAACTTCGCCAATGCCGGCGGGGATATCTTCAGCTACAGCGCTGCGGACCAGGCCGTTGCGCAGTAGCTGAAACACCCCGGCTCATGAATGACGAGCCGGGATCTGTTTTCAGGCGGCTTTGATTTGAAAACCAACGCGCGGGAAGTGCACATGTACGACGCCTGCGCGTTCATCTTCACGACGCAGGATGATCTCTTCGCGCCCGCTGAACACCAACTCTCCCGCCACTGCGTCAACGCCGTAATCCACGGCAGACACGGTGACCTGCTGGCCGACGGTAAAACCGTTGGGGTCGCTGAAATCTTCGTTGGGCACCGGCGCCGGGGTCGCCGCGCGCGCGATTTCAACGGCATCGCTAGAACTCAACTCGCTCGGTGCACCATGGCCGAATCCAATAACGCGCTCGTACCAGCCCAACACCGCCGGATAGGCGTCCACGAGCGGGGATGTGACAGGCGTTTGCTTCAGGAACCACAGGGTGTGGGCCACCGAGAAATCGGCAATCGAGGGCGCGCCCAAGAGGAAATCACCGTTGCGCTCCAGCTGGGTTTCCAGACGCGCCATCAGCGTCGGCCATTGATGCTGAGCCACTTCCAGCGGCACGCGATTGGCGCTGCCGCCATCGAACAGCGTGGCGCGGTCGGCAACGAATGCCTTCACAGCCTCAGGCGGGACTTTGGCGAAACGCACAGCGAGGGAGGCCGGTTGAAACACCAGGCTGACAGCGTGCAGGAACAGCACCGAATCCGCCCAGGCCGCGAGGCTGGCCGCCGTGAACTCCTGACCTTCGGGATAAAAGGTCGGCGAAGACTTTTCCTGCTCCAGCCGGCGCGCGATCAACGCGGTGTCGCAGTAGATATCGGCGCCCACTTGCAGAACCGGGGTTTTGCGATAGCCGCCGGTGAGGGGCATGAGGTCGGGCTTTGGCATGATCGACGGGATGTTGACCGAGCGCCATGACAGGCCTTTGAAACCCAGCATCAGTCGGGCTTTCTCGGCGAACAGGGACATTGGATAGTGATGAAGAATCAACTCAGACATGCTTCGGGCCATCCGCAGGGGGAAAGCCCCAGCTTAGCCTCCTGCACGCTTACGGCATACCCGCTCGGCCTGATGGCGTGGCATCACTCGGCTGGATATAGGTGGCAGCCAGGCATTCCTTGGCGCTTTTGCGCAGCTTTTTGATCAGGCGCTCCTGCCGCAATGCGTCGCCCTTGTCGCGGCAAGCTTCGACGTAAACCAGCGCCACCGCCGGGCTGGAGCTGAAGAAACGCGCGCCTTTGCCGCTCTGATGTTGAGCGAATCGGCGCTGCGGGTCATTGCTGATACCGCAGTACAAAGAACCGTTGGCCGCGCGCACCAAGTACACGAACCAGGATTTGACCGGCACGGCTTCGGGCACAGGTGCGGTGGCGATTTCGGCGTCAGACATGCAGGACCGTGGCGCATTAGCGAGGGGAGCGGATTTTAACAAAGCGTCAGCGACTGGCCTGAAAAGCCTTCAGCCCTTTCTGGCCCTGTGCACGGATGGCATTTTGCACAAACGGCGCCCAGCCCAGCAATGCACCTCGCGTACCGAGGGCCTGACGCGCCCAGCGCCACAGATCGAACTGATCGTGGTGTTCGCAGATCTTGCCGTCGCGAAAAACAAACCGCGCCTGGATGTCGTTGACCACCGTGCGGCCGGTCTGGCTGAACAGGTAGGTCGCGACCCAGTGGGCAGCGCCCGTCGTGGCGTCGGCACGGACGTGATCGAACACCACCGAAAAGTCACGGGCGCGGGACGTCAGCATGCGCCACATGTCGCCGGCATCCCGCCCGTGCAACTCGCCAAACACCGGGTCGGAAAACACCACGTCTTCGCTGTAGCACGCGGCCATCGCCTCGGCGTCCAGACGACTGAACGCCTCGTAAAAGCGCGTGATCAGCGCGCTGTTGTGTTCGCTGGTAAAGGTCTCGCTCATGGGAACGCCGTCCGTGGAAATTGAATGCCTGCACGATAAGCGGCCGCAGCGCGTTTTGCCACGGGCATTCGCAGGGGAAATGCCGGCCCTCAGACGTTCTCGCTGGTGACGCCCACGTAAAGGGCGCGCCCCGCGCCAAGGCCAGCGATGATCGCGGCGATGCCGATGATGCCGAAGATCCAGCCCACCGAGTCCCAGTTGCCGGTCCAGTCATGCACGACGCCCACCGCGAAAGGCCCGAGCGACGCCAGGGTGTAGCCGAAGCCCTGGGCCATGCTCGACAGGTTCGCGGCGACGTGGGAGTCCCGCGAGCGCAACACGATCAGGGTCAGCGCCAGGCTGAACGTACCGCCCTGGCCCAGCCCAAGCACGATGGCCCAGGCCCACAATTGCTCAAGCGGCGCATACAGACAGCCGAACAGACCGGCCAGTGTCAGCAGCATCACCAGGACAATGGCGATGCGCTGGTCCTTGCCCCGCGTGGCCAGCCATGGCGCAGTCAGCGAGCTGACCAGTTGCACCATGATCGAACCGGACAACAGCAGCCCGGCTTCAGTGGCAGTCAGTCCTCGCCCGATGAGGATCGAGGGCAGCCAGCCAAACACAATGTAGGCCAGCGACGATTGCAGCCCCATATAAAGGGTGACTTGCCAGGCCAGAGGATCGCGGCGCAAACCGCGCACCCGGTAGGCCACCTGATGCTGACCATGACGCTGACGCGTTTGCGGCCACCAGAAGATCGCGGCGAGAATCGCCGGCACGATCCAGAAGCCCAGGCCTAAGGTCCAATCGCTGCCATTGCCGTTACCCAGCGCCTCGCTCAACGGAACCGTTGAACCCGCCGCAACGGCAGCGCCCAGGCACAGCGCCATGGTGTAAACGCCCGTCATGGCGCCGGCCTGTTTGGCGAAGTCGCGTTTGACGATGCCGGGCAGCAATACCCCGATGATACCAATGCTGGCCCCGGCCATGATGCTGCCCGCAAACAGACCGAACTCGCCGAGCGAGCTGCGCAGAACGATCCCGCACGCCAGGGTCAGCAGAATGCCGAGTACCACGCGCTCGCTGCCGAACCGTCGCGCAAGAATCGGCGCAAGCGGTGCAAACAGGCCCAGACACAACACCGGCAGCGTGGTCAGCAAGCCGGCCGTGGCCGCAGAAAGCCCCAGGCTTCGTGACACTTCGCTTAACAATGGCGCCATGCTCGACAACGCCGGACGCAGGTTCAGCGCCACCAGCACCAGGCCCAACAACAGGAACCACGGGCGCTTCAGGACGGGGTGTAGCTGCTGAACTTGCTCGTCATCGGCTTCTGCATCAATCAGCAGTTGGTCGATGTCGTGAGGGGTCGAAGCATTGGAACGGGAACTGCTCGCCGTCGGCGCCTTGGTCGTCATGGGATTCTCGTGGGGGCAGGAGGATGTAGCAGCGCATTGCACAAAGCGGTAATCCTGTTGGAGATCGGCAGAGAACACAAGTTTTACGGGGATTGGGTACAGTTTTGCAGCAGGTGTCAGGCGACCGGCCATAAAAAACCCGGGTACTGGGCCCGGGCTCTTTGTATTGCTGCTACTGACTCAGTGCAGAATCTGACTCAGGAACAGGCGCGTACGATCACTCTGCGGATTATCGAAGAAGTCGTTTGGCGCGGCTTGCTCGACGATTTCGCCTTTGTCCATGAAGATCACGCGGTTGGCCACGGTGCGGGCGAAGCCCATTTCGTGGGTCACGCAGAGCATGGTCATGCCCTCTTCCGCCAGGCCGACCATGGTGTCGAGCACTTCTTTCACCATCTCCGGGTCGAGGGCCGAAGTCGGCTCGTCGAACAGCATGATTTTCGGCTTCATGCACAGCGCACGTGCGATCGCCACACGCTGTTGCTGACCGCCGGACAGCTGGCCCGGGTACTTGTGGGCCTGCTCCGGAATACGCACGCGCTCCAGATAATGCATGGCGATTTCTTCAGCCTTGCGCTTGGGCATCTTGCGCACCCACATCGGCGCCAGCGTGCAGTTCTGCAGGATGGT
>LIDZ01006891.1_pt10 | contig 10453 bp, 11 predicted proteins | sample 644651 | NCBI WGS metagenome assembly LIDZ01 (sample SAMN03856242, study PRJNA289617) | food metagenome | isolation source: wine grapes on drying loft during traditional withering process | host: Vitis vinifera cv. Corvina | place: Italy: Gargagnago di S. Ambrogio di Valpolicella | collected 2014-01
CCACAGGCCGTGCAGCGCGACCCACTCTCCCAGATTATCGACGTCCGCATTCCCTCCTCGGTACAGCCAACAGTGGCAGATGCCATGCGTTATGCGCTGAAACAATCGGGCTACTCATTGTGTCAGACCGGCCCGGCCAATGGCGTGCTGTACCGTCAGCCGCTGCCGGCTGTCCAGTTCCAGCTTGGTCCGATGCGTCTTCGCACCGTGCTGCAGGTGCTGGCTGGCCCGGCCTGGGAGCTGGAAGTGGATGACGTGCAGCGCGTGGTCTGCCACAGCCTGCGTGCCGGTTATCAGTTGCCTGCGACACAGCTGCCGCCAAAACCTGCCAGCGCACATGCACCGGCGGCTGGCACACCATCCTCTGCCAGTTCCTCTCAGGTGATCGCTCCGCGTCCCATTCAGGCACAGCCTGTTAACGGAGGGTGGTTGACAAAATGACGACAGAAACCTCCTTCACTGACGAGAGCGCTGACGATAGCGTTCGGTCATCAGGCAGCAGATTTGGCAGCGTAAAACGCCATCTCCCCGCTATCGGACTGACCGCGCTTTCGGTTGCCGCTCTTGGCCTCGCATTTATTTCGCTTCGCGCCGGCGTGTCGCAGGAAAATCGTCTCAGCTACGTCGAAAAGCAGCAAAACGTGGTTTACACCCAGGCACTGGCTAAGACCGATCTTGAACCTGTTCAGGCAACGATTAACACACAGAGCGTGGCGATAAAAAGACAGCAGGCACAGCTGGATGCGGTCGGTAAATCTCTCGAAGCCTTGTCTGCAAAAGGTTTACCTGATGCGGTCAGTCAGGTGCGCGAGTCGATGAGAGGTCTTAATGATGCGCAGACGGCGCTGCAAAGCCGCCAGTCGGCACTGGAGCAGGCAGTAAACGCGCTGCAGCACCCGCCTCAGAAAGCGCAACACGCCACAACTGAAGTTAAAGCAGCACCAGAAGTAAAAAAGCCGACACCCGCTAAGCCGCATCGGACCGTCAAAACAGTGGCCCGCAAAGCACCGTTTGTACTGACCGGCGTTGAAAAGCGGGGCACCGAGTCGTTTGCGGCCATTGCACCGGCGGGGTTCAGCTCAATTGCTGAAATCCGCCTGATCGGTGAGGGACAGTCTGTTAATGGCTGGACGCTTATACATACCCGCTACGGGCAGGCACAGTTCCGCGTAAATGGACGCCTTACTACCCTTAACGTCCGCTAATGGAGGCAATATGAAGCTCAAAATCCTTAATCTTGCATTGATTATGTTTTGTTGCTCCGCGCAGGCCAACATTCAGGTCTTCAACTTAAAAGGTGAGCAAACGGAAGCGCCAGCCCAGAACGTACAGCAAAGCAGCGTGCAGGATCTGCAGCAGCAAGCCGGACAGTGGGGGCTGAATAAGGATGATTATCAGCGTTACCAGTCCCTGATAAACGGTCCGCGTGGGATTCAGTCGCCCGGGCTGGATCCGCTGTCAACGTTAGGCATTGAGGCGCGAAATCAGGCTGAACGTCGTAAATACGCCGAGAAATGGGTTGAAGAAGAGTTTGCACGTACTCAAAAGGAGCTGGATTTCCAGCGTGAAGTTACCGCCGCATGGAAGCGCCTCTATCCGGAAACGCTCGCGGTCAATATGGGTAACGCGGCGGGTATCGCGCATGACACCGGCGGGCGGCTGGCGTTGTTCGTTAAATCTGCTGGCTGCGGACAGTGTGATGCCCGGCTGGCTGCGGTGTTAGCTGATAACCGACCGGTTGATATCTACCTTGTAGACAGCCAGGGTGAGGATGGGAAGCTGCGAGACTGGGCAAAAGACCACCATATACCGTTGGACAGGGTACGCAGCCGCCAGATCACACTGAATCACGACGGAGGTCGCTGGATGCGGTTCGGTAACGGCATGATGCCGGTCGTTCTGCAGCAGGGGGAAAACGGATGGCAACTCGCCGCATTCTGATCGGAGCGGCGATGCTGCTGATTCCATTTTCCACGTTCGCCGGTGGCAAACAGATTGTCCCTGAGGGATACGTGCGCGTTGCGCAGGCTCACAACGTACCCCCTGAGTCGCTCTATTCCGTCAGCCTGCAGGAATCATCGCGCAGGCTGCCGCAGGGTGAACGCCCCTGGCCTTGGACCCTAAACGTTGCGGGCAAGGGTTATCGTTATAAAACCCGTCTGGAAGCCTGGCAGGCGCTGCAGGTGTTTATGAAAACGAACTCCCTGAAGCGCATTGATGTGGGGATTGCTCAGGTTAATCTCGGCTGGAACGGGCAACGTTTCACGTCCACCTGGGAAGCGCTGGATCCTTACGAAAATATCAACGCCGCTGCCGCTATTCTGCGCGAGTGCTGGGACAGAAAACCGGGCAGCTGGCTCGATGCGGCCGGCTGCTATCACCACCCCGCTGGCGGCGCACCCGCTGCCCGCTATCGCGCTTTTGTCAAAACCAAACTCGCCATGCTCCAGTCTTCGCCCCATCTGCCGGCTGCGACTGCGGTTGAACAGACAGCGTCCGCATCGGTGCCGGATACCGGCCTCGTCTGGATAAATCCACGGAGTCAGTGATCATGAAACTCAACACACTCATTATTTCCGCATTCATCGTTTTTTCTCCCGCCGCGCTTGCTGGTCTCAACGTCATTGCAGACCTTGGCGGACAAAGCACGCAGGCTATTTTTGAAGCAGTAAACCGTCAGGATACGCCGCCAGTACCCGCCGCCGCACCTGAACAAGGCGAAGCGGCCATGCTGCCTGTTATTACGCCTGAACTCACCCCCGGGAATGTGACGCCCCGGACGCTGCAGCTGCCGGGTATCGGAGCACTGTTTATCATTGGTGACGACAGTTATTCACGCCAGTGGCTGGAGCAGAACGCGCGACAACTTGCGGCCAGAAATGCAGCCGGCCTCATTGTGAATGTAGAAAGCATGTCATCGCTGGAAGTCCTGCGCGGTCTGGCTCCCGGCCTTCAGCTGGCCCCCTCATCCGGATCTGAACTCGCCCGCCGCCTGCAACTGACCCATTACCCCGTGCTTATCAACAACAGCGGGCTGTCGCAGGAGGTGGGACAGTGACATCTGCACCTTTTACTGCGGCATTGCTGATGGGAAATCCGATCCTTCTGGCCTTGCTGACGGCGGTTTTCTTCTTTCTGTTTTGGCATTTTCGCCGACAGACGGCAAGCGAGCGTCGGCACCGTCGCTATCGCGCGACGGCGGAGCGCGTCTATATACGCCTGCGCCAGCTCAGCGGGGACGGGCAGCGCATGAGCTATCTGCGCAAAATTAATCCGTTTGTTTTTGAAGAGTTACTGCTGCTTGCGTTTGAGCGCCTGGGGTACGCCGTACAGCGTAATGCCTCGTACAGCGGCGACGGCGGTCTTGACGGAAAAGTCCACATTAACGGCGAGTACTGGCTGATTCAGGCCAAACGCTACAGCCGGGCGATCGCGCCGGCGCACGTCCGGGATTTTGACGCGCTGTTAACGCGTATGGGGCAACGCGGCCTGTTTATTCATACGGGCCGGACGGGCGAGAAAAGCAGAGAGGTCAGTCAGGCAACGCCTCAGCTGTGGATCATCAGCGGGCAACGTCTTTTAGCCCTGCTGGGGGGTAAACCATTCAAGGAGTTCTCTTTATGAGTGATAAATACGTAATTGAGGCACTACTGCGCCCGGCTGTAGAGCTTAATACTGCCGTTACTGCCGGCACCGCCGCCATCATATGCGTTACCGCGCCCTGGGCGGTGGCACTTGCGCCTTCCGTCAGCTACGTCACCGCCGGCGGATTCGCGGTTCTTTCTGCTGTGCGCGCGCGTCAGGGGATGCAGGTGATCCACTACCGTCGTAATCTGCGCCGTCTGCCGCGTTACGTTATGACGTCAAAACAGATCCCCGTCAGTAAACGCCGGCTATATATTGGCAGAGGGTTTCGCTGGACTCAGAAGCATACCCAGCGCCTGCGCGATACGCTGCGCCCCGAAGTGGCCCACTATCTGAAGCCCTCGAAACTGTATCAACTGGCCCGCAGGATTGAGGAGGCCACAGAAAAAACGATGCCGGCAATCGGCAGACTGCTCAGTGCCGACAGGGTGTTAAATCCGGTCCGTCCGCTGCCTCCGGTTGGCGGCAATCCGGCAATTCATGGCATAGAACCCAATGAAACTGACGCTACGCTGGATTTACGGGAGCGTGTCGGCCATACGGTTGTGTATGGCACTACCCGCGTGGGCAAAACACGCCTTGCTGAGCTTTTAATTACTCAGGATATACGGCGCGGTGACGTCACCATCGTGTTTGATCCGAAAGGGGATGCTGACCTGCTGAAAAGGGTCTGGGCGGAAGCTCACCGGGCTGGTCGGGGCGATGAGCTGACCGTTTTTCATCTGGGCTGGCCTGACATATCAGCACGGTATAACGCCGTAGGCCGTTTTGGCCGCGTATCGGAAGTGGCTACCCGCGTTGCCGGCCAGCTCAGCGGTGAAGGTAACAGCGCGGCGTTCCGTGAGTTTGCCTGGCGATTCGTAAACATCGTTGCCAGGGCGCTGGTTGCCCTTGGGGAGCGTCCGGATTACACCCTGATTACCCGGTATGTGAACAATATTGCTGATTTGTACCTGCGTTACGCTGAAAAAATCATTACTGAGCAAATGCCCGAACTGAACAGTCAGATCGAAAATAACGCGAATGCCTTCAGTGAAGACGACGTGCCGCGCAACATGCAGGGCCAGCCTGAAGCCGTACGCATATGGGCGGTTGAGGTGGCGCTGAGTTCTGACGTCGGTCAGCAGCTTTACGATCCGATTCTTGATGGCCTTCGGTCGGCTGTGCGTTATGACCGCACCTATTTTGACAAAATTGTCGCGTCATTACTGCCGCTTCTGGAAAAGCTGACAACGGGCAAAACCGCTGAGTTACTGTCACCCGATTACCTGAATATGGAAGATCCGCGCCCCATTTTTGACTGGGAACAGGTTATCCGAAAAAAAGGCATCGTCTACGTGGGCCTCGATGCGCTCAGCGACAGCGAGGTTGCCAGCGCCGTGGGCAACAGTATGTTTGCCGATCTGGTGAGCGTGGCGGGACAGATTTACAAGCACGGTATCAACGGCGGCCTGCCAGGCTCCCGGGAAGGTAATAATCCAATTAACCTTCACTGCGACGAGTTTAATGAACTGATGGGGAACGAATTTATACCCCTTATCAACAAAGGCGGCGGTGCCGGCATGCAGGTTACGGCTTATACACAGACGTCATCAGATATTGAGGCACGGATCGGAAGTGCGGCAAAAACCGCTCAGGTGCAGGGTAACTTCAACAACCTGATCATGCTGCGCGTGAGGGAAAACAGGACGGCCGAACTGCTGACCTCGCAGCTGCCGCAGGTTGAAATCTACAGCAAAACGCTGGTCTCAGGGCATCAGGATTCAGCTGACGTCACCGTAAACCATGATTTCACCTCCAGCACGCAGGACCGCGTCGGCACGATCAAAGTACCATTACTGGAGCCATCGGACATAGTCACGCTGCCAAAAGGCCAGGCATTTGCGCTGCTTGAAGGTGGTCAGCTCTGGAAGATACGCATGCCGCTGCCGGCTGGCGATGCCGGCGACGTGCATATGCCTGCAAACATAGCGCGTCTGGCGGAAGAAATGCGGCGCAACTATCACAGCAGTGAAGGATGGTGGGACAGTCGTGTTTCGGTAGCACCGCCGGTAAAGGGAGGTAATAATGGCTGAGGCACGTCGTACCGCACCACAGCAGTATCAGCAGCAGCCGATGCCGCCGCCTGAACATGGATTGTTATATAACCTAGTCTGGGGCTGGCCGTGGAAGGTCATCGGCGTGATCCTGGCTTCGCTGATGGTGAGCCTTGTCATTGAGTATATCGGGATCGCGTTTTTCTGGCCCGAACAGGGGGCCGCTCACAGCCAGGCTATAATGGATACTGAGTTTGGCTATCTGTCTTCTGATTTTACCCGCAGCCTGCTGCTTTCTGAGCCAGCTGCAACGGTTACCCGCTGGATAACGGATGCATACCAGTGGGCGTTTGTGGACAGCGGAATCCTCAGCTGGATTCAGACAAAATATCAGGCCGAGATGAACAGCGGCAATGAGGTATCGCGCAATCTTAAAGGGGCCAGCAGCTGGCTGGGAAATTATCTTCAGCAATACATGCTTGCAACGGTTTATGTTTCCATAGTAACGCTGATCCGCGTCACCATCATTGCGTTGTCCCTGCCGCTGTTCGTACTGATTATTTGTGTCGCCGTGGTTGAAGGACTTGGACGACGCGATTTGCGTCGATTTGGTGCAGGCTATGAATCGTCATTTCTGTACCATCGCGCGAAAAGATTGATCAAGCCAGCGGTGTATCTGCCGGTAATGGCCTACCTTTCATGGCCTTCTGCGGTCTATCCAAACCTTCTCCTGCTGCCCGCAGCGTTAATGCTGGGGCTTACCATTACGGTAACAACTGCCTCGTTCAAAAAATATCTCTAACCAATATAAATCGCAGTTTGGCATTCCAGGCTGCGATTTTTATCATCGGCAAACTTTAAAATGTGAGGAACATTCTATGTCCCATGCTTACAGAACTTGTCTGAACCGAAGTTGTGTTGGAGACAGATTAGGGGGCCGCTTGGAAAACGGAATCCTACGCCAGGCCTGTGTCTTAAGCAGGTATGGCAGGCTGGTTTGAGCGAAATATAGTCATTCGCACCCTGAGAATTACACTTTGAAGTGATTCAGGGTATGCGCTTACTGGTTACGAATATTGAGCGAGAATCACGTGATGATCGCCGCTTTTCTTTCGAGCCAGTAGGTGCTCCACGTTCGCTAACGAATACTCAGGGCATGCAGATAACTGCTGGCTATATTTCTTTCGAAGAGCGTGGAATGCATACCAATCCCCGATAAAAAGGAGTTGGTGATGACTGCGACTAATCAATTTGCTGCGCACGTTGGTCTGGACTGGGCAGATAAAAAGCACGATGTCTGTGTTCAGTTTAAAAACGGGGAACGCACATTCCATGTGATTGAACATACGCCGGAAGCGCTTGATGTCTGGCTTACCGAGTTACACCAGAAGGTAAAAGGCAGGATCGCTATCGCCGTTGAGCTGAAGAAAGGTCCCGTGGTGTATGCTCTTCAGAAATATCCATTTATCACCGTTTTCCCCGTCCACGCTTTGTCTCTGGCTCGTTACCGGCAAGCCTTCTCGCCCAGCGGCGCTAAAGATGACCCGCAGGATGCCGAGCTGGCATTAGAGTTAATGCTGCGTTATCCCCAAAAGATAAAAGCCATTGAACCCGACAATGCCGATATCCGGTTACTCCAGCAACTGGTTGAGCAGCATCGTCAGTTGGTTGAAGATAAGCGCCGTTTTGTGAACCGGCTAATCAACACACTCAAACAGTATTATCCTCAGCCCCTGGAGTGGTTCTCACATCGGGGTAGCTTGCTATTGTGTGAACTGATTATGCGATGGCCCAGTCTGCAACAACTAAAACGAGCCAGGCGAGACACGATCCGCAACTTTCTCAATGCCAAAGGTGGCCGCGCAATGGCCCTTACCGAGCAGCGTGTTGTGAGTATTGATAACGCCATTCCGTTGACGACAGACCCGAGTGTTATAGAGGCTAATGCTTTGATGGCAACAGCACTGGCGACACAAATAAAGTCGTGAGTGAAATCATCAAAACCTATGACGAACGAATCGAAACGCTGTTTGACACATTGCCAGATTCGGGGCTGTTCAAATCACTTCCGGGCATGGGGCCGTGTTTGGGACCACGAAAGCTTGCTGCACTTGGTGATAACCGTGACCGGTTTAACAGCGCTGAAGAAATTCAAAACTACGCAGGTATTGCACCGGTGACAGAACGAGGTGGCCATAAATCCTGGGTTCACTGGCGATGGCAGTGTGCCAAGTTCGTCCGGCAGACCTTTGTTGAATGGGCTGCCAAGACGGTTAACTCATCATACTGGGCCAGACTTTATTATCAGGGACTGCGAGAAAAAGGAAAATCTCACCAGTCTGCAATCTGGGCTCTGGCATTCAAATGGATAAGGATCATTTACCGCTGCTGGAAGGCCAGAACCCAGTACGATGAAGCAAAATATTTGCTGGCTCTCGAAGCGCGCCACTCGCCCTTACTGAAGCCATAAAAAGCTTGTCGAATGTCTCAGGGCGTGAAGCGGACATTCGCCCTATCTAATTTATCGCACTCTCAATTACCGCATATTCTTGATTGAATTCTTTGGGTTATCGTCCTATCAGTCAGAGTTTACAAATTTAAAACTGTTATGAATCGAAGATTTGTGTAATCTTACGCACTCATGTACTAGTCAGGTGGATTTTAAGTGAATTTTTCGTCAATTGAGGATGTTAGAAACCGTATCGATCAGATTGACAGTGAACTGGTTAAAATGATCGCGCAACGCAGCCAGTGTGTTAAAGCTGCAGCAGTTTTCAAAAGTGATCATTCAGCCGTGCGTGCTCCAGACCGCGTCCAGCAGGTCGTCGACAAGGTAAGTAAACAGGCGACTGAAACAGGACTTCCCACAGTGATTATCGAAAAGGTCTACCGGGCTATGATCGGTGCGTTCATCGATTATGAACTCGATCAACACGACCAACTTCGAAAAGAAAAACGCTGAAATCGTGCGTCAAGTTACTATATAAGAGCTGTTGGATGTCCGCTCCTGGCACGAAGCGGACGCGGAACTAAAGTCAGCTATGAGCGAAAAACGGATATTGAGCCATTCAAATAATCTGTGCCAGAATTTGTCATTAAGGTCAGTACTTGTGAGTAGATCCATTCAGGACGACTGAGTCAACCAGCCTGTCCTCGGTCGTCAATTCTCATGCATTTTAATCAGGCATCTCGCCCCTTATGCTTAATAAATTTTTTCATATCCATAAGCACGGTTTCGGCCTTTGTTTTTTGCCTCGTAAAGTGCTTTATCTGCTTTTATTTTGAACCGTTCGGCCTCGCCTTGTTGTCCATCGGCGATAATCGTGCAGAGTCCGGCGCTGACCGTAACCACACTGACAGAAAGCTCAGTGGATGAATGTTTAATACCTGCGTTGCGCACAGCCTGCACAGCTTTTTCAGCCATCACTTTCGCTTTTAACTCGCTGGTGTCAGGCAGAATAATGGCAAACTCTTCACCGCCGTAGCGGGCTGCCATACCTGCATTACCGTGTGTAATATTACTGAGTATTCCTCCCACCTTTTTCAGACATAAATCGCCAGCCACATGTCCAAAAACGTCATTAAAACGCTTGAAATAATCGATATCTATCATGATGAGTGATATGGGATCGCCAGATTTATGTGAGCGTTGAAGTCCCTCTTCAAGTAAAGCGTCGAACTGCCGGCGATTAGCCAGTCCGGTAAGTCCATCAACAAGAGCCAGCGTTTGTAGCGTATGGTTAATTGTGGTCAGTTCATCCCTGACCTGGGTTAACTCAACCTGATTCCTCAGATTGAGTTTGACCTGACGGAGTAAGAAAAACCCCATGCCCGCTATCAGGACCAGCAGAAACAGGTTAAGTATCCCGGCAGTCAGATTTGCAGCAACCCACTCCGCCCAAATTTTGTGTTTATCATAACCAGCCGCGACTATAAGAGGGTATTTTTCAAGACGTGCATAACCATAGATCCGTTCAATATTGTCTAACGCTGAACGCCATGTTGCGCTACCGCTTTCAGAAGCCCTAAGTGCAGTTTTAAAAAGCGGGCTGGAAGAAAGTTTTTTGTTAATAACAGAATTTGGGTAAGGACGGATATACAACGCAGATGCGTCGTTCAGTAGCAAACCCAAAACGTCTTGCTCCCCTAACATGTAATAACCGTAATATTGCCTGAAATAGTCTATTTTGACGGTTGCCAGCGCGACCCCTGCAAATTTACCGGCCGTGTCATTTAATCGCATCGAAACCGGAATTACCAAATCCCCGGTAGAACGACTATTAATAACGTTGCTTATCAGTAATTTAGTGCCAACATGGGTGCGATGCCAGATAAAGTAGTCCCGATCGGCATTGCTGGCTTTCGCCGGCACGTAGTTACCGGATGTGGCAACCCATTTCCCTTCTTTGTCGTAGATAAAAAGCCCGTGTAACTGCGACAGCTTTCCCTGCTGCTCTCTAATCTGGAGAGAAAAAGCGGGAGTTGCAGCGTAATCCAGCCCGTTCTGCCTGAGTGTCCGAACGACATCGGTCAGGGTGATATCAACCTGCAAAAATGAATCTTCTGCCTGTCTGGCCAGTGATACAGACAGATTGCGGGCCGCGGCTTCTGTTTCCGTAATTTTATTCTGCCATGAGTTCCACAATGACCAGGTGTTAACGGCAACAACGGATGCTGCTGTCAGTATGAGGAAAAATGCCATGTTTCTGCCAAGCGCTCCCCCCCTCATGGCAGGCATAATTTTACCTGTTTTTTTTTCCAAAATTTTTTGA
>LIDZ01014368.1_pt4 | contig 10443 bp, 8 predicted proteins | sample 644651 | NCBI WGS metagenome assembly LIDZ01 (sample SAMN03856242, study PRJNA289617) | food metagenome | isolation source: wine grapes on drying loft during traditional withering process | host: Vitis vinifera cv. Corvina | place: Italy: Gargagnago di S. Ambrogio di Valpolicella | collected 2014-01
TTGTATTTTGTTTATTCGCCAGTCTGGAGTCTCAACCGCAAGAACAATTCAGCACCGGCTTACGCGCTGCCTGTGTCTCATCCAAACGGCTGATCTCCGTGGTATGAGGTGCATTGATGACAATCTCCGGCGTTTCTTGGGCTTCCTTGACGATCTGGATCATCGTATCGATGAAGCCGTCGAGCGTTTCTTTGCTTTCCGTTTCGGTTGGCTCAATCATCATACATTCCTCTACCGTAATCGGGAAATAAATGGTTGGCGGGTGGTAGCCGAAGTCGAGCAACCGTTTCGCTACATCTAATGTGCGCACACCGTATTGCTTGAGGTTTCTGCCGGACATGACGAATTCATGCTTGCAGATGCCTGGAAAAGGAATTTCAAAATAGGGTGCCAAACGGTGCATCATATAGTTGGCGTTCAGCACAGCATTTTCTGACACCTCACGCAGACCATCCGGACCGTAGGTGCGGATATAGGCATAGGCCCGGACCAGAATGCCGAAGTTGCCATAGAAAGCTTTAACACGGCCGATGGACTGCGGTCCGCCAAAGTCGAGTGTGAAGCTGCCATCTTCTTTTTTTGCTACGGTTGGCTGTGGCAGGAAAGGAATGAGTCGGGCTTTTACACCAACAGGTCCAGCTCCTGGACCCCCGCCGCCATGCGGGGTGCTCATCGTCTTGTGCAGATTCAAATGCACCACGTCGAAGCCCATATCACCGGGCCGGGTAATACCCATAATGGCATTAGAGTTGGCTCCGTCGTAATAGAGCAAGCCGCCTGCTTCGTGCACGATTGTAGCAATCTCCACGATTTGCGTCTCGAATAATCCTAATGTACTAGGGTTAGTCAGCATCAGTGCAGCGGTGTCGCTGCCGACGGCGGCTCTAAGGGCTACAAGATCGACCATTCCCTTATCATTGGAAGGAATCGTTACCGTATCCAGTCCGGCAGCAGAGGCGCTGGCGGGGTTGGTACCGTGCGAGGAATCGGGCACAATAACCTTGGTACGGGTCTCGCCGCGGCTCTCGTGATAGGCGCGGATCATCATCAGGCCGGTCCATTCTCCGTGAGCGCCTGCAGCAGGCTGTAAGGAGACGGCATCCATGCCGGTCAGCGCGGTGAGATCTTTTTGCAAAGTATACATAAGTTCAAGTGCACCCTGAATACTTTCTTCCGGCTGGTAAGGGTGGATCTTGGCCAGACCGGGGAAGCGGGCCACATCTTCATTGATCTTCGGATTGTATTTCATCGTACAAGAGCCGAGTGGATAAAAGCCGTTGTCGACCCCGAAGTTACGGCGGGAAAGAGCGGTGTAGTGGCGGATGACATCCACTTCGGACACTTCCGGCAGAACTACCGGCTGGCTGCGCAGCAGCCCTTCAGGAATCATGGAGGATATACTCTGTTCCTCAGGCACATCGCATAGAGGCAAGGAATAGGCCGAGCGGCCCGGGCGGCTTAATTCAAAGATCAGACTTTGTTCCGGTTTCATACACAGCCCTCCAGTACACTTGCGAATTGGTCAATTTCAGTCTTGCTTCTTTTTTCCGTGACGGCAATCAGCATATGTCCAGCAAGCTCAGGATAGTCGAGGCCCAGATCGTAGCCACCGATATAACCTTCCTTAATCAGCTTGGAATTGATAGCTTTGACATTGCTTCCTTCAGGAAGCTTCAAGACAAATTCATTAAAGAACGGAGCGGAGAAGGTTAGCTCTGCACCTGTTAGCTCGCCAAGCTTGCCAGCGGCATAATGGCTTTTGCGAATGTTCAGCTCGCCTACCTCACGCATGCCTTCCTTGCCCATCACGGACAAGTAGACTGAAGCACATAGTGCCAGCAATGCCTGATTGGAGCAGATGTTCGATGTCGCTTTTTCGCGGCGGATATGCTGCTCACGCGCCTGCAGGGTAAGCACGAAGCCGCGTTTACCGTTGCGGTCAACGGTCTGGCCTACGATTCGACCCGGCATGCGGCGCATCAGCGGCTCAGCGACGGCGAAGAAGCCGCAGGTTGGACCACCGAGCGAAGCTGGAATACCAAGCGGCTGAGCATCGCCGACCACGATATCGGCGCCGAGCTTGCCTGGGGTTTCCAGCACGCCGAGCGCAATTGGGTTAGCACTGACAACGAATAGCCCTTTAACGGCATGAATCAGCGGTTCGACCGCGCGCAGATCCTCGATGCCGCCAAAGAAGTTTGGTGATTGCACCAGCACAGCGGCGGTATCACCATCAATCGCGGCAGCCAGCTTAGCCAGATCGGTCACGCCGTCTTTATAGTCAATTTCCACAACCTCAAGACCCCAAGCATTGGCAGAAGTGCGCAGTACTTGGCGAGCTTCTGGATGAACTGTGCGGGAAACAATCAGTTTTTTACGTTTAGTCGCACCAGCCGCGAGGACTGCTGCTTCGGAGAAGGCGGTAGCGCCATCATACATACTGGCATTAGCTACCTTCATACCCGTTAACTCGCAAATATAGGATTGGAATTCAAAAATCGCCTGCAGCTCACCCTGGCTGATTTCCGGCTGGTAAGGTGTATAAGCGGTATAGAATTCGGAACGGGAAATGACATGATTGATCACAACCGGGATATGATGATCGTAAAGTCCAGCCCCGAGAAAGCTGGCATGGGTATCAAAATCGGCATTCTGGTCAGCCAAAGCTTTCATATGGCGCAGCAGCGCGTATTCGTCCAGTGGTTCTGACATCGGCATAGTTCCCTTGTAGCGAACGGCCTCCGGAATATCGGAGAATAGCTCATCGATGGACTGAATCCCGACAACTTCCATCATTTCGCTGCGGTCTTGCTCGGTCATAGGCAGATAACGGTGTTTCATTTATGGGTTCACTCCTTGATTTTTTTTGTAAAAAGGGGCCTTGATCACGACAGCCTTAAGCTGCTTGCCGCGGATCTCTACGAGAATTTCTGTGCCTATCTCAGTATAGGCGGCATCCAGCAGCGCCAATCCAAGATTGCGCTTCAGCGTAGGGGATTGGGTTCCGGTTGTAACTTCACCGATCTTCACACCATCAGCGTACACAGGATAGTGCGAACGGGCGATACCACGGTCAATCATCTCCAGGCCCACAAGGCGGCGGGGAAGACCTGCTGCTTTTTGCTGCACAAGAGCCTCGCGACCGATGAAGTCCTCTTTGTCCAGCTTCACAAAAAACTGCACTCCGGCTTCAAGTGGCGTAATGTCAGCTGATAGCTCCTGACCGTAGAGCGGCAGCTTCGCTTCAAAGCGCAGTGTGTCGCGGGCGCCAAGACCTGTTGGTGTTAACCCGTACGGTTCACCGGCTGTCAGCAGACCATTCCATAGTGTTGCCGCAGTATCCAGCGGTGCGTAAAGCTCAAATCCGTCTTCCCCGGTATAGCCGGTACGGGAGAGCAGCACTTCAACGCCGCAGACTGTAGCATGTTCAATAAAATGAAAGGTCTTCAGCTCACCGATTGGAGCGTCGGTAACCGTAGCGAGAATCTTCTCTGCGAGTGGACCCTGCAGCGCCAGCAGCAGCGTATCGTCAGAGACATTGATAAGCGTGACGTCACCGAAGTCAGCAGTTAGATGTTCTTGCAGCCATTGAAAGTCCTTGTCAATATTCGAGGCATTTACCACCAGCATATAACGGCCTTCAGCGAGGCGGTATACCAGCAAATCGTCTACTACGCCACCTGTCGGATAGCAGAGCAGCGTATATTGCGCCCCGCCATCTTGGAGGCGGCTGACATCATTGGTTGTCATTTTTTGCAAAAAAGCCTCTGCGTCACTGCCTGTTACCATGAACTCACCCATATGTGATACATCAAACAGCCCGGCCTGCTGGCGAACCGCATCATGCTCTTTCACGATACCTGTAAACTGAACGGGCAGTTCCCAGCCGCCGAAATCAATACACCTGGACTCGGGAAATTGCGCGTAGAGATCATAAAAAGGCGTTCTTTTCAAAGCATCCATGTTGTCACTCCCCTTGGTTGATTACATACAAAAAAGGACAGGCGGAAGACAAATATGCTAACGCATATTTTAATCTTCCGCTCTGTCCTTTGTACCTGAGAGTTACCCTGCCGCAAGTCATAAATCGGGGCAGGTTTCCCCGTTGGTGACCAGAGTACTGCTGTATAGCAGTACCTGATGCTCTCCAGAGATGCGTCCGGCAAAGGTCCTTTTGCCTGAGAGATTCACCCGTATCAGGCTTACTCCTTCGGCGCCGTCTTCTTATCGAGACAGTCTCTCCCTATGCCATCATTCGCAAACCGTATAATTTTCTACTGTCTCCATTAAACTTGGTATACAGTATCGCTGTCAACAAAAAAACGTCAAAAAGATGACAAATTTAAATTTCCTGTTAGTTATGTTGACATGTTGCAGGTCGATAACTTAGGCTATAACTAAATTTGCAACTCCACATTTACGAAAAGAGGCGGCTTGGAATGAGCGAAGTATTAGACAATCTGCTATACAGCGAAGAGCATGAATGGGCAGAGGGAGAAGGACGGGTTGTACGTGTAGGAATTACGGATCATGCCCAGCATTTATTAGGCGATATTGTATTTGTAGAATTTCCGGAGATCGGAGCAGCCATAACAGCTGGTGACAGCGTTGGCAGTATTGAATCTGTTAAGACGGTCTCTGAATTATATTCGCCTGTATCGGGCACAGTGACTAAGATTAACGACGCACTGGAGGCTAGCCCAGAACTGATTAATGATCAGCCTTACAGCGGGGGATGGATCTTTGAATTGGAGCTTGAAGGTGACTTTGCGGACGCTGCTTCGGGACTGCTTAATGCGGCTGCTTATCGTGAATTGGTCGGCGAATAATTTACTTTAAGAGCTGAATTTTATTAAAAAAGACAACTCTCTCACATTGGATGTCACTAATGTTTGAGCGCTGTCTTTTTGTGTTTTGTATTCTACTCATTAAGGAATTTTGTCTTAGCTGCAGCTCATTCTTCTGCCTGCAGCTGTCGCAACACTGTGATGGCTACGCGGCGGTTTTTTTGCCGACCGGCTGGCGTATTGTTGTCCGCCGCTGGTCGAGTATCGGCATATCCCGCATATTGAAAGTCGGCCGGATTCAGCCCTTCAGTGTCCAGGAAGAAACGCAACACAGAAAGTGCGCGGGCGCCAGACAGCTCCCAGTTATCGTTATAACGTGAACCTGCAGTTACAGGTATATTATCGGTATGTCCTTCGATGCTGATTGTAGCACCAATCCCGTTGAACAGACCGCCCAACTGACGGAGAGCAGGGAAGGAGAGGGGTTTCAAGTCAGCTTTACCTATATCAAACAGAAAGCGGTCGCTCAGCGTAATAGCGATGCCCTGCGGCTTGTCAGCTACGAAAATCTGGTCCCCCAGATTGTTATCCTTCACATATTTAGTAATGACACCCATTAAATCAGCAAGCTTGGCCTCTTGTTCGCGAAAAGCTTTTTCCCGTGCCGAAGGCGTTCCCGTGTCGGTTTGTGACGCGTTACTTCCCGCTCCGGTGCTGCTTCCGGAAGTTGGTTTAGCTCCACTTGTACTTGCCGGCGTCTGCGTAGGTTTTACACCATTCTTAACTCCACTATTGTCTTTTCCTTGCCCACCATCCAAGATCCCGTTGCCCCCATCTAAGATAGAACCTCCAGCTTTAAAAGTATCTGATAGTGATCCTGTTACAATATTATATTTCTCGGTATCAAGGCTGCTCATGGCAAACAAAATCACGAAAAAAATAAGTAAAAGTGTAATCAGATCAGCGTAGGTGATCATCCAGCGGTCACGACTTTCATGGCCGATTGTTCGCCGCTTGCGCCGCTCTCTTCGTCTCATAAGAAGCCTCTTGCCACTGAACGCTCATCACTCTCAGTTTCTGACATGAAGGAACTCAGCTTCTTGCGTACCAAGTGCTGCGGATCTCCATTCTGCAGTGAAAGAATGCCGACGAGCAGCATTTCCATGCTATGAATCTGACTTTGGCTCTGCGCTCTGATCTTGGAGGCAATGGGAAGGAATAGTAGATTGGCGCTCGCAACGCCATAAAGTGTGGCTGTAAAGGCCACAGCGATGGAAGCCCCCAAATTTGAGGGGTCAGAAAGATTGCTGAGCACACGTATAAGTCCCATAACCGTACCAATTATGCCCATTGTAGGAGCGTAACCGCCAGCTGCTTCAAAGATTTTGGCGTAGCTTTCATGTTTTAGTTCCCTGGCGTCCATCTCCAGCTCCAAAATCTGCCGGACTTGATCAGGATCAGTACCGTCGATAATTAGCAGCAGTCCTTCGCGGGTATAAGGATCAGGATGCGCTTCTGCTCTTTTTTCTAAGGCCAAAACACCACCGCGGCGGGTAATAGCTGCCATGGAGATAATTTCTTCGGCTTTCTCTTCATCATTATTAGGATTGCGGCCGAAGGCCAGACGTAAGGCTGCAGGAATGGAGCGCAATCTGGAAGCCGTAAAGCTGATCATAACAGCGGCGAAGGTGCCTCCAAACACAATTAATGCAGCATTCAGCTGCAGCAGGCCGGATATGCTGCCGCCTTCCCAGATAAAACCGCCGATTAATGCAATTACGCCTGCCAATAAACCAATTATTGAGGTAATATCCATGATTCAAGCTCCTTAAATTTCTATATATTATGGTTTGCATCGATCTGGGCAACAATGTATAATGAACGGGAACACGTATTCCTATCTTCCATATTTTTCACTTTAGTATGGAGTGATAACATTCAGAGAATAATTATAATATATTCATATATTTTAGACGATAGAGGGGAGACGGGCAAATGAATGATATTGTCGTTAGTACGAAGACTTTTGAATTGGAGTCCGAGTACACACCCCAGGGCGATCAGCCTCGTGCCATTGAGGAACTATTAGAAGGCATCCGGCAGGGCAAGAGGGAACAGACGCTGCTGGGAGCAACGGGTACAGGCAAGACCTTTACCATCGCACAAGTGATTTCCAAGTTAAACCGTCCAACACTGGTTATTGCACACAATAAGACCTTGGCTGCACAGCTAGCTAGTGAGTTCAAGGAATTTTTCCCGCATAATTCGGTAGACTACTTCGTCAGCTACTACGATTATTACCAGCCTGAAGCTTACATTCCCTCCTCCGACACTTACATCGAGAAAGACTCCAGCATAAACGAAGAGATTGATAAGCTGCGCCACTCCGCGACCAGTTCTTTATTTGAACGGCGCGATGTGATCATAGTAGCCAGTGTATCATGTATTTACGGTCTCGGTTCACCGGAGGAATACGGAAGCCTGCTGTTGTCACTGCGAGTAGGGATGGAGAAGCCACGCGCTCAGATTCTGAGCCGGCTTGTAGATATTCAGTATCAGCGCAATGATATCAATTTTGTACGCGGAACCTTCCGTGTGCGCGGTGACGTGGTTGAAATCTTCCCGGCTTCGCAAGGGGAGCATGCCATCCGCGTAGAATTGTTCGGTGATGAGGTTGAACGGATTACCGAGATTGATGTGCTAACCGGGGAGTTAATTGCGGAACGCGACCATATCGCTATTTTTCCGGCTTCCCACTTTGTAACCAAAGAAGAAACGATGCGTGTGGCGCTGGTCAACATTGAGCGGGAACTGGAAGAACGGTTGACGGTGCTCCGTGATGCAGGCAAGCTTCTGGAAGCCCAACGGTTGGAGCAGCGGACACGTTATGATATTGAGATGATGAATGAGGTAGGTTTCTGCTCTGGGATCGAGAACTATTCCGGCCCCCTTACCTTCCGTGAGCCAGGGGCAACTCCATTTACCTTAATGGATTATTTCCCTGATGACCTATTGATTGTTGTGGATGAGTCCCATGTGACATTGCCGCAGATTCGCGGAATGTATAACGGTGACCGGGCGCGCAAGACGGTCTTGGTGGAGCATGGCTTCCGTCTCCCGTCTGCGCTTGATAACCGCCCGCTTCAGTTCGAGGAATTCGAGAAAAAAGTGAAGCAGGTTATATATGTCTCAGCTACACCTGGACCCTATGAATTAGAGCACTGCGAGACGATGGTACAGCAGATTATCCGGCCAACCGGTCTCTTGGACCCGACGATAGAGGTTCGCCCTTCAGAAGGTCAGATCGATGATCTGATCAGTGAAATCCATGATCGGGTTGCACGTGATGAGCGTGTGCTGGTGACGACCCTGACGAAGAAGATGTCTGAGGATCTGACCGATTACTTTAAGGAAATTGGCATTAAAGTACGCTACATGCACTCTGATATCAAGACCCTGGAGCGGATGGCGATCCTGCGCGATCTCCGCCTCGGTACATTTCATGTGCTCGTGGGTATTAACTTGTTAAGAGAAGGATTAGACTTACCGGAAGTGTCATTGGTTGCTATTCTAGATGCTGACAAAGAGGGCTTTCTTCGCTCCGAGCGTTCGCTAATCCAGACCATGGGCCGTGCTGCCCGTAACTCCGAGGGTCGCGTAATCATGTATGCAGACCGTATAACTGACTCTATGGAAAAGGCTATCGGTGAAACCACACGCCGCCGGATCATACAGGCTGCTCATAATGAGGAGCATGGCATTACACCTACAACGATCAATAAGAAAGTACGCGATATTATCGAAGCCACGAAGGTTGCCGAAGCCAAAGCCGATTACCTCACAGGTGTCGGCGGCAAGATGAGCAAGAAGGATCGCCAGAGTCTAATCGTGCGTCTGGAAGCCGAGATGAAGAAAGCTGCCAAGGATCTGCAATTCGAACGCGCAGCCGAGCTGCGTGATGCATTGATGGAGCTGCGGGCCGAGTAATTATTCCTATCATTCCACCCGCGTTTGATGTAAAGCCCGAACGGCGCTGTCCAGGCCGTTCTTTTTAAATAATGATGACCTGTGCTTAACTGTCAGCCGATTCCCGTAGGGAGAGCGCTCTTGTGGACTTTACAGATCTTAGAATGTCACCGCGTGCGCGGTGACACTAGTCGATTCCCGCAGGGAGAGCTGCTCTTGACGTTTGCGATTCCCGCAGGGAGAGCTGCCCTTGACGTTTGCGATTCCCGCAGGGAGAGCTGCCCTTAGCACTTAACAGCGCCTAAAGTTCAAGCGGTCCCGTAGGGACAAGCGTTCCAAGCACCACAGTAACAACCAACGTTCCCACCATTCTCCATCGCCAACCGTGCGGGTGTCCAGAGGGCGCAGCCCTTGGGGCCCTCCCTTGGCTAAGGGAGGGTTTGGGAGGGATCGAAAATATTTTAGAAAAATATCTTTTAATTTTTTAAAACTGAGGAGATGTTATACCGTTGGCGATCGAAAATATAGTAATTAAGGGCGCGAGGGCGCACAATCTCAAGAATATTGATGTGACGATTCCACGCGACCGCTTCGTCGTGCTGACGGGGCTGAGCGGTTCAGGCAAATCTTCACTCGCGTTCGATACCATTTATGCGGAAGGCCAACGGCGTTATGTCGAATCCTTGTCGTCTTATGCACGCCAGTTCCTAGGCCAAATGGAGAAGCCAGATGTCGATTCTATAGAAGGGTTATCTCCGGCCATATCCATTGACCAGAAAACCACAAGCCGCAACCCCCGTTCCACGGTGGGTACAGTGACGGAGATTTATGATTATTTACGGCTGCTGTTTGCCCGGATTGGCCATCCGCATTGTCCGGACCACGGCATTGAGATAACCTCCCAGACCGTCGAACAGATGGTTGACCGGATTACGCAGTATCCGGAGAAGACGCGTCTGCAGATTCTGGCTCCGATTATTTCGGGGCGTAAAGGTGAACACAAGGGTCTGTTTACTGATATTTCCAAGCAAGGGTTCGTCCGAGTTCGTGTGGATGGCGAGCTGCGTGATTTATCCGAGGATATTGAACTGGAGAAGAATAAGAAGCATACGATCGAAGTGGTTGTGGACCGTATTGTGATTAAGGATGATGTTGAGACACGTCTGACGGATTCGATCGAAACGGCGCTGAAGCTGTCGGGAGGCAGGATTCTTGTCGACATTATCGGCCAGGAGGAGCTGTTGTTCAGTTCTAATTTTGCTTGTCCGGTCTGCGGGTTCAGTATCGAAGAACTGGCTCCACGTATGTTCTCTTTCAACAGTCCGTTCGGAGCTTGCACAGAGTGTGACGGTCTTGGATTGAAGATGGTAGTTGACCCGGATTTACTGATCCCTGATGCCGAAAAAAGCATTGCAGAAGGCGCGTTTCTAGCCTGGACTGGCAGTACATCCAATTACTATCCACAGTTTCTGAAGTCCGTCTGTGAGCATTTTGAGATTCCACAAAACGTTCCGGTTAGCAGCCTGACCCCGGAGCAAATGACTAAATTGCTGAACGGCACGGGCAGTGAGAAGATCCGTTTTCGTTATGAGAATGACTTTGGCCAGAAGAAGGATGCCATGGTTGCCTTTGAAGGTATTATTCCTAACCTGGAACGGCGTTACCGCGAGACCGCGTCCGACGGCATCCG
>LIDZ01000548.1_pt3 | contig 10427 bp, 15 predicted proteins | sample 644651 | NCBI WGS metagenome assembly LIDZ01 (sample SAMN03856242, study PRJNA289617) | food metagenome | isolation source: wine grapes on drying loft during traditional withering process | host: Vitis vinifera cv. Corvina | place: Italy: Gargagnago di S. Ambrogio di Valpolicella | collected 2014-01
TTTAGCAGGAAGGGGGCTGGGTATGGCGGGCCATGCCGGGCCGTAACCGCCTGACGGCGGGCCGCGCCGCCCCTGACCGGCACAGTTCCCCTTGCCCGTGTCTGGCGGCTTCCATGCCCTCCGGGCATAAAAAAGCCAGGACTTGCCTGGCATAAATTTCAGTTAGTAGTGATTTCATTACTCAATAAAATTATACTTAGTGATGTTACGGGGTTTCCGCAAAGATCTCCCCGTAACGTTACCCCGGATGACCCTCTGTTAGCGCAGGGGGTTGTCCTCAAATAATGCGATTACCTCCTTCTTATCAAGCCTGTCTACCAGAGAACACGGCAGCCAGCGAATAAACCGGTTAGCTTTTATTTCTGCTGATTCTTCTGCATCATTAATGGCCTGAAACAGCTCATTTAACGAAAAGGATCTTTCGATAAGATCAGTAAGCTCTTTATATGCTTCTGACATATCACCCCCTTAAGGATTAAGTTTAACCGGGTAATCAGGCTCACCGTCAGGATAGATACCTTTGAAATGAAGCTCGTCTTTACCTTCAATCATTGCGTTAAGAATAGAATCCAGTTTTTCCTGAGTATCTTCACCCTCCCTCAGTATTTCGTTAGTTGAACAATAATAAAATGACACGTTTCTTTCATGTGCTTTTTTAAATACAGGCCGGCCGAAGTCATCAAGCCCCCAGTAAATAAGGTCAGTTTTACACACCATATTTCGCCACCTCTTTTAAAGAACACTTACAACGCATTCAATATACAATACCCCCTGAATTAAAGCAACATAATATGTTGCATTGATGAATAAAAAAAAGCGCCTCTCAGGGCGCTCTGTGTTTATTGCTGCTGTTGACGCGCTTCAAGCTCCTGACGCTTTTCACTGCCCGGCGCACCGTACTCAAATTTATCAACAATAAAGCTGAATCCGTAAACCTGATTCTGACTCGCATCAGTGTAATTATTGTTTTCAATATGAGACTCAACGATAAGCTGATCGCCCTTACGGCAGTTTTTAGCGATCTGTTCCGCAGTCCATCCAAAAGCCGTGAACTGGATGCTAATAGTTTTAGTTTCACGCTGCCCTGCGTCGTCGCGCTTACCAGGTTCATTGCGCAGAAGAGTAAATTTCAGAACTTTATCACCCTCCTTCATGGCTGGAGTTGCAGAAAGGCGACCTGAAAAATGAAATGCATTAGACATAATAAACTCCTGTAGCGGTTTGGTTTTTAACAACAACTTTCACTGATAAATATAGCGGAAATGGCGATATACTGCAACATATTATGATGCTAAATGAGTAATAAAATGTTGCTTTCGCTGTGCAGTACGATGCCCGGAGCATATGGAATGCGCGGGCTACGGGTAAGGGGGATCTGAACAGGGAAGGAGGATGTGCGCCCCGCAGGGCGTCTTTTATTCGTGCGCTGAAGAAACGGGCTGTATTGCCTACAGCCGCGTTCCTGACGTTTTAAAGCGGCTGGTTAACCATTGCCTTATTAATCCTGTTGATTGCATCGTTGATTTTCATTACAGCTTCATTACCTCTGCGAACATTAGGCACAACAATCTCACTGGTTTTGGTAAACCTGTGTCCTACTCTTACGCGGTAAGATTTTGTCAGCCACGGGATAAAACCCGTATAGTAATTTGCATCGGCAATATCGCGCCATGCTGTACCGAATACACCTTTCGTCCAGGGGAAGATGCCCCGGCGAACATATACCCCGTTCTCGTTGAGATAAAGCCGGACTTTACTGAGATAAATGACGCGTAAAATAAACCATACTGAAAATATCACTATCAGCACATAAGGAATGAACCATAGTCCAGTATTGTTCAGTACACTGGTAAGGCGGGAATCAACGGAAGCCTGTGCCCCGATCATTACTAAGCATCCGCTTACCAGCACACACGTTGTTAATACTGGCTTTATATAGGCCATCCATGACAGTCGGTATTGCTCACCTTCTGTTCTGTCAAAATCATTAGCTTCCATAGTTTCCTCCTGAATTATATTTCTCACTATAACAAACCGGGCCATTAGCGCAACATTATATGATGCATCATGATGAAATTATCAGTCTCCGTACCGATGCCCGAAGGGCATAAAAGCCGCCAGATGCGGTTAGGGGGAACTGTGCCGGTCAGGGGCGGCGCGGCCCGCCGTCAGGCGGTTACGGCCCGGCATACTCTGGTAAACCCAACCCCCTTCCTGCTAAGCCGATCCGGCCCCACACGCCACGCAGCTGCTGCACAGCGTCCGGCCCGCCCGGCTGAGCGGGCTGGGTGACGCGCCAGCGGCACACAGGGCGTGATTTGTCCGGGTGTTGGGGAAAGGGGACGCCTGCGGCCCCTTGAGCCTACAGGCGCGGTTCTGTGGCCTTACAGACAGCATTCACTGTAATCGGCATATGGCGCCAGAGTGATGCCGTCAGCGGAGTAGCAGAACACAAGCTCATTCAGTCAAATTTTCTGATCATGAAAATTCTGTTGAATACCGAATTAACTTGCTGTTTTGACTCTTTTTGCAAATTTGCCGGCACAGCTGGCCATCTTGCTGCAGGACGCCGGTCGCAGCTGCCAACATTCAGTAAAACTGAAGGTTTTGCGTCAGTGGTAGCCGCCCGCGTCAGCGGGGCGAGACGGGAACCGGCTCGATGCGCAGCACGGCAGAACGGCCCGCAGGGCGACGCCCGGCTTAAATCATTTTTCCTCTTCTTTCTTCTGGTACGGTTCAGCCATTTTTTTTACCTGATCTGCCAGTTCTTCTGGCAACCAGACAAATACCGGCACCAGTTTTTCACTCTGACTTTTCTCCAGAATTGAGGCAAATTTCCATACGGCTTCATAAACGGTTTGCCGACCTATTCCCTCTTCCTTTGCGATCTGAGAAACTTCTTTACCATTCACCACAACGTTAAATACGAATTCTTTTGTTTTGGGATGCAAGTTTTTCAACGCGGGTTCCAGAGACTTCCATGTTTCCAGGCTGACTTTAGGAAGGGCCATAAATTTACCTGTATAATTTTATTAACGATCAGAGGCAAAGCTCATTATCAACGCAAGTAAATATAAATTAACTAACGTTACTATATGTTATGTACAACTATAAAGAGGTAGGATGAGATACTGTTATCTCACCCATTCAAGTAATCAAAGTAATAATAAATCAGTTTCACTATTTCTTTTTAAGCGCGGCCTTAAATGCGTCAGCATCGCGAAACAAAAAGCGGCGTCCAGCCTGGTGATTACTTGACAGTGGGCGGGGTACTTCCACGCCGTTGACTTTTCCGGTGTGAGTAAGGGCGTGAATTAACTCACCTTCATCAATTCCAACATGCTGGGCAAACTCTGTTGTGTTCAGCGTGATCTTATGCGAATTGAGCACATCAGCCTTCGTTTTAATTGGCTTCAGGTCGCTTTTGTCATACTCCTGGCGGGCGAGCCAGGCATCATGCTCTGCCTGAACGCGAATCCAGAAATCAGGTTCAGTTTCAAACAAGCGCGCCAGTTTAACGCACACATCCAGGCTGACGGGGTGCTGCTTGCCGTTCAGAATTCGCTGTACGTGTACACGCGTAAAACCCAGCGCTTCGCCCAGCTCTATTTGCGTAACCGCATTGGGCTTCATGAATTCGTTCTTAAGCACTTCACCGAGCATCGGCGGCTCTACATGCGATTTAGATTTCACTCTGGTGTCCTCACTGAAAGCGTCAGGGGAGCATATGATAACAGCCAGATAGGCGCAACAAATAAATATGCCAATAGCATCATATTATGTTGCATCACAGGCCCATTTATTTTAATATTATCTGGCGGTGGCAAAGAAGGTCACTCGCTCTGAGCAGGCCAGCCCCGCTATGGAGACGAATGAAACTTTGTGATGTGGCAACTGTAAAGATGAACTTCCCGGAAGCTGATTTTTGGATTGTTCGTCGAGGCTCTTTAAAAACCGTGGGAACACCTACCCGTGAATTTTATGCGGAACACATCGGCATCAAGGTGATTAAAACAGACATTTTAATCCCGGACTACCTGATGATCTGTATGGAGTATTTACAAAAACGGGGAATGTGGGAACCACGCGCTACAGGGAGCCTTTCGCTTGTTAACATTCGTGTTTCGGACGTTAAAAGTATTGAACTAGTACCGCGCTAAAGAGGGGGGTTAGCCCCCCCTTTAACGCCTGATAACGCGGCTACGTTGTCAGGATGCGCCAGCAACTATTGAGGATAGAGAGTATGACGCAGGAAATGATTCTCGCATTTGCCCGCCATATGGTAAAGCGGATTCGGAAAGGTAAACGTGTAACAATCAAAATGCCGCGTATGACCGGGGCGCAACTGGATATGCTGTTGCGAACGCTGGAGCGTGTACACGGTTACGCACAGTAATGCAATCAAGCCCTGCCGTCAGGCAGGGCTTTAAGGGCTGACTATGAACTTAAAAATCGACTTACCGTCCCTGGCAGATCAGCGCCGGGCTGTCTATGAAAGCCAGATAAACAGTGCCTGTGATGCGCTCAGAGACAACCTTAATGCGCCGGTCTATACCGTGCCTGCCGGTGCTGACAGGTATGCTTCTAAGAGTGCACATCTGAAAACCGAGTCAGAAGGATGGCAACCGCCAGAACCGGCAATCGTGGATGCCTGGTTTCGCCAGTTTCAGAATGCGCTACCGGCATATAACAGTGATGAGAAGCTGGGCGCTTTGCTGGGTATCTCCCGTACACATTCGATCCGGGAATGGCGCAAAGGAACTAAACCGGTGCCATACGGTGTATGGCGTCGCTTCCTGATAATGACAGGCCGTGTTGTACAGGAAATAACGCCTGTACTTGGTTTTTTTGAGTAGTCAGAAAAAGGCTTCTTATGAAGCCTCCTTTTCTGTTATTTAACCAGTCGCCATACTGAAGGTGGAACTTTATCGAAATTTTTCCCTACGGTAATTTCAGCCTTGCGGTGATCGTAAGCGCTCATAAAATCCAATATCTCATGTGGCGCAACATTATCCCGCATATGTTCAAAAACCTTTTCAAGCGTATCCAGTGAGCTGGAACGCCTGAATTTGAAAAGGTAATCACTTCTTGTCATTAATTTCCTTCCGCAGTGTTGCTACCTGACTGAGCACGAATCTTTTTACCATAGTCAGCAACTTGTGCCTCGGCTTTTTCTTTTGCTTTTCTGTCATAATCTGAAAGTAACTTTTTTAGTTCAGGATCGGTGACTTCATCCTTAGGTAAAGAGTCGTTTGTTGAAGAGTCGTTTGATTTGGTTTCGCTATTTTTCAGGTAGACCGTAGAAAAATATGCGCTTCCCAACTGATAATCATTCACTGCTGTTCCGTCAGGAAAAACCAGCCCTGTTTTTTTACAGTAAATCGGTTTTCCTTCAAACTCTGCCGGTACAAAACCAATATTGCGCCAGCCTTTATTAAATGATGATGCTACAAAGACAAGTCTGTATTTTGTTGGTTCACCACAGGGCAGAACCAGAGCTTCTTTGTCTGAAGAAACGGTTTTATTGGCTAGATCATTAAACGATTTATCGTAAGATTTAACACCTTCATAAAGTGACTTTTCGAAAGAACTTACTGCGTCCATTGCTTCAGCGTTACTGTCAGCGATAGTGCCTGCAATGGCTGCGCTGCTTAACAGCAATAATCCACATACAGGAAATTTGATTACATTGTTCATTGCCTATCCTCAAAGTTATTCAGAAAAAACACCTCTGCACGATATTGCATAGGTCGTTACTCTTACTGATGCCCGCAGGGCATGAGAGCCGCCAGACGCGGGTAAGCAGAACTGTGCCGGTCAGGGGCGGCGAGGCCCGCCGTCAGGCGGTTACGGCCCGGCATACTCTGGCAAACCCAACCCCCTTCCTGCTAAGCCGATCCGGCCCCACACGCCACGCAGCTGCTGCACAGCGTCCGGCCCGCCCGGCTGAGCGGGCTGGGTGACGCGCCAGCGGCACACAGGGCGTGATTTGTCCGGGTGTTGGGGAAAAGGGACGCCTGCGGCCCCTTGAGCCTACAGGCGCGATTCTCCCTCATTGCAGCATCGCTGACAGTATACACAGACAAACCCTTAATGCAACATATTATGATGCATCTTGTGCGGAGTCAGCTTTGCTTATATGCTGTATGCATATACAGTAATCGAGGCGTAACATGAAAAGTGACTATGAGCCATCACAGCGGCAAGGGATCAATACTTTTACCCGCTATAACGAGCTGGTCACCATCATTTACCTGGATGGATTCTATGAACGTGCAAGGGACGGTCAGGTGGTGCTGATCCAGCGAAAAGACGGCCTTTTCTGGTTTGGCCGGGCCTGGCCGGAAAGCTTCAGCTTTGAAGTTGAAATACCTGTCACCATCCTTGAAGCATTCAATTATTTAGGGGCGCTGCGGGCTATGCATCTGGCGAATGAGACAGATGAGTTCTCATGTCAGGGAGAGCTACCCTTCTGAAAGGGTAGCTTCCCGGCCCTACTGGATTAAAAGCGCTGACTCAGCAGCTTTTTAGCCTTTGCTGCTTTAGGGGAAGGCTTGTCAAAAGAAAAGTCCACTTTCCACGTTTCGCTGTTAAGCGTCAGCACGGCTTCAAATTTCTTGCCCTCTTTACTTTTAAACCCCTTCAGCAGATCCGATTTTCCTTTTAAAAGAAGCTTATCGATCTGAAGGGCTGAAATTTTCTTTTCAGCAATCACTCGGAAAACATGGAAGTCGCACTCATCATTAGTGCACTGAAACGTTTTTGTGCTGACGCGCATTTTAGCGCTGCATTTAGGGCAACTGGCCTTAAGTGACGTTAAGTCTGGCTGGCCGTGTTTGTCTGGCAGCGTGTTAGTACATTCAGGATAATTGTTGCAGGCCCAGAATACGCCCTTATCGCCTTTGCGCTTCTTATATAGGCCGCCGCATTCACAATCGTAGGTTTCAATGTGCAGTGAACTTACATCTACCTTAGTAATCTGGTCAGATACAAAATCTTCTATGCCGTCCAGAAACTCATCAACGCTCAACTCTCCTTTTTCAATCATGATCTGTTGCTCGTGCCAAAGCGCTGTCATATCCGGCACTTTGAGTTCATAAGGCAGCAGCTGAATAAGGCTGTAACCCAGCTGAGTCGGCAGGATTTTTTTCTTATCGAAAAGGAAAAAACCGCGCTCTTCGAGCGTTTCCAGAATTTTACCGCGTGTGGCTGGCGTACCTATGCCGCCACGTTCCCCTTTACCTTTACCCTCATCGCGGTTGATGAGCAGTTTTTTAAGTTTCGGGTCCTGGACATATTTTGCGACATTCATCAGATCATTAAGTAACGTCGCCTCTGTATAAAGGGCCGGTGGCTTTGTTTTCTCATCCTTTACCGTCGAAGAGTCGCACTTACCGGTTTCGCCCTCGCTGAGTGAAGTCAGCACAGTATAAAGGCTATTGTCAGTATCGTTTTCTGCCCCTTTATCATCCCCTGCAGAAAGCCAGCGCGTCCAGCCATCATCGATGGAATTAACCGCACGGGTGGTGAAGGTGCGTTCGTCACACAGGAAATCAACCTGGACGGCGTTATAGCGTTTCGGGGGCATAAATTGCGCCAGGAATTGCATTGCAATAGCGCTGTAAACACGCCATTCATCTTCGGTCATCTTTTCACGATCTGGAACTGCAATCGGAATGATGCCCGTATGCGCACTGACTTCATCATCATTAAATGCTGCACTCTTTCTGGTGAAATCGAGCACACCGGTCTCCCGGATTTTTGCAAATTCATCTATCTGTGTAGTGAGTTTTTCAAGCAGCGGAGGGGCGGCTCTGAATTGCTCTTCAGTCAGATAATTACAGTCAGAACGGTTGTAAGAAATCGCATTGTAATTATCACGCAAAGACTGCGTTAACTGTAAAGTTTTTTCGGATTTGATGCCGTACAGGGTACTCATCCTGGCCTGTAAACCGGCAATGGAAAAAGGCAAAGGCACTGAGCTGCTTTTTTCCTGAAGATCCACGCGTGAAACAACAATCTCTTTTCCGGTACATGACTGCGATAATTTCGTTGCTGCTTCTTTATCTGAAATGCGCTTTTTATTATCAACCGGAATATCAGCATCGTCTGGTACAACGAATTTAGCTTTTACGGTTTTACCCTGAACATTCATATCGCCGTAAATTTCATAATAGAAGCTGGCAACATGACTTTTATTAATCAGAGTACGGTTTACTATAAGTGCAAGAACGGCAGTCTGAACGCGCCCGATTGAAATCACACCATCAAACCCACGTTCACGCGCAGCGATGGTATAGGCGCGGGTCATATTCAGGCCATATACATAATCGGCAACAGAACGCGCCAGCGCTTTCTGATACATGCCATAAAACTGTTTATTATCACTGAGGTTTGCCAGCGCTTTTCTGGCCGCTTCCAGGTTCGGATCTTTCAGCAAAAAACGCTGTACCGGCGATGTGTTTTTACAGTATTCCAGCACCTCATCGACCAGTAACTGGCCCTCTTCATCTGGATCGCCTGCATGAATTATTTCGGTGGCCTGACTGATAAGCCCTGCCACAACGTCGAACTGATCCGCAGTGCGAGCAATGGGTTTGAGTTGAGCGGGCCGCAGTTTCATCGGCAGAACATCATTAGTCCACTGTGCGTATTCAGGATTGATTTCGGTGGGAGTGACAAGCTGTAGCAGGTGACCAACACACCATGTCACTTTATCGTTGCCGCACTCGATAAAGCCTTTCTGTGGGCGGCCGTTCCCCAGCGCCTCCGCGATAATCTTTGCGTACTGAGGTTTCTCAGCAATAAACAGTCTCATAAAATCTCCTTAAAATTGCTTCAGCGCTATTCCGGCGGTCACGATGGCTTGTAACTGGTGAGTGGGAAGATAATTACTGTAATCAACTCTAACCCGTTTAAGATCTTCACCGTCGCGGATATATCTTTCTTTACGACTGATAAAGTCTTTATCTACGCAAACACCCCGGAATAAAGGCTTCGAACCTCTATCATAAAATTCACGTTTTTCAGCATCCGTCATTTTCATTATTAGCCGGTTCAGATAACGTGACACCAGAGCAAAAGGCCGCACGGCTTCGCTCTTCCCTCCGAAATCAATCATGCCACCTTTAAGAATCTTAAATTTCCCGCTGGTCATCACCAAAGCGCGAGAGGGTTTTAAAGGGATTGTCCATGTGGCATAAAATTTATAAAATCCGCGTTCTTTTTCTATCCATGCTTCACCCACAAACTCAGCATGTTCATCATTTTTATCATCAGTGGCAATATGTTTGTATTGCCCTAAAAAGTAAGTATCACCTACTTTCATGTCGCGTATTTCACGCTGACACCATAATGGCATATGGCAATAACGCATCAGATCGTAAACAGTTTTAACGGAATGAACATTCATGATTGACCTCGCTAAACGAGCTATGAGATTTACCAGCCCACCGGATAGGCAGGGAAAGTAAGCCAGCTCTCAATTGTGTACTCACTATCCTTATTCCAGTAAAGGTAATAACCTCTTTTACTGTATAGAACAGGATTATCGTCAATTGATCCGATGACCTGCGCATCAGTTAATAAGTTCGCAACATAAGCTTCTGGCTCAAAGGAACTGGTAATATTTTTCGTGGCGTAATCTTGACGTGAAAGAGTTAATATTAAATTCCTGTCATCTTCGGGGTCATATATTTCACCAGTAAGCATGTTAAATCCGCTCCCAACTGTAGCTCCCGTTAAAGCACGGCTTTCAAAGAAATCCCATTGATATTCTTCAATAGTGACCACATGCGAACTAACAATCTTTTTAAACTGCTTTAAAAAATCTTCTTTGTTATCGTAATTAACTCTATCAGGAAAGCTGATAAGAATTTGAGCTACATGGTTTTCTGGATTTTTGAAAAGTGAGATTATGCGTTGTTGATCGACATAAAAAAGTGAGGATATACGTTCCTCATCACTGAAAAACTCTCTGAAACGCATAATATCGAAAACAAAGCAAGATTTATAATAATAATGCTCGGTACAGAACAACTCCTGAAGATTTTGTCCGTGCGTAACAGCATAATCAAAGACACGTTTATACAAAGAATAATCTTCATCATAAGATAGCTTTAATTGTGAGGCACTTTCAGTTGTTGAAGAAGAAATAAACACATCTACACTGATAAGCAAGTGATCATATACACGCTCAGAAATTTCTTTTTTCTGCTGATCGTTCATAGGGTATAGCTCCGTAATCTTTTTAGATAACCGTGAGGACGTGAAAAATTTATTTTTTGCGTCGGAGGGGTTGGGCAAGCCGTAGGCGCGACAGGGATATCTGTAAGGCCACAGAACCGCGCCTGTAGGCTCAAGGGGCCGCAGGCGTCCCCTTTCCCCAACACCCGGACAAATCACGCCCTGTGTGCCGCTGGCGCGTC